>Ga0179591_1382225_pt1 | contig 18149 bp, 19 predicted proteins | sample CZOMad2_1_08_16f_FD_182891 | JGI IMG/M metagenome (GOLD analysis project Ga0179591, IMG submission 182891) | Vadose zone soil fungal communities from Angelo Coast Range Reserve, California, USA - CZOMad2_1_08_16fungal (PacBio error correction) | ecosystem: Environmental > Terrestrial > Soil >... | reverse complement strand
ATAGCCCTCGAGCCTGTCTGTGTTGGATGCTTAAAAGGTATTACCTTTGGGATAAGCTTCGTCCAAGGCAATCTCATTGCTAGGTAAACTGGCAACCATTCACAAAGTATTCATGATCTCGATGTCTCAAATTCTTTCATGAAACTCGGCCTACGTTCATTATCGTTCTTCTAATAACATCCTCTAGGACTCATTTCTCCCGTACAAGGTCTACCTTTTTCTCCAGTCTTTACTCACATACCTCCTTCCCTTCTAACATCTCGCTCGGAGTTCGGGAATCTTGCGTTGCTCCCTGACGTAATGCGTTCCACCTCCCTATTCAAAATCCTTGACCCTTTCCTCCCGCCTCTAAAGGAATGATGACAGTTCTCCTCCCGCAACTTCTTTTCATGGATCGTACCCAAACGACAAGGTGTCCTTCTGAACTATAATCCTCATCTAGTAAAAAAACGCCGCCTCTGTTCTCCTACATTCCCCTTGGTCAATTTTTAAATCCCCGGGAAACAATCTCGGTGCGTATTACTTGCATTGAATTCCCGCTTGCGTTCATAGCCATCCAGTCTCCCTGTTCAAAACTCTGATAACGCAGAAAACCCCTGCCTTCCTATTATACATGCCCCCGGTAATTAAATTTATTTTCGTTTCCTCCCTAAACAATGTCCAATAAACTTACATTCCTCATTGCCAACGATTGAAAGGTTGATTCGATTTCACTTCTACGACGAAGCTTTCTCTCCGTTCTACTACCTGCGAATCCGGCAAGAGGTGGTAGCCCTGTTCCTACACTTTTCCTTCGAGATAACTGCTCTTAAGTCTCACGCCGTCCTTCCGCGCTCTCCCCCACCTGACCTCTGGAAGCACCACTCAACCTAATCTACTTCACCAACCATCCGGCTCCCTTGAACGTGCTAAGTAACGTTGTTTTGAGTAGTACCCTTTTTTTATGAATAACATTCTCGGATGACTCCCCAGCCTACACCCGCCGGAGACAACGTCAACCAAGTGTTCCATTCGTTCCACTACACTTGTTTGACACTTTCCCTTTCCTGTTTGTAAATCTCTGTTCCCCTTGAACCCCTTCCCGGAAAACTTCCCACTAGTACGCTAATTTCGCGATGATGCTCAGGATCTAACACGATGGCGTGACCCGTGCTGTGGAGGATGTCCCGTGCTCCTCTGATCCACTGCATGCCTAGGAGTCCCCATCCTCCTCGGGGTCTCCTACGGGCGAAGTCCTCTTCCATGGCTTCTTCTTCCCTCTTTGATGGAAGTCGCCCCGACGACGCCTGTCGCGGCACAAATGGTTCTCCTGTCCAGAGCGTCGTTCTTTCATGGGTCTCCTTTGGGTACCGGGGCAAGTCTAGTCAGGCTCCCTTCACACTCCTCCTGCGGGCCGGGGACACAGGCCACAGATGGATATGACTGCAATTCAGATTCGAAACCGCATGTTCTCTCTTTTTTCTAGAAGATTCCCGGGGCGGTGCTTCTCTTCTCCCAGGAGGCCTCTTGAGCCTATTAGGGATAAAAATTCTTTGCCAGGGAGATTTTTTTGAACAGTGATGAAGGCAATTCTCCCCGGGTACCTTCCCTCATCTCGACGTTAACTGGGAAAAGACCGTTTTTCCGCAGCTCTTCTCGCAGGAGAGATCTGGTAGAGTCTCTTTTTTTTGGCAACCGTGAACTTACGCTCCTCTCTGACATCTTTTTCCCTATCCGGGTTGTTTTTCCTACTCGGATGGGACGCTCTCCTTTCTCTCTTGGCCTGACACCCTCCTTGGTCGATCCTTTCCGGATTCTCCCCCCTTCGATCTCGCACTTACATCGGCTGTCCTATACCCTCCCTCCTCGGGACTTTTAGAACTCCCATCCCTACCAACTTATGGGGAATTCGGACCAATCCCGTGCTGACTCGTATCGTAAGCATGTGAGATTTGCGTACCCCCCCTTCTATTAAGTGGACCATTATTAGCGATGAACAAACCCCTTGTTAAAAAGACACCTCACTGCCAATAGATTCTTTCTTCTAAGCGGGTAAGAGTTTTTTCCCCTCCGTGTCTAACGACCCCCTTTATGTTGTTTCCAATTCACATTTCAACCGTGACTGTTTCTAGTGCATTAAAATGGCTTTCGCGATTTTTCTTAGAGGTGAACGAGGAACTCCCTTTTGTACAATCGAGCTTCCTTGCGCTTTTCGCCCTCCCCTCGTTTTCTTTCGCTTCTTCCCCTTTGTGATGAAGAAAATTTGACCCCTACTCTTCTCGATAACGCTACCCCGACTCTTTCCTCAACTAGTCCTTTCAACCCCCCCGTTGTTTTTTTTGCGGACCTCCTTCCCTTTCCCCCTTTCCCCTCCCCCGAAGCGCAGCCGGAGAAAAAAAAGACCCGGTCTTTTATGGACCGTCCCTTCTTCGCCCTTCCCCCCCTATGATTTCTTCCGGGGAACGCTGGAACCTTTTGTCCCCTTCCCCATGAGGTCCAGCCCATGTGAAACTTCCCCCCCCTCTGCTTTTTGGGTCATCCCACTTCCCTCCCTTTCAGGGCACCCAAGAACCAACGACTGATTCAAACGTTTTTGCGGGCCCCGGCTAACGCGGGGCCTGTCTTTGGAAGAGATGCCCGATCGACTCCCCCGCCTTTTCCCCTTTTTGAGCATATGCATTTTTCGAAGCCTCTGTTTACCTTCTCAACCGTTAGACCTGACCATTGTTCCGCACGCGGACTACCCGCCGGCACCTTTGGACTTCCTCTTGGATAGGCAACCACCCACACCCCAAGGACCCCAACTTCGTCCTTGTCGAGCAGTCCCTCGTTCATCCCAACCTGGACCCGGACCCTTTTTTTTATCTCGGCCAAGATGATTATGCCTTTTCCCCCAAAGAAAATCATATCTTTCCCCCCCCTCCCCTCCGTTGTGTCTTCTATTGGTGTGTTCGAAACGCACATAAGACATAGCGAGCTCCTTCTGGTGGCCATTGTAAAGTGTGGAGGGATCGACGAGTGACTCGACCTCCCCTTTTTGACTTGTTCCCTATCAGGGAAATCAGGCTTTCCCTTTACGTCTCAGACTGTGCCCCTACCTGGTCATTCAGACTTTTCCCTTTCCCCGCCCTACGGAATATCTATTCTCCATCAGATTCTTTTGTATCCGCTTCGATCGCTTGCCCCTTTAAATGAGGTGGTTCCTCTTCAAGTCATTGTCCATACTTTTCTTGTTTCTTCTTGTGCCTCCTTCTATTTTAAGAGCCCCACACACACCTTTCCGTAGGAGTTAAACCCAAGCGTATTTTTTTTTTTAGTTGTGCCGCATTCCGCTCTCCACCTTCCTCAGCTGTGCCCTGGTGAGAGGATCCGGGTTTCTTTTAAACTGAAATTTTGTTCGCGTGGTTTCTTCTTTTCTCTCTGGATGTCAGGGAAATTTATGGCGTCGGGAGAAGCAAGTGTGTTGCACACATTAGATGTCCCCTTGTCCCTCTTGAACGCGAAGCCGCGCCCCGCCAGGTTTAGGATGAAAAGCTCAAGAGATATTCTACCTCTCCCGAAACCTGATGGGCTGTCCGACATCCCCTCCAGTCTTCACCCCCCGGTCTTTTCTCGGTCCAATCTAATAAGCCGTGCGCGAAAGCACTTAACCCTCCCCTTCGTGCCCCCCGTTCACGGTTGATGCTAATTTCTGAAACCCAATAGTTTTTTTCAGCAATTCCCTTCGGACCCTGGAGCTCTCCCTTTCACGTAGAGGCTTGAATGCCTTCGTCGTCGTTGGTGAACTTTTCCTTCCCTACCACTAATCGAGCGTCCGCCCCAAATCCTGCCTTCAATAGAAGTTCTGCCTTTCTTTCCTAAGAAGTGTTGTCGGGTATTGCCCCCTTTCTGTCGTGTGTGTACGCCCTCTCTTCCATGAGGACCTTTCCCCTCCACTGCAGTTTAGGCGATTTTGGATCTGCTTTCCTCCCTCCCTTCCGGTTCCGCGATAGCAAAGCCGCCCCCCGTTGATCGTCAAACAAGCACGGAAACGCGAAAAAAGTCCCCCTGTTCTTCCCTCGGCAAGAGGAGTGGTAGGCGTTCTTGCCGTGGCGTCTCCCTGTGAAATCACCTCCCATCCGCTCCCTTTTCTCATGTCGGCGGCTTGCGCTGAGGATGGACCCATTCCCGTCAGGTGACTCCCTGATCTGAAGCCAAATGCATACTTCCCCCAAAGTTCGAATGCGGTTTCCGATCTCGCCGGTTTATCACTCTTCCCCTGCTCCGTGTCCCTCCTTGGCTGACTGAGTCAGCACATAAACGGTCTCTTTAATCGTACCGACCCTTTCTCCCTTACAACAGTTCTTTGCCTCATCTAAAGGTTCCTCCCCCCCATCTGTGTCGGACCGAAGTAGTCGATCAGATGACGTTTCTGTGAGGGGCACTTGTCCTCTAGTCCGACCCTCCTCATCAGTGCTTACACCTCCTTTGCTGTAAACCTAGGAAGGGCCACCGGAAGCAGGCTCCAGCCGGCCAAGCGTCGATCTCCTCATTGCCGATTTCTCCCTTCGGTACCCTTCGAGCTGCACTAAGGCTGCTCTGCTACCGCCTTCCTTTCCTCAGGAGAGAGTATTAACCCCTCCCCACACCGGCACGGTTTCTCCCGTGTGCTACTGTTGACCCCCTCATGGCAATCAGCCCTCCTCCCCCCCTCTAGCTTCCGAGGGATAGTCGGGCGTCTTTCCTGTCTAGATTGTCCCCCCCAACCCGTATCCTCCAGGATTCCAAAATGTCGAAGTGAACCATATGGGGTTCTGAAGCGGTTCCGATCTTCACTCTTTAGTTTGCTAAACTCCCTCGTTACACACCCCCTCTTCGAATGTCCAGGCTCGCATTTTCATGGGGTGTCCGTAGATCGATGATGTTCGTTTTTTTAATCCCCTTCGTGTATAGAGCCTGCTCGATCTTCCTAGGTTTCTGTCGTACCTGATAAGGTTTTTTTTTCTCATACGTATCAACCTACTTTCGTCATCGCTCCCCTGTATTCGTTTTTCCCCTTCGATCCCCCGCTTTCTTCTTCCTCTGAATAACCAGATAAATATGGCACTCCCCCTTTTCTCGCTTCTCTCCTTCCCCTTTACTTGTTGTATGAGACTCGCTGATGTACTGTGCCTGGGATCTAATATTCTTAGGGTGTGATTTCCTCCATCAGCTGTGTTCCAAGTCTGTTTTGCCGAGGACCGCCCGGAATTCTCCCCCCCCCTCAACCAGGACTACACGCCTGGGCAATCTAAATACCCAAACACCGTCGACAGCTGCGGGCACCCCTAATACACAACCACCCCCCAATGTGGCCACCCCCCAATGGAAAAAAAACGGGTTCAACCCCCCCGGTATTGAGTTCAGGAAGTTTCAGACAAAAATGGGCCTTGTCCCCCCCATAAGGGCACCTCCTCACCAGCCGTCGCACATGAGGAGCCACCTACCAAACCACTGTCCCGGGGGATGTCACCCCTTTTCTTAGGTCTCTAGCACTCTTTTTCCTTATACGGAATTTGCCCGGAGTCTAAGTTTCTTCCCCTATTTTCCCCCTCAGGGTTTCAGAAAGTGTCAGTTCTTTTGAGCTCCTTAGCTGCTCGTGATGGTCTTTATGATGCTGGACCTACCCTTGAGTGTAAGCCTGCTTGACGTAACCCGTTGCTGATACGCCTTTCTTACCACTCCCTCTGACTCTCTTTTCAGAGAATAGTTAATGGAGTTTTTCGGGCGCTTGATGGCATTTGGTCATATCCCGCTTGTACTTCTGCCATGCCTTCATTTTCGAGATTGCCCTCTTGTATGATTTACAAGGAGCGCTGCTCCTTGACGTTCTCCATTTGGAACGCCTTTTATCAGCGCGACTTTCATAAGACTCCTTTGGTCTGTCTGAAGGTGGAATGATACATGGGCCCGACGATTTCCCCCCATGGATAAACATGCGTTATGCACCTGTTTCTTTCCACCCCGCGACCCCCTCGATTTCGATTCTCCTCTTTTCAAACTCCTCCTTTTTTGAGTCACCCCTGCCCCCTAGGTCCTTCGGCGTGGTCATGCTCTTGAACCCACGATTTTCGCCTTTTTTATAAAGGTTTCTCCCCAGTTCGCGAAATGAGAATTTTTGGATTCAGTTTCCCACGTCCAACATACCAGACCCAAGTTCCATGAGGCGCTGATTAACCGTTTCCTGAAATAAGTTTCCTTGGCGACCATCCTCCCGCCTCAGGCCCTAGCAATCAACATTCCTCCCCTCTGCTAACTGCCCCGCAGTCTTTAGATACCTTTTTTACGCGTCTGCTATCTGCCCCTCCATTCGCCCTCCGAAAGTTATCCTTAACATCGATTCTTCGCCGTTCTTTTGGGCTCTCGTGCGATGCATCTCCCGCGTTCCCCTAATACAAAAAGATCGACGGGTTGAACACAGCTCCCCCGACGCAGACCAGTCCGGCCATTTGTTTTTTGCAGTCTTTTCGCACTTTTAGCACCTTGGATTAGCTCCCCGAGCGTGTTCCTCTTCCCGCTTCCGGCATCAGATCCCCCCCTCCACCCCCCTCAAGCTGCTCCCAACCCCTCTTTTTGGGTTTTACTGCGGACCACGTCTCCCCAAGTTAACACAATTTTTATTTTCATTCCTTATGGTTCGCCCCATTCCTCCTTATTTGCCCCTCGTTTCCACATTGCCTGTGTTCAAGTATGAAAAGGGGCGGCACCCCCGCGCCATCACTGTCTGCTCCCCACTTCCCCGGTCCCCCATATTTCGTATGCCCCCCCTTTCACCTAAGTGTCCTTTCTAATGCTCGTCACCCCGTCTGAACGTTTCTCTTGCGTTCATTCACTTCTCCTCGCATGTCTCCTTCCTGTGCAATTATTTGAGAGACATGCCTCTGTTTTTTCCGTCCTTTCCCCCCCAAATATTGCCCTCTACTTCAACATTTCGTATTTCTCTTCGAAATTCCGGCGCACAACAACTCATTCCCCGAATCCCCTATTCAACCGGCCACCAAAGCGGGCCTCCTTGGCCCACTTCTTCCGCTTGTCCGGTCCTTTATACCTCTTCAGTGCTTTTTTTCCCCCGTACCCCTTGGCGCTCACCCCTTTTCTGTCAAGCATCAGACCATTTGCCCACTCCTGGTTGCCACACCTTTTTGGTTGAGATAGTGCTCCTCCCTTCCTCCCGAAATACACCACGTTAGATTATACTGTCGGTTTTATTGACGGGCGTCTTTTTTTGAGACACACTTCTTCTCGTCTCACCCCCCGTGATTTGCTTTAAACCCGTTGCCGCTTGTTGATGATTTCGTGCGTACGATTGTCCCTTTGATATTCCCTCTGGGGCTCTATCCCCGCCTTTGTTCCCATTCGCTCTAGTATTTGGACTCACGACTTCCGCTTTTCCCTCTCTTGCTGTTCCCATCACTTCCTATCGAGCTCCCTGTTGAATTTCACTCATGGGCTCCTCTTGACGTCTTGTATCCCCGGCTTCTTTATTGTGTTCCCTGGGCAAAATGTTCCCTTTTCTTTCTCAGTCAGCGACTCCTCTCAATGTGGGGACACATTTGAGCCCCGTGGAGGGGTCACCACTATTTCCCCTTCATCTTTTCACGCGCATGCTGTCGCTTTCCCCACTTTTTTTCGTTTCTCGACTTACCCAAGGCCGGCTTCTCAGCCCTGGGATACAAGGCGAGCTGACGCCGTTCGCGCATTGACTGATTTTTTGCTTTTTGATTCCTCTTGCTTCCAGTGCTACTTCCCCGTTGATGAGCTCCCTTACTTTCCTAGCCCCCCTTCCTATGCCGGAGCCCTTGGCAGGGAGCTTTTTTGACCGAGTCCACTTTTCCCTTTGCTGGCCTTCCCGGAACTCACTCTCATTTTAGATCTTATCTCGCTGTTGTTACCTGTGCCCTTTTTTGGTGGAGACGTTCTTGCTTGGACTTTTTCTTCCCTTTTCGCTTGTCTGATCAGACTTTTTCCTGACAATTAGTACGCGCCCCCTCATTTATTCCGAACCTTACCCTTGATACAGTCCCCCATTCGACCCACCGCGTACGTGGACATTTCCTTCCGCCATCTTTATAGACCAATCCCCTGCAGTTTTTTCCCCTAGATGTTTTTCCGAGGCTCCTGTGGCTTCCTGCGAGGCTACACCTTCTTATCCAGTTTCTGTCACCTTTCCGATCTTCTTCCACCCGTCTATCTCACCCTTGGTATTTGACCCTCGGTGTTTAGCTTCTCGGTTACCCTGGGTTGTGTTCTTACGCAAAGGTGTTCAGGAAATGCCAGTTGCCCTGTTCTTGCCGATTTGTTCGTTCACAGGGCAGCGTTCCCTACGGTGTGTATTTACGATCCAGCGGACCCACCTTTGTTTGACAATTCTTTTTTTCTTCCCAAGCCGTCGTTTTTTCCACTCTTTTCCTCTGTCCCCCGCCTTCTGACTACGAAGCTCTTTCTGACGTCCCCCCTAAGTAGGGACTTGAACTGTTTTCACCCAACAACGGTGTTCTTCGTCCGTTGACACCCTCCCTTCCGACCTTACACACATAAACTACTCCCCTCCGTGCGTTTGGTTTTGCGGATCATACCACCCATTCCAATGGGGACTTTGTCCTTTTTCCCTGGGTTTACGAGCATTTAGTGTTTTTTTCCGGACCCCTTGGTCCGCATCCGGATTCTTCCCATGTAACCCGGCTACACTCCTCGCTGTGAACGCTCGGCCGGCGTTCTTTCCCAACACGTCAAACATTTCACATAAGAATTATTCCCCTTTTGCATGCAGACGAGGACGTCCCGGGACATTGTTACGCGATCTGATGCGTCTCGACTTTTGCTTTGGTGCCATCCTCGTGATTACCGTTGACCAAGTGTAGTCATATCATTTTTGCCCCCGGTCCCCTCGCGCGGTCCATCTTATGTTACGGGATCCCCACCAGTTTGCTCCCTTCACGATGGTGCATCCTCGTTTCCACTCAACAACTTGTTTCCCTGGGTTTCGAAGGACACGATCTCCCTTTCCCTTTCTCTTCTCCCCCCCAGGCAAGAATCCTTCATTTCACCCGCTTTGAGTCTTTTTGTTGGGAAGATACGGCCCTTCTGGAGCTATCGAGTGCAACCCTTTTCACAGTCGGCCCAGAAACGAGGACTGCTCCCCTCGGAGAAGTTTTTTTTGTTTTTGCGATTCAAGGACTGCACCCGATCTTCCTTGGTAGTGTGCCGGCCATGACCTTTTTCAGCTCCCCTTTTTTTGCCATGGTAAGATCGCCTAGTCTTTTCCCGTGCATATCTGCATCTCCCGCCCATCGGGAGCTCGCCGCTTTTGCCACTGATTTAGTGTCCCCACAGGTCCGTCGGTGGCTCTTTTAGTCATGCGCCCTTGCTCGCGGCTGTGATCTCACCAGACTTTTGACCGTGTACCCCACCAGACCCCTCTCTACGTCGATTTCACCCAAATGAGTGTGGCTTTGAGTATCTATTGTGCCCGGTCCGCGGAAGCTTCTTATGAAAGATGGCTTTGGATTTTCGTTTGTTTCCCCTTACTTCCATTTCTTGTGTTGGCAAGCTCCGGTCCTTGGTCTGTCTTTCTTGGGAGTGTTGATGCCAATCTGAACTTTCTTTCGCTCTGACCCTCCTTTTTTTGTTGCACATTTAGGCCCGTGACTATCTTCGTGATACCCAGTTGACGCGAGCCCTCGGGTCCTGTCCGGGATGCCCCCCTCCGCCCTGCGATCGATTTGGAGAAGCCACCTTTTTGCTCCGTCAGCCGCCACTGCCATTTCCTGTGACGTTTTATCGCTGTCACCCCGTCACACGTTACTCCGATCCTTTTTTTTCCCTTTTTCCATTACCGTTCGGGCCCGTTTTTCATTGAATGCTCCAAGTTTCTGACACCCCACCTAGTGGTTCTTGCATCACCTGGCTCTTTCCCCACGGCGCCAGAATATTTCGCTGGATATTTCCTGCCTTTCGGCGGTCGTGTGGGTACCGTTATTTTCCATCTTTCGAGTGTTACTCCCATTATTACCGCTGATCCTCTGCATTGTCTGCACTTTGGGTCATTCCCAGAGTGTGGTGGGGTTTTTTGAAAATTCTTGCGGTTGATTCCGGGTCTGCGGAGGTTTCAAGATAGGGCTTGTCAGGCGAGCCCCGGCCCCCTTCGGCCTTCCTCCGGCGAGTCTCAGCCCAACTACCCCCTTCTTTCGCCCCGTTTGATATTTGGAGAGTTATGATTACGGTCCTTGCAAGGTGAGTTAATCCCTCGCTCCTCTCTATGCTCCTTCCGGATTTTGCGCTCGCGAGGAGGTTTACCCTGATTCCTTTATGTACATTCCCCTTTACACAAGGCTCCTGGTCACTTGAGTCTTTTGTTGTGAGCCAGCTCTTCATGCGGGACGTGTGGATTTGCCAAGTCCCGCTTTCTCTGCCCGTCGTCTGTTCTTCCCCTTAACTTTCTAGTTCCGTCATTTTGCGCCATCGTGCCCCGCGTTAGGTCTAGCTGTTTAGTGTCATGCTTACTTCCATTGTATTGCCGGTCTACCGCCCCTTTCATCCTTTTCCCTGCTATATTTTCTTTTCGTGTCCTTGAGTTCCGTGCACCAAGTTCGCCGTCGCTGAGCCTTTCCGCGCTTAGCAATCGATCTCCAAGTGTTTCGGCCTTCGTTGCCCCTTCCTTTGCTATGCCCTTTCCTTTTCTGAGCGATCCACGCCTGTCCTTCCTGGCATCAGACGCCGTTGGTCATCCACCCACCGGCAACGCTCCCGCGCCTGGCATCAGTCCTTGCTCAGTCATTTCCTCGTGTTGCAGTGCGTTGGACGGGAGTCGGTTAGACTGGACTTACCTAACGCTAATAGTCAATTCCTTTTGGATGCTTTTCGGCGGTTAGCGGTTTGAACTCGTTCTGTTTTTTCTGGTTTTTCCTGTCACGTACTCCCCCCCATGACCGGTCGGCACCTTCGAATGTCAGTCTGGCTGGGGTTTTGTGCACGGGTCGTATTTTGGTTTACTTGTTTCCCGCGATTGGTTTTTCTTGCTTCGCCCATCGTGTCCGCGAGTAGTTCCCCCATTTGTGTTGGCACCCGGATCTCACCTTCTCCCTCGCTCTAAGGTATCGTGTTACCTTAATCCGAGTTCCCCTCCTCGTGATTATTAATCGATACAGCCTGGGATGTTTTCTTCTCGCCTTTTTTTTCTTGGATGTTGGTCGGACGAAGTCGGCTCCGGCGCAGTCAGACATTCGCGGGTGTGCTGCCGGCTCAGCCATCAGGCTCGTTGATGTTTGAGACCCGCTGTAGAATTCCTCCCGCCCTTTTAAATAACCTTGGGTATCCTGGACCTGGGGGATGGGACTCTTCTTGTTATTGTACGTTTTCTTCGTCCCCTTGGGTTTCGTTTGTATTCCGTCGGTAGAGTTCCGGTCACCTGCTGGTTGTCTCATTCCCTGCCCGTTGTGCTTCTTTTTTTCGATGCCTGGCCGGTAGTTGTCTTCCGGGTTATGCTTTCGCCCGTCGATTTTTTGAATGTTTTATTCGGTGGCGCTCTCTTTTTCAGGATCTTTTTTATAAACACGACACTCCCCCTTTTTTTGCATACATTTCTTTTCTTCCCTCTACATTAATCACCTTATTCTTACTCCTACTTAATTTCGAGACTTGTTCATTTCTTTGTTGCTGCGGTGTCCGTTTCCGACAGAGTGTACGTTGTAGACTGCTCCCGCTCTGGAGTGTGTTGTGCCTATACCTTCAGTCCCCATTTCTCCGCAGTTTGTTGGCCACGCCATTTTTTGATCTGACTTGAGTGATGCTTCCAGGACGTGGTTTGATGCCGGTTCCTTTACTTCGATTTGCCTGTCACATCAATACTCAAATTGAGTTGTTACCATGAGCATTACTCAAGAAGCCCTGTTAGAGGGAGCTACCCCCATTTTTCCATTCCTCCCCCCGTTTGTCTGTTTTTGAGATCTCATCTGCTCTGGCATTTTTTTTTGTGGCTGTCATGTGAAACTCCCTTTCGGTTCCCCATTGTTTTCCCCTTTTTCTGAAGTACTCATTTTTAGGCACCAATTTCATTAAATACAAAGACCACTTTTTCTTCCCTCCTTTAGTTTTGGATACCCATTTCTGCACCCATCCTGGTTGCGAAGCAGATCCGTAGATTAAACACACCCCATCGCCTACGACCCTGGACTATTTTCAGGGTACACAGCCCTGTATCCTTCGTAGTACCCCCAATGGACCCCCGGCTACTAGCAAAATGCAACTCTCTCCCGATGACCGGATGTAGTGGTTTTCCCGTGCGATCGTTCATCCCCTATTCTTTTTGTGATTTTCTGAATTTTTGCACCTACTACACTTCGCTGGTTCCTCATAAGCTCCCCTCCGCAATTCTACCCGTGACATCGGCCTCCCTCCTTCGCTCATTGCCCCCTCCTTTTGGTATCCTGGAAAAAGCTTGTTGAAGCTTATTCATCCTACGGATATATTATTTCTACCTCTACACCTACTCCGAGTCCCTTCTCCCCCTAGGACCCTCCGCTATATTCCTCCCTGGTGGCGAGGATCTTTTGTAGGTAATGGAAGTGCCATCTTGATTTGGTAATTCCCATTCCCTCGGGTGAGTTGGAAAAACGCTCTTCCCTTCCCCGTAGCCCCTTCCCTATCGTCTTGACATTCACCATTCTAATTTTGTTCGGACATCACAAGAAAATTTCTCCACTCAGTTTTTTATGCAATGACCTTTTTGTAGCCCACCACCTCGTAGGATCTTTTGTGCACTTAACTGCTCGACCTATTTCGCCGCTTCCCAGTGATGTACATTGATCTCTTCATTCGGATTGAGTACGACTTTCTCAGAAACTGTACTTCTCCTTACCCATGTCTCCCGACTCTTCTAGCTTTAAAACCCTCAATTCCCATAAGACCATCCAGTTATACGGCCAACGTATGCGATCGGGAATTCTTTTGCGGTCATCGCTTTTGAGTTTCTTTTTTTTTCCCGAATTGTGGGTGTCATCCCCAGCCGTAACTTAGAAGTACTCAGTCCCTACGAATTCCTACGATTGGTTGATCATGTGCTATTGCCTTCTGTCAACGGGTCCCCAGTCCCAATCCCTGCCACGCGACGTAAATTGGATTTGAGCTCTCACCGTGCCCACCCCCTTTTTCCCGCACGATTAGCTTCTCCGATGTGTCTTACGCCACTAGCCGTTAGGCGCAGGACCATTTTGGATCCTTGGCTCGCGGGCAGCTAAGATGGCGTCAAAGTCGTTTATGCTTCGATACTACTCTCCTTCTTGATATTTTTTGACCGACGACGTTCCGTCTTCCTCCGGGCGCCAACCCCGAATTTTCGTGCTTCTCATTGCTTCTATTTCGTTTCCCGGATACCTTGCCTATCCTTTCATTTTATAACTTCCGCGCTCCCTTCTCCCCCCCTGAGGCTTGTGGACATGGCGAACTTGCGAATGCCCGGCACCTCAATGCATTGCCTCCTGGACTTCCTCTCTACCTCTGTTCTCGTCTTCTTCCGGGGAAGGGTTGGGTTCCAAATCATCTTGCCGCTTTTGAGCGAAAGCCTTTCTCTTTGTGTCAGTCAGGTGTCTTTCTCCTTTCCCTGATCGCTATTGGAACAGCCCTGTTCCTTCCCCCGTTAGTCAGTCTGAGAGGAGCGATTCCTCGCCACTTCATGCAAGGGCACGGGCGTATACGGCATCCCATGCCTTTCCGTTCCCCGCTAATTAACTTGCCTGGTTTTGGCCCCCTCTTATGTGTATTCTCCCTCTAATCAGCGCGCGTTGCGATAAGCCGCACCACTGACTTTCCCGACATGAAATCGCCTCCTCTCTTTTTTTGACGCACTGCCCCCCAGTTTTTTGTTACACTATGTACCCTCCTCCTTTCCCTTTCTCCTGCCCTCCCCCCTACCAAACATATGTTATGGCCCTACTTGTCCTAAATTTCTGTCGACTTAGCTTTGGCCCCGTCTGGACACTTATGAGAGATGACCCTCTGTTCAATCCAACCCGCCTGCCTTTCCCCTTCTCTATTTGTCTCCTATGTCCCCTATGCGGTTTTAGTTTCCTACTATGCTCGAATTAAGGAGCACTAACACCGTGGAACCCCTCGTCCCTAGGTTCTTTTCCCATTCCTCTCTTCTACTCACCGAGGTTCACGCGTAAGTCAGTCCAGGCTTACTGGCGGCTTTAGGCAAGTCCTCCTTGTTTTTGCCTCTCCCCTTCCTCTCTTGATTGGCAGCCCCCTTCCACCTTTCTTCCCCCCCCCTTCCCTCGCGGTTTCCTGTAATTGTTTTCCCAAATTCGACCAAAAAACACCCCGGTGCGCTCTCGCCATTTCCTCACCGATTTCCCCTTTGCGTCCCCCCTTCATGCGGACTTTGATCCTGGCCCCCTTTATTCCCCTCTCCGGTAACACCGAACTTTCTTCCCTGGGAAACGTCCCCTCTGGAGGCCCTTGCAAGGTTACAGCCTACCTTCTTTTTTGAACGCCGCTTGAGTGGGCCTCCCCCCACCTGTAATAGACCCAGTTATTATATCAGAACCTTTCGACGAAGATGGCCAAGTGCCCCGATGGCCGTGATGATTCCCTGCCTTCCCGGGAATTTTGTCCTGTCACCAGCCGGGCTACGCCGCCATGCATTCTGTATGTATCCATTGTTTTCGCAGAATTCCCGTTCCCCGTTGCTATTTTTTTTTTCCCAGTATCCCTCCCAGATTACCCTCCCCTTAAGTCCTTCCCTTCGTCCACTGAGATTCTCCCTTCCACCAGATTAGTTTTTTCCTCTTTTCCCAAAACTTAAGGACTTTCTTTGCGGGACACAAGATGTATTATTGGCTGGTCTTTCCCCCCCAAATATATTTTCCCCTCCCCTTTTTTGCTGCTATATGTGATTTTCTCTTGTGTGTGAGAAGATCCTTACCCCAGTCCTTTATTGTCCAGCAATCCTTTCCATTTCCAAGTTTTGGATGTATCACTCTACTGATAGAACTTGCTAAGTTTTGTTTAGGGTTGAATCTCTTCCATCCTATTTTGACACTTCTTTCTTTGAATGGACTTCCATGACCTCCTTGGTTCCGCACTTTTCATTCCCAGTCCTCCGTCGAACTCTATTTAATTTCTCAGCCATTAGGAGTCCTTTCTCATCTCTTCCAGGCCAGTTTTCTTTTCTTTACGACGGTCCATCTTCTTGGCCTCATTCTTCTTGTGCTTTATGTCCTGCACTTTCTTACTGGGTTAATGACGATTCTCCGCTCTCACCACTTGTTTTGTAGGCGTAGCAGTCTCCCTCTTTTTCTCCATTCCTACCGGAACTTTCCCCTCCCTCTTTCCTCTGTGTCCTGTTTTTCGTCCTATTTTTAAACAGATTATCCTCCCAATTGCATGTTGTTCATCTCCCTCCCTTTCCGGATGTCACCTTCTTTTGGTCGTAATTCATGCGAATTTTTTTCTCTATTAACGGTGTTTTCTTTCCCCTCCCCGATATTTTCCCCTTTACTTCATCTTTTTGTTATAAGAGAATTGATTTACGAAAGTTGTAGGGATTAAAGTATCAGACGATTCACTGGATTTGTCATCCACTAAGTCTGTCCTCCCCCTCCTCCCACTATTCTGTCAGTGGTACACCCCTTTGCGTCCACCTTGCCTCCAGCTGCTTCATTCCGTTGTGCAAGTTGTACAGGTGATACTCGTGCATTCGAAACCCTTAATTTTTAGTTTTGAACAGTTTCTCCCCTACATTCTATAAACTTTCTACGTATTCGGGATCTTCTAGTTGCTCAATAGTCAGGAGTCCATCCTGGCCACAGTGTCCGTGGGGAAACACAGGCCTCGCAGATATGCCTCATAGAACCCCCACCACACCCTGTCATCCTTATGAATTTTCTTATCCAAATTTGACCCTATCTCTCCTCCCCTTTATTAAATTTCCAGAATTTTGTTTTGTAGAATTAATTCCCCTTCTGCGGTCAAGCGGAACTTCCCCGCCCTTCCTGTTCGTAATTGGCTTCATTTTTTAAAGCTCTTTCGATGAGATGACCCCCTTCCTCTGTAGTTCACATTTAGACCATCAACGATGAACAATTGTCCCTTATGAAACGGACAATTTCTATTCCTCGTCATGGCCTCCGTTCCTTAGTCGCCCTTTTGAATTGGCTCGTTTTTTTATTTTAACCTCCTCCTCCATCTGGCTTATCGCTCTGACTTCCCTACCTTGACGATTCCTCCATCTGAGCATCATTTCCCCCCCTCCTTCCCTTCCCCCATTTTCCACGGCAACACCCCCAACCCCCCCCACCCCCACCCCCCCACCCCCCCCCCCACCCCCCACCCTCCAACTTCAATTTTAGATCATTAATCAAGTGGAAGAGTGAACACCCCCCAGTACTTCTCCTTACCCTTCCGCATTGAATTCTTCCTTCTGCTTTGTTCCAGTCCCTTTTCCCAGAGAGATTGTGTCCCTTTTTTGCTCACGAGGTAGAAGTTAGCACGATGACCCCGTGCGGTATTCGACATTGTACTAGTTTCCTCCCTTTCTCCGCCTCCTCTTTGGATTGAGTCCCTTGTATTGTCAAGTCCGTTTTTGGCCATGCAGGAAGCCTCAGTTAAGATAGTAACGCATGTTAGTTTTATTGTAAAGTTTTCTCTCCCCATCAATGATTTATGAGGCCTAGTCTCCCCCTCTGTATTTTCACAGGTCCCTTATCTCAGAAGTCTTCCTTCCGACCAACTTATGGGCACTCGGGTCGCCCATAGGCCTTTAATGTCTCCATACCTTCGTCCCAGCTGATCATGAGTCAGTACCTCCAACACAATTCCATACCAATAACAACCCCCCCATGACCCCGGCCGTGGAACAAACAAACCCCCCCCCCCCAGCAAACTCCCTACACAAAAACCCAAAACACCACCCACAATGATAAAACACCCCCCCCCCATCTCCCTCAACCCACCCCCAATAACACAAACAAACCCCCCCCCCCAATACCTAGTCACCCCCACCAATACCCATAACACACCCCCACCCCCCCCCCCCACCCCCCCCACCACCCCCCCCCCCCCCCCCCCCACCCCCCATTCACCACCCCTTCGATCTTTTCATTGTTATAGGTGTTGCATCGAGCTGGACATCCCCAGTAGCGCCCTATTTTCAATCCCATGTTGTTTTTTCTTAGGTTGCCGTTTTCACACCTTTTTTATGTTTTGATTGTTCATGTTTTTCTTCTACCACTTATACTTCTTTGTTCGCCTCGTACTTAACCCTTGACCTTGCGTTATTATGTTCTCGATTACCATTTGGCGTCGGGTGCCCTCTTTCACCCTTTCTCGTGGGTTATCCTCAGGGTTTGCTCTCCTGTTTTCGAGGATATTTTCTGAACTACCTGTTTCTCCTGAGTACCTGTGCTGGAATGAGTACTCCACCTCGACTCTAGTTTAATTTTGTGCCATACCGATTAACGCAGAGGCTTGTGACTCGATTTTTTGGTTCCCCCCGCGCGACACTTTCGTTGCTTGACTTTCTCCGACTGTTCTTTATTTTCCTAAATTATATGTTATCAGGGGTGCCTTTTTACCATTAGCCCCATGTCTGTTGGCGAGGACCTAAGGTATTTCCGCAGTATCCCATCCCAGCTTTTACTTAAGGGCCGGGGGGATGGTTTACTATAGTATTTTTTCCCTTCTTCTCCCCCTTCTTTGGCTGCTTTTTTCCCGTTTCAGAAAGTTTCGATCCTGCCCCCCCCTCTTGAATCTTTTTTGTACCGATAGTTCCTCTTTAGACACGCCCCGGGCGTGCCTGTCTTCCCGTTATTTCGTGTCAGCTTGATGTGCATGCGCTGATTTTATGGGTTGTCTCTCGTGGCTTCTGGAGTCGACCCGCTGTAACCCTACAATTTTAGGCTAGTGTCAGTGTGCCCTTAAGGGTTTTTCACTCCTCTGTAGCCTGAGCTACTTTCTTTCCGAAAGTGCGCTGATTCCCCCCTGATGCACGTCGAGATGCGGTATACGCAGCGACCGTTCAAGCGTTCCGTCTGAATTCTATGGTGGTTCTTTTGCTCGGTTTTACTATGTTATCCCCGCATATGTATTTCCCCAATGTGGCCAACCCTTCTTTTTTTTTACCCCACGTCGCAACCCCACGTTTACTCCGAGCGACG
>Ga0179591_1363652_pt1 | contig 18151 bp, 23 predicted proteins | sample CZOMad2_1_08_16f_FD_182891 | JGI IMG/M metagenome (GOLD analysis project Ga0179591, IMG submission 182891) | Vadose zone soil fungal communities from Angelo Coast Range Reserve, California, USA - CZOMad2_1_08_16fungal (PacBio error correction) | ecosystem: Environmental > Terrestrial > Soil >... | reverse complement strand
AAAAAAAAAAAGGAGAGGATAGGGGGGGGCTAAAAGGTGGGCCCCGGGGGGCCCCAAAAACATCCATTTCTCCACAGGGGGGGGGGGGGGGGGGGGGGGGGGGGGGGTGGGGGGAAAAAACCCAACACGTGGAACAAACAAAAAAACAAAAACAACCAGCGGGCCGAAGGGTTGTTGTTTAAAACAAAGGCCACCCCGAGGGGTTTTGTTGCGCAACAGGAATCCAAAACGGGCCCCCCACCGGGGGGGGAGATATAACCGCCCGTTGGTTTTTCCAAGTCCAACCGCCAAAAAAAGGGGCCGATTTCACCCACACAAGCAGTTGTACGGGGGGTGGGGGCAGGGGTGGGGGGGCAACGTTCCGGTTTTTGTTTTACCCCGGCTTTTTTTTTCAGGGGGGGTTTTTTTTTATCCCGCCAAATTTCCCGTGGGTTGTTTTCTGGGTGCTGTATTTGGGGGGGATTGGACACGAAAAGGTTTTCCTGCCATTTTTGCTTTGCCCACCCCTAAGGTTTCCCCCAATTGGGGGGGCACAAGGGCCCCAAAACCCTTATTTCCGGCTCTTTTAATGGTTTAATTTTTTTCCGGGGGGGGGGGGAATAAACCCCGGTTTTAAACCGGGGACCCCCTTTTGGGCCGGGGGGGGGGAAACAACACAAAGTGGCGCCCGGGGGGCGCCAGGGGCCCCGGGTGTATTTGACTTTTCCTGCCGGGCCCCGAAAAAATGGAGGGGGGGGGTTAAACCGCGTTTGGGGCACCCAGGGAACGAACGTAAGGGGGGGCCATTTTCCCTTTATTCCGATAAGTCTGGGATTTGGGGGGGGGGGGCTTTGCTCTCGACAAACAAAAAAACAAAGTTTTGGGGGGGGGGGGGGCCCACAAGGCACTTCGTTTAGTTGTTGGGAAATTTTTTTTTGGGGGGGGAAATTACGTTGGTTCAGGGGGTGAATTCACGGAAGAATTAACACCCACCTTTTTTTCGGGTGCCCCCCCCAACCCATTGTGTGGGGCCATTGTGATTCCAACCCCAAACGGGGCGGGCCCCCGATTTTGAGGGGTTTTTCTTTTTTTTTATTTGTTTTGGGGAAAACATCCCCACCCCCGGGCACTTTTGGGCGGGCTGTGGGCGACGGGGGTGGGGGTGGGGGGGGGGGGCAGAAAAAACAAGACGGTGTTGTTTCTTTTTGCTTTGAACAATGTTTGTTGGCGGGACATGGTGGGACCCACGTATCTTGTGGTCTTTCCGAGGGGGGGGGGCGGCCCAAGGGGGGGGCCCATTGTTTATCCTTGGCACGACCCATTTGAACTTCCCCGCAGGGGAATGGGCGGGGAGGTGGGGTGGGGGGGAAAAAAAAAAAACAACCAACCCGGTCGGGGGGGGGGGGGGGGCCCAGTAAAAAAATAAAGGGGGAACGGGCACGCCGGGGATTTTTTTTGTGGGGGGATTGTTTCGATTGGGGGGGGGGGGGCCCCAAGGGGGGCAGGGGGGCCCATTTCCGGGGCCCAGAAAGGGGCGGGCCCCCGTTGGGGCCCCGAAAATCGTTTATCCGATCCCGAAAAGGGGGGGGGGACCCACGGGCTGCTTCCAAAGAGGCCAAACGGCTTTTTTTTAACCCCGTGTTCGGTGTTGGGGTGGGGGGGGGGCCATTCCAGGGTCCATGTGGGCAGGGAAAAGGACAGGCTGGACGGTTGGTTGTAAGTTTGGGGGGGGGAAAAGGGGGCTTTTGGTTTTTGTTTTTCCTTGGAAATCGAAGGGGGGGGAAAGTGGGTTTTGGTGGTTTTTCCATCGGCAGGGACCCAGGGCACGGCCGTTTTGTCCCCCCGAATGTCCCGGGGTTTTTTGCTGTGTTGTCTGTGTCCAAACCGCCCCACCCATCGAACACACCCCCACGCCACCTCCCGGAAAAAAAAAAAAAAAAAAAAAAAAAAAAAAAAAGGGAAACCCCGGCTTCCCCCCGGGCCCACCAAGCACCCCCCCGGGGACCCAGGATTCCCCCGGATTTAGGCCAACACCAAACCCCCCCCCCCACGGGCCGATTTGTTGCTGGGGTTCTTTCGCTTTTCCCGGTGCCCAACCCGGGGGGACATCTCTTGCCCCCAACGTTGCGGTATATCCCCCCAAAGTCGGCTTCTTTAGGGTTACAACAACACAGTTTCTTTGCGGAAAGTATTTTGGGGGGGGGGGGGGGGCCAACGCGCTCCCAGCACCCGTTTGTTTCAGCCCGGGTTCCTCCAAATCGCTCGCATTTTTTCATAAATGTTCTTGGGGGGGCCACCCCCAACCACTGTTTGTAGGGGGGAACATTTTCCCCATTCTGTCGGTGGCACACAGCCCAAACGGGTTTTGGAAAAAAAAATTAACATGGCCGAAAAAATTGTTTTTGACAATTTTTGACAACCCCATTGGTGGGGGCCGGTTGTGAGCTTTGTTTTTTTTTTATAATAAGGCTAAGTGTTGTCGGGCGATTCCAACCATTCCCGGATGTTTGGCCCCCCGGGAAAATTTTTTATTTTCCTTCTCGCCCCCACGCCCTTGGGGATTTTCTTTTGTAAGCCGGGGCCCCACAAAAATCTGTTGTGCCCGGTGCAAATTGGGGGGGGGGCGGCCCCAAAGGGTTTTCGTGCCCGGGCTTTTGCCAGGGGCGCCCCCCGCCTTTTTTTTTTGCAGGGGGGGGGCCCTTATTTGTTTTTTTGCTCGGAAAAACCGGGCCCCTCACAAATGGGGGCCTTCCCTTTTTTTTTGGCCGAAAAACGGGGCCCCCAACTGGGGGGGGGGCAATTCAGTTCCCCAGATTGTTTCCGAAAAAGGTCCGACAGGCCCCACCGGGGACAAAGCGGGCCCTTTCCCGCGGGGCCCCCGGGACATTTTTTTGTGATGGCCCACCCAACCACACTGTTGGGGTGGGGGGGCATTTAAGTTGGGGCGCCCCGTTTTAATTTGGGGGCCCCCCAAGGGGTGGGGGCCTTCCGGAAAAGGGGGGGGGGGCCAAAGTGGGGGGGCCGGAATCCATTTCTTGTAGTGGGTTTCCCTTGGGGGCCACCCATTTTAAGGGGGGGCCACCCACGGGCCCCAGGGCCCCCCGACGTTTTTGTGTTTGAATTGCCAGGGGGCCCCCGACGCGGATTACGGGGGCCCCCCACTACCCGCTCCCATTTTTTACCTGTGCATTCCGCCATGTTACCCGGCGCAACCCAGGCGCGGCATAGAAAAAGGGGGCCTCAAAAAACTTGGGCTCAGGGCCGGGGTGGTGTTGGGGCTTGCCCAACCCCAGTTTTTTTCACGGGCCACGTAACCGGCCCAAAAAGGAAAATAAACCACAGGGGGGGGGCCCAAACCCGGGCGGGAAACCCCGGGCTTTGTGGGGTGTTATTGTTTTGTTTTAAGGCCGGACCCGGGGACCATATCATTTTTTATTTGAAAGGGGGATTCCCGGGCCCCCCCATGAAATTGTGATTGGGGCCATTTTAACCCCCCCTGGGGGCTTTTCGAATACGCGCAAAAAACGGTTATGTTGTTTTGTGACGGGGGGGAAAAGATGGGGGGGGGGCCAGTTGTTTTTTTTTTCCGTGAAAAGTTTGAATATTTCAGATGGGCTCCCGTCGACACACCACCGGGGGGGGCCGCCATCCCGGGGGCCCCCACCCACGGCCGAAGTTTTTTTTTTTTTTTACCAATCCCCGTCCAGGCATTTTTCCCCAAAAGTGGGCGGGGGCCCAGGCCCACAAGAGGGTTGCCCCTTTCCCGCCCCCCGGGGTGTGGTGGGGGGGACCCATCGGTGGGTGGGGGGGATGGGGGGGGGGCACTGGTAAAGAAATTACTTTCCGGACCGGCCCCCAACCCCGCGGGGGGGGTTATTTTTTTTGTTTCCGACCCAAAGTGGCCCCCCCACCCATGGGTTTGCCCATTTCTTTTGCTTTCGGGGGGGGGGGGGGGAAAAAACAAAAAAGGGAAAAAACTTGGGCCGAAAGGGCCAATTGGGGTTGGATTGTTGGCAAAAAAAAAAGCGGGGGGGGGGGGTGAGGCCCCCCGACCGATTTTGTCCCCGCAAGGCAAAGGGCGGTTTCCCACCCCCAATTTGAGTCTTTTGTTGGTTCCGGGGCCCTTGTTATTGCCCCGAGGGGATTTTTCGGCCCCGGTTTCGAGGAATTTTTGGCCGGTGGGCCAAGGGGCCCCCCCCTAAAAAACCGGGTTGGGGGGTTCAGGGCACCGCCGGGGAAATTGCCGATTTTTATTGGGGCCCCCACAGAATTGGTAAGCCACAACGTGGATAGTGGGGCAACACGCCGGTTTTTTAACCCCCATTTCACCCCGATGTGCCCCCGGTTGGAACCCCCGGGGATTGGGAACGATTTTTTATCCCGAAAAATGGGCTTTTTTCGGCAAGGGGGGGGGGGGCGGGTGGGGGGGTGCGGCCGGGCCCCCCGATTTTTGGGGGAAAAAACACCAGGGGGGGGGGGGGGGGGGGCGGGGGGGCTGGAACGGGGGGCCCCCCCAACTCCGAACAAAGGAACAAAAAAAAAAAACCCCCCACCCCCCGGCCGAGGGGGGGAACACATAAACCCCCAAAAACAAGAAAAACCACCCCGGTGAAATACCCCAGGCCCAAACACCCCACAGGGGCCAGGAAACACGGCCCCTACTGGGTGGCCGGCCCAAGGGGTGTCCTTTTCCGGGCACCGGGGGAAAAAAAATCCCCCAAGGCCCTTTTAACCCCCGGGGGGGGGGCAAAAAAAAAAAAAAGAACAATAAAAAAATTCCCTTGCCCAACCAGGGCCCCTGGGCGGGAAAAAAACCCCAACCGGGGGGTTTTCACCCATTGCCCACGAAATTTTTTTGGGGGCCGAGTAGTTTCCTGGAACCGTGGGGGTTAGTTGCAGCGGTGGGGTTGTGTTTTTTTCAGGGGGTATAGTGGGTCGATTTTCCGCCCCCCCCCCAAGACAACGGCCCACAAAAAAATAAAAAAAAGTTGGTGGATTCCCGGTTTTTAAACCCCAACACCCATTTGCCCCCTGTGTGCCATTTGAGTTGTCAGTTTCCCCTGGGGGAAAGGGGGGGGGGGGGGGGCCTTGGGTTTTTTTTGGGGGGTTGTTACCCCGGAGGGGAAAAAAAAAACCGAGGTCCCCCCCCCTGGGGGGTGGGCCCACACCGTTTATGTGGGGGGGACGGGATTTTAAAATTTCTTTTACAAAGGGGGGGGCACCCCAAGGGATGGGGGCGCGATGTTGGGGGGGTCCCCCAGTTTTGGATAGCATAGGGGTGGGCCAACGGTTTCCACAAAAAAAGAACACCGGAAAAAAAATTTTTTTTTCTTTGGGGGGGGGCCAAAGCTCCCTTTCTTTGGACCTTCCCCCGTTTATTTTTTGTCTTTTTTTATTTCCACGCCGGGTGTGTTTTTTTTTTTAGGAAAAAAAACAGGGGGAAAAAACAAACCAAAGGCGGGGGGGGGCGGGGCACCCGGGAAAAAAACCCCATTGGGGGGGGGGGAAAAACCCCAGGTTTTTTTTGTTTTTTCCAAGCAAAGGGGGGGGGGGATTTTTTGTTTCGGCACTTCCCCACACCCCTCCCCTTTCCCAGAAAAGGGGGGGTGGGGGGCCCCTTGTTTTTTTGGGTTTCTTTCTGTGCCCACCCCCCGCCCACCTCCCCGGGCGGGGGGGGGCCTAACTTTATGTTGAAAAAAGGGGGGGACAAACCGGGGGGCGGTGGGGGGTGGGGGTGGCGGCGCGGGGGCGGGGGCCCGGGGGGCCCAGGGGGCCCGGGGCCCAAAACGGGGGGGTGGGGGGCGGATTCCCCCAGTGGGGGGGCCCACACCGAAATTTTGGGGGGGGGGCAAGGGGGGAGTGGGGGGGGGGGGGGGGTTGGGTCCCCCATTGTTCCCAAAGGGGGGGGGGGCCCCCCGGGGGAAAAATCCCGAAGGGGGGCCGGTCTCCGAAAATTTTCCGCGTTGTTTGGTCATTTTGCCGGGGGGGGCCACGGTCCGGAAAACCAGGGGCCCCCCAACCCCCCCCCACTCCGTTTTAATTTCTCGGCCCCCCCCGGGGCACCCAAATTTTTTTATCCCGCCCCTTGCCGGTGGGGGGGGGGAAAGTGTTGTTTTGTCAGGGGGCCCCCCGGCTCCCAAAAAACAAAATGGGCCCCCCACAAGGGGGGGGGGGGGTGGGGCCCCCCCGCAAAAAAAAAAAAAAAAAAAAACATGCACCTTTTGTGTCACCCCCCGGGCTGAAATCTTCCGTGGTTTTTATGGGGCAGCCCACTCCAAAAAAAAAAAAAGTGGGGGGGGGGGGGGGGGGTGGGGGGGGGCCCAGGAGGCCAACACACCAACACCCCCCCCCCCGACAATTGTTTTCTACTCCATTTTTTTCGCTTTTGAAAAACCCGGGGGGAAACACCAGGGCCAATCCCCGTCACCCCGGGGAATTGTTTTATCGCCCACCCCACAGGCACCCGAAAAAAAAAAGTGTGGGGGGGGGGGGCGCCACCCCCGCCCCCCACGGGGCCCCTCGGGAACGTAAAAAAAAAAAAAACCAGGCCCCCGGGGGTCCCCCCATTTTTCACCCCAGGCCATCCCGGGAAAGGGGGCACACTCCCCCGGCGGAAGTTCTTCCACCCCAACAGGGGGGGCTGGGTGTCCCCGGGCCACCCGGGGGGACATTTTTTTGTTTCAGCAAAGGGGGCCCCCCCCGAACCGCCCCCAAGGGTGGACCCCACCCCCCCCCGGGGGCGAACCCATAAAACGCCGGGGACCGGGGACGCCAGGGGTCAACACCCAAGGACCCCGGGCCCCCTTTGGGGATCCCCTGTCGTTGTTTGGGGAGGGGGTTTGGTGTAGGGGGGGGCCAGGGGGGGGGGGGCCTGAACAATTCTGCCCAACCCAACGTTCTGCGAACAAAAAAAAACGAGAAAGGGGGAAGGGGGCCAAGTGGGAAAGGGGAAGGGCAAAGGGGGGGGTTGACTTTGGCGGTGTGGGGTCGTATAGCGGCGATGGATGTGGGAACAGAAAATCGGGGGTGTTTTTCTTGTGTTGTGGTTGCAAGAAAAAAAAAAAAAAGGGGAAGAAAACGGGAACAAAAAACGGAAACCAAAAGGGGGGGGGAACCGCCCGGGATTCCTCACCCCCGGGGGGGGACTCTTCTTTTCCGTTTTTCGCAAACACACCGGTTGGGGGGGAATTCCCAGGTGGGGGTGGGGGGGCCGCACAACATAAAACCTTTTAAGACCCAAGGGATTCAGGGGGGGAGGCGGGGATTGGCCCCCCGCAGGTTGTGGTTTTGGGGGTTGGCCCCCGGGGGGTGCCCTTTTTTGGGCCGTGTTTTCGGGGGGGTGGGGGGGGTGGGGTTTGGGCCCCCCGAAATGTTTCGATGTGTGGGGGGGGGGGGGGGGGCCCCCGCCCCCCTTGCAAAGGGGGGGGGGGAAAAAAGGGGGGGGGGACGCCGGTTCTTTCGAGCTGTGCTCGGCCACGGGGGGGGTGGGGGCCAACCCGGGCACCGGGTTTCTACACAAAACCGCGGCCGGGTGGGAAGGCCGGGCTTGTCGCGGCCGAATGTTGTTTTCGACGGGAGGGTTCCCCGGTTTTGTTTCTTTTTTTAAAAGCAGATCGGGGACATTGTGTTTTTTGGGGGGCCGGGGCGCATTTTGGGCCCCGAGACCCCCCCCCACCGATGTGGGTTAATTTTTTGACGGCCCGTTTTTTTGGACACGGTGGAATTGGGGTTTCGGCGGGGGGGGCCCCCCCAAACCCTTTGGGTCCAATTTTTGGGCCCGGGCCCGGGAAAAACAAGTTTTTTTTTGGTCCTGCACGGATTTTTGGCCCCGGGGGGGCAGATTTAAACGGTGGGGGGGGGGCCTTTTTCCGGAACCCCCTTTGCAGGTTTTTCCAAGTGGGGAAAAACAAAAGGGGGGGCGATTCCGGAGCCGGGGGGCTGATTCCCGGCCCATTGTGGGGAAAAAAACCCAAGCCCTGTGCCAAATCGTTGGCACCTGAATCCCGCAAGGTTCGGGGGGGCCGGCTTGTGCACACGGGGGGCCGCCCCCAACCTCCCGCCGGCGGGGGGGGGGCTATTACGGGTTGAGGGCCCCCCACGGCCGGGGGGGAAAAAAAAACCAAAAAAAACGTTTGGGGGGGCGTTGGGGGGGGGGGTACGGGGGGAAAAAAACAAAAAACGGGGGGGGCTCCGGGGGGGGGGGGGAAAAAACAACCCGGGGGGGGGGCGGGGGGTGGGGGGGGGGGAAAAGGGGCCCCAGGACCCTGGGTGGGCTGACCGGGTTTGTCCACAATTGGGGGGTCGCTTGGTTGTTCACTTTCTTATTTACCAAACTTCACCGGGGAATAAAAAGGACGGGGGGGTGTTGGAAACAAAACAAAAAAACAGGGGGGGGGGCAGGGGGGGGGGGGGGGGGAAAAGCTGCCAATCACTGGGATTTCTTTTCTGGGGGGCACAAAGTGGCCTTTCCAACGTCAATCAGGGGGCCCCCGCATCTTGGCTTGTATTTTAACCAAACGATGTTTTTTCCCCCGGGCACGGGGCCCAGGGGGGGGGGGGGGGGCTGCCCGGTGAACCCGTGAAAACCCCAAAAACAGGGCCTTTTTTTTTCCCCCAGGGGGGGCACTTGGACTTCACAAAAAAAAAGGCAGGGGGGGGGGCAAATTGGGGGGTGGTTTTCTTAAAAAAAAAAAAAAAAACGTATCAACTTTTTGGGGGGCGTTGGGGTTCTTTCTCGGGGGGCCCGAGGGGGAAAACCGGGACAAAAACAAAAACCAGCTGGCAACTTTTTACCCGTTCAAGGAAATTTTCGCCAACTTTTTTCTTTCAGGGTTGTGGAAAAAAAAAAAAAAAACACCCGTTTGGTTAGGGCCCCAAAGGGGGGGGCCTGGGTTTGTGGTTGTTTTTGGTGGGAAGGAAAAAATGCCGGTTACAAAAAAAGTGATTTGTCTTCGCGGGGAAAAAGGGGGGGGGGGGGAAAAACCCCTTATGTGTTTGGGCGACATTGGATTTATGAGTGTTGGGTTTTGGTGCTGTGTTTCAGGTGGGTTTGGGGGGGGGGGCACCCCAGCAGGTTTTTATTCGGGGGGGGGAAAAAGTGGCCGGTTTCACAAAAGCCCCGGGCCGGTGTCTCAGGCCCCGGGGCACCGGCCCTTGAAAAAAAAGGAAAAACGGAAGCATTTCCGATGATGTTCCCCTCCCATTTCAAAAACCCGTCAACGTGGGGGCCCCCCCACAACCACATTTTTTCCCACGTTTGATGGGTACACCGGGCTTTTCTGTCCGGTTGGTGGAGTTTGTTATTTGAGGGGGGGGCCAGGATCCGGGAATTTTTTTCCGGCGGGCCAACCCCTAAAGTGGGGGGAAACAAAAACCCCACGTTTGCCCACGGCCATCCCGGGGGCCCAATTTCTTTCCCGAACGGGCCCCCTATCCTTCCGGGCCCCAGATCCCCCCCCCCACGGGCCGGGGAAACACCGATTCATTGGACGTGGCTGGGAACAAGGGGGGAAAAAAAACACAAAAAAAAAAAAAAATACCCCCGGTCCGCGCCCCACGGGGCTTGTCATTTTCGGAACCGGGGGGCCCTCGGGGGCCACGGTTTGTTTCCCGGTAGATGTGAGCCATTTTGGGGCGGGGGGGGAAAACAAAAAAAACACCCACAACCCGCCCGTTTGGGACGTGTCGAAAGAAATCTACCCCGGGTGGGGGGCCCTCCATCGACCCACCGAGGGGTTTTCAAACCGTGGCGAAAGGGGCCCCCACAAAAAATCTTTGCTGGGGCCTTTGAATGGCTGGGGCGGGATGAATTCCGCCGCCGATTTTTTTTGTTGTTTGTCCGGCCCCCGCCCGGGGGGGGGAACGAAAAGGCATCTTTTTTGAAAGGGGGGGGGGGGGGGGATCCACTCCGGGGGAAACCCCTGGGGGGGGGACTCCAACGGTTCACGTTTCCCAAGTTAACCTTGGGGACGCGGCTCCCCCCCCGAGAAAAGGGGCCGGGGGTAATGGGGGGGTTTCCAATTTCTTGTTTGGGGGCCGGGAGGGCTGTCGTATTGGCCCGGGCCAGCTAACCAAGCCGGTTCCCGGGGCCCGGGGCAGGTTTCTTTTTTTTTGGGGGGGGACCAGGGAACGGGCCGCTGTGGGCAGCCCAAACAACCGCTTGAAGAAAAAGTTTTTGGGAAAGGGCTATTGGCCCTAGGGGGTGCCGGCTGTGGGTGTGTTTGGGGGGGGCCCGCCAGAAGGTGCGGGACCCCCAAGGAGGGGGTGGTCCCCACAGGATGGGGAACAGGCCGGGGGGGGGGGGGGCCCCCCCCCCCGTGCGTATCCAAGCGACTGCAACGGCTTGCCAATTCCGCCGGCCCGGGGGGGCGGGCCCCCTTCTGGCCAGGGGACCGAAAAAAAAAGGGAGAAAAAGTTTTTTGGATTTAGCCATGGGGGGGTGGGCCCTTTCCGGGAGGGGGGGACCGGGGGGGCAAAAATAAAAAGGGGCGGGGCATTTATCTTTTAGGGGCCCAACGGGCATAGCGCCCCCCCCCCCAGGAAGGGGGGCCGGATGGCCCAGGGTGCTTAGACTTCGGATCCCGGACCCGAAGGGGGCACAGGTGGGGGGGGGCCCGGACTCGGGGCCCCCAAGGGGGGGGGGGGGGGGGGGGGGTGGGGGGGGGGGGGGGGGGGGGTGAAAGGGGCACCCATTTCCCGGTCAACGAGATATGGGCCCCCACTGGGGGGAAAAGGGCAGGGGGGGGCTGTTTGGGCCACCCTCAAAAAGGGGACACGGGAAAAACTTGGGGGGGGGGGCACCAAGCATGGCCCGGCAAGAATCTGTTGGGGGGCCCCGGAAAGGATGCCAGGGGGCACGGGCCGGGAAAAGAGGGATTCCAGGGCCCGCCCCCATCCGGATTGTTGGAAAGGGGGGGGGGGGGCCACGGGGCGAAACCACTTTTATTGTGGGGGCCTTGTTTTGTTTTTTTGTTGGTTTTAAACCGCCCTGGGTTTCAATTTCGATTTTTTCGGCACCAATTTATTCCACCGGTGGGGGGGGGGGGTGGGGGGGGGGGGGGGGGGGGGGGGGGGGGGGGGCCCCCCCGCAAGAATTGGGGAAAGGACCGTACCCGCCCAGAAAAACTGACGGTACGTATTGGAAATGGGGGACCGGCCAGGAAAAACGGCCCGGAGGGGGGGACAACGCGCATTGCCGCATAAAAGACATGTGTTTGAAAAAACCCTAAAAGGGGGGGGGGGGAGGCGACTTTGGGGGGGGGAGTTAAAAAGGAGTGTTTTGGCCCCAAAGGGGGAGGCATTTCCGGGCCGGAAAGGGCGACTCTCACCAGATTTTTTTGCTTGTGGGTGGGGGGGGGGGGCCAGACAATCCGGGGGAAGGATGGGTTCCGGCTGGGGGGCAGGGGGGGGGCCCGGGGGGGGCCAACAGGAACGTCTTTTTTTACCGAGGCTTGTGGGGGGCCACCGGGTTGCCGATTTGGTGGGGGGGAAAAAAAGGGGGGGGAAGGGTAACCCGATCGGACCGGGGGCACTCGGGGCTTTTGGGGGCCGGGAACACTTTTTTCTTCAACGGTTCCCCCCAAGGGGGAACCAAAAAAGGGGCCTTTCCATTAAAAGTCCGGCGTGGTTTTTCGGCATTGGGAAAAAAAAACAAAAGGGGGAAAAGGCCGGGGGCCGTTTGGCGGTTTGGCTCTGAAAGGGGGCAGCCGGGGGGGTTTACTCCGAATGTCGATTTGGTTGAACGATTCGGGCAGGGGGGGGGGGGGCACCCAGGGCCCTTACCGCCCCGGTTGGGATGGAAAACTCCTTGTGGGGGGGCCACCCAGGGGCCCCCGAACCTTCACAATTCCCCACCCACCCCCGGGCCGGGGAGATGACGCCCCCCCAACCCCCACGTTTCCCCGGCATTTTTTTGGGTGCGGAACAAGTAGTTTTTCGGGAAGGAAAAAACCATTTTGGCCCTGGAAACGGCTCGGAAAGGGCCCGCCTTTCCACCGGGGGGGGGCAAAAGTCCACCTGGGGGCCCCCCCGCAGCCAAAGGGAGCCATTGCCGATTTCCACCGATCCAGCGGGGCCACCGTTTGTTTTTCTTGGGAAAAAAGGCACCCCAGGGGGGTGCATGTGGGGGGGGGGGCCGATTTTGTGGGTTGGAAATTTTTTCCCGAATATTTTGCCGGGGGATTGGGGGCCGATCACGATTTTCTTTTGGGGCCCAATTTCGAGCAGGCCCCCCCAATTCCCCAGGGCTATTCCCGGGAAAAAGGGGGGATGGTGCCTTATTTCTTTGGATGTACTGGGTTTTCAACCCGGGGGGGGCCGTGTGTGTTAAAAAACCCCGTCCATTGCGGAAGGGGGGGGGGGGGGGAAGGGAACCAAAAAAAAAAAGCTTGGGGGACCCCCCCGGGGGGGGTGGGGGGGCCGGGGCGGCCTGCCCCGCACAAAAAAGGTTCCCGGTTTTTACCAGCGGGTCTCGGATTTGACAGTTTTTGAGGGAGAAATGGTATTTTATGGTGGGTATGTTGCCCCCGGTGTGGGGGTGGGGGCCAATGATAACTTTAGGGTGGGGGGGGGGGGTGGGCCAACAGATTTTGAGGGGGAAAAAACTCGCCCGGATCCAAACCACGCAACCCAGAAAAAAACCCACACGGGGAATTTTTGCCCGATTGTTGTGGAAAAAAAACCCCGAAGCGACCAAAAAAAAAAAAACCGGGAAGAAAAAAGGCGGGGGGGGCCCTTGGGGGGGGCCCCGTGTAAACAAAAAAAACGTGCGATCCCCGCCCTTTGGTGGCGTTTTTTTTGGGGATTTTTGAAAAAAAAACGGGGGGGGGGGGGACCGGGTTTTTTTTTTCGGGTGGGCCCCGTTGGATTCTTTGTGCACCGAAAAACCTTATTTTCCGTGTGGGCTGTACCTCAGGGCCTCTTTCAAAACCGTCCTTGGGGGAATGAAGGGTTTGCGGGCCCTATTTTCCCTTATTTCTCTTTTCTTTTTTTCTCCTTTTTCCTCCGTTGTTTTTGGGTTGTGGTTTGGGAAAGCAAAAAAAGAAAGGATGCCCGGGGGGGGGGAACATTGCAGGGGGGGGGGGGCCCGGCGCGGCCCAAAAAAAACCTGCATTTGTCCAAGGGGGGGGGGGGACGTGAAAGAAAAGGGGGGCCCATGAAAAAAAAGGGGGGTTTTAAACCCCAGGCACCCGAAGGTTTTGCGCCAAAAAAAGAACAAATCCCCCAACGGCCCCAAACACCCCGGGAAAAACCCCCCCACCCCCGCCCCGTTGGCTTTTTTCCACATCCCCAAACGGGCACCCCCCCACCCCCCCAAAAAAAGGGGGGGGGGGCGGAATCACCACCCCCCACCCCACGTGTGTTTTGTCTTTTGTTTTAACGGCAGGGCCCACACCCGGTGCTTCGCGGTTTGGGGTTGTATTCCGCTTACCGGGTTTTTCTTATTCGCAATTCCGTGGTTTTTCCGGGGGGCTTTGTGGATTGGGCGAGTTTTTTTTACTCATCTTTTGGGGGGGGGGGGGGGGCCCACCCCTAAAGTCCTGGGGGGGCAAACGGGGCCCCACCCCCCCAACCTTTAATTTTTCCGCTTTTAAGCTGTATTTGTTCCCCCCCCAGGGGGGAACCGAGCCGGTAAGGGGGGGGGACCTTTTGTTTTTGGGGGCCCGGGGGGGAAAAAAAAAGGGCGGGGTGGGGCCCGGTTGTTTTTTTGTCCATTATTTCCCCGCCCGCAAAGTGTGGGGAAAAACGGGGGGGTTTAAGGGACGTTTGGGACCAAGAAAAAAAAGTTGAGGGGGCCCCCCCCACCCGTGTCCGATTAAAGCTGTTTTTGATTTCTGGGGGGGTTTGGGGGGGGCCTCCGGAAAAAAAAAAAAAAGTTGGGCCCCCAAAGGATGAGAAGTTTTTTCTGTAGGGGGGGGGGGGGGGAAAAATTCCCCCCGGTTCCCAACCACGACCCCCCACCAGGCGGAATTCCCGAAGATCCACCCAAACCCCACATTTTTTTAGGGGGTGGGCACCACCAATGCCGTTTGCTTTGTTCCCAAACCACGGCAGCCCCCCCGAATGTTTTTCGGTGGAAATTTTTTTTTGTCGGCATGTTGGGGGCCGCGTGGGGGGGGGAGGGGGCACCAAGGGGAAACAGAGGGGGGGGGGAAATTTTTTTTGGGGACGGGATAATTGGGGCCCGTTTTCCTTCGGGGGGGGGGGCCCGTCCAAACACAAACCAGGGGGGGGGGGGGCATGGGGGGCACCCCCCCTTGTTTCCTCCCAAGACAAAAACATACCTTTTCCGGCAATGGAAATGGGGCCGGGGGAAAACAAAAAAAAACCGTGCAGCAGTGTAAAAAAGGGGGGGGGGAAGGCCCAACGGGGGGGATGGTGGGGGGGAGTGGTTTTGCCGCTTGCCCCCACGAAAGGTTCCCCAATTTTGTTTCCCGGGGCCCCACCAACCAAACCCCGAAAGGGCACTACCAGCCCTTGGGGGGCGACAATCCGTATTTTCCGGATTTTTTTCCCCACCCCTGAGGAAAAACCCACGGCCTGCTTCCAAGAGTCCAACAGGGCTTTGACCCAGTTGGGGCGAGTTTCCCCCCCCCATGTTTTGGTGCCCGGGAAACAGACCAACCAAAGGCCGGGCCGTTAACGTTGTAAGGGGGCTGTTTTGTTTTTCTTGACCGGAAAACGGGAAAAGGGACAACGTGGTTGTTCAGGGGCACAAAACAAGGGAAGGGGAGCACGTTCGAGGTTCCGGGTTTTGTTTTCTTTAGTTTTTTGTTTTTTTTTTTGTTTTTCCCACCAAAATGCCGGGACCGCCCACCACCTTTCGGGGAAAAAAGGGGGGGGAACGGGGCTTTTGGGCCCTGGGGGGCAGGCCAGCATAGGAAAAAAAACAGGGCCTCCGGGGAAGGAATTTTTCTGCACACAACAAAAGGGCGATGTTCTTTGGGGGGGTTTCAAATGTTCACGGGGGGGCCCCCGGGGGCATATCCACTTTTGCCCACTTTCGTTTTCTATTTTTTTTTTTGTCCCCAAGTCCGGCTCTTTTTTTTTTTAGGGGTTTTTTTCAAAAAATTGGTTCTGTTTTGCCGGAAAAAATGTTGAGAACCCCGGCTCAACCCGCCCCAAGTTGCACACCCCACGCCGGGGGGGGTTTCTTTCAATCCGGAGAGAGTTGTTTACAGGTGTTTTGTGTTTTTTTATATTGTAACTTTTGGGGGGGGGGGGGGCGGGGACCCGGTTGCAGGACCTCCATTTTCCGTGGGGGCGGCCCCCCCCCACCGGGGGTCTTTGTTTTTTGGAACTTGAATTTTAAAAACAAAGACAAAAAACCAACAAAGAAAAAGTTTTTAAAAATTTTTGTAACACAAAATTACCAAACAAAAATTTTTGCCCGGGGGACCCAATTGGAAGAAATTGGAACACCTGGCGGTTTTTTTGTGGTGTTCGTTTTTTGTCGTAATTAATAACGTTTGTTATTTTTTTTTTGCTGTGGTTATTTAGGGGGGGGGCACATTAAAGGTTTTTGGTGTCCGCGCCAACATAGATTGGGGGGGGGCCGGGGAAATTTTTCTCTTTCACGCTGGGGGAATCTTTTTTCCGGACCCACCAATTTTTTTTCTGCCCGGGGGGCAGAATGGGTTTCGGGGGCCGGGGTGTTTTACCCCCAAGTTTTCGGTTTGACCAAAGAAAACGGGGCCCGGGGCCCTTTCAGGGGCCCCATTGTGTTTATTTATCGCACCCGGGGCACCCCCTCCTGAAAAGGGGGGGGACTTCCCCTTTTGGCCCCGAATTTAAACGCCCAACTGGGCATGTTGTCCCGATTCGAAGGTTTCGAAAGCCCCACCCCGCATTTCCCCCACCGGCTTACCCGATTTTGGGCGGGGCATTTAAATTGGGGGGCCCACCGTTGGGGGGGGGGCGCCCCAGAGATGTGTTGGGGGCCGGCCGTTTTATTTAATATTTTTTTTTAATTTTTTTTTTGTTTTTATTTTTGGGGCCGGGGGCCCCTTCGGCGAGGGGCCCCAATTGGCCCATTTTTTATTCAAAACTTTCTGCAGGGGGGGGTCCTGGGGGGGTGCACTTAGGGGGGGGGGGGGGCACTGGGCCCGGGGGGGGCGCAGTTTTAATTTTGCAAGGGGGCGTCAAACAGGTGGGCGTTTTCGGAATTACCGGGCCCACAAACGCTCACCCATCACTGGCTTTCGGCCCCCCCCTTTGTTTTTCTTTTCGCGCGGCCCACCAACCAGGGGGGGGGCACCTAAACCGGGGCATGGGCCCATTTTTAAAGGGCCACCCACCACTTGGCTTCCCGCGGGTTGGCTGGACATTTTACCCCGGGGTGGGGGCGGACAGCACCAAAGGGGGGAAGACCCACCACCCATGGGGGGGCGGGCCAGGGGGAAACAAAACAAGGGGGCTTGGTTTCTTTGTTGTTTTTTTTTTTCTAAAGGGGCCCCCGGCCGGCCCCGGCCCCATGTGGGTTTAAAGGGGCCTTTCGGCCAGATTGTTGATGGGGGGGGCCCATTAAACCCATGGCTTCTTCCCGAAATCCGCGGGACCAAACCGGTTAAAAATTTTGACGGAAAAACCCCCCCCCGGTTGGGGGGGGCCCAGTCCGGAGGTTTGGCTTTCACTTAAGGAATGTTCGTGCATACCCCCCGGGGGGGCGCGATTCGGGGGGGAGGGCCCCCGATCAATTCACGCCAGCATTTTCCAAACCGGGGGGGGGGGGGCACGCCCAGGGCGAGAAAAGTTTGGGGGTCCCTTCCCCCCCATCCCCCCCCGGTGCCGGTGGGGGGGGGGGGGGACCTCGGGGTTGGGTGATTTGGGGGGTCGGGACCCCGGGGTTTTTTTTAGATCTTCCGACGGGGGGCAAACCCAGGGGGGGGGGTCTGGGCCCCAAGGGCAATGGGTTTATTTTTGGTTTTTTTTTTTCATTTGCTCGGGAACTGGCTCGAAGGGTGGGGCCCATTGTCGATTGGAGGAGCCGGGGGGGGGTGTACCCACAAAAAAAGGCGACCCCGGAGTGTTCCACAGGGCAAAAGCCGTTCCAATTTTTGGATCTTTGGTTTTCCCGGGGCCCTGTCTTGGCCCGGTGGCAGGGGCTTGTTGTCAGCCCCCGTCCCCGCAAAAAGAGTATTTGGTCCGAGGGCCCCGGCGGCCCAAAACAACAACCCCGGTTGTTTCCTTTTGGGCCCGGACAATTTGCCGGGAATTTGTTCTGGGGGGGGGGGGCACCGATTAAACACGGGGGGAAAAAAAAAGGGGGGGGGGGGCCCGGTTTACACCCCCATTCCAAACGATGGTGGGCCGTTTTGGACGGATCGGGGGAAACGGATTTTATCGAAAAATGGGCTTTTTTTCGATTCTTACCCCAGGGGGGGGGGGGGGGGGGGGGGGCGCGCTTTGGGGGGGAAAAACCAGGGGGGGTGGGGGGGCCAACGGGGGGGGCTGTGTGGGACCGCCACCCGGAAAGGAACACAAAAAAAACCACCAGGGGCCCCGGGACCCCCCACAACCCGACCCCCCCCGGCCAACCACCCAAACACGGGGGGGGGGGCCCCCCCCCCGGGGAAAAGGGGCCCCACCCCAACCAAATTTTGCCGGGGCCAACGCCCCCAAATGAGGTTTTTGCTTTTTTTTCGCGGGGGGAAAAAGAAAATTTAAGGGGCTTTACCCCGGGGAAACTTTTCCTTCCCCCCCCACCCCCCCCACCCACCCAAAAGGGCCCCCCTGCGGAAAACCCAACAGGTTGTTTCCACCTGAGAATTTCGGGGGCGATTTCTTTGGGAAGGGGGGGTTTTTGTGAAAAAGTTTTGGGCCCCAGAGGGGGTGCCACCCCAGTTTTTTCAGGGGGGGGGTATTCTCGAAAGGGGGCACCCACCCGGGGCCAAAAAACCCCCAAAAAAAAAGAAAGGGGGGGTGGAATCGTTTTTTTGCTTGGTAGTACACCCCCATGGGGCCTGCTTTTTTTGAGGGTTTCCCCAAGGTTCCCATGGAAAAAAAAAAGGCCCTTTTGTTTGGGTTTTAACGGTTTGGGACAAAACCGCAGGGGGGCCCCCCTGGGGGGGGGGGGGGGGGGCCCCGTGGCGGGCATTTTTGACAAATCTTTTAAACAAAAAAAAAAAGGGGCCCCCAGGAATGTGGGGGGGGGGGCCGTTTGGGCCAGGTGGGG
>Ga0179591_1338249_pt1 | contig 18151 bp, 25 predicted proteins | sample CZOMad2_1_08_16f_FD_182891 | JGI IMG/M metagenome (GOLD analysis project Ga0179591, IMG submission 182891) | Vadose zone soil fungal communities from Angelo Coast Range Reserve, California, USA - CZOMad2_1_08_16fungal (PacBio error correction) | ecosystem: Environmental > Terrestrial > Soil >... | reverse complement strand
TAGAAAGAGTATTTTTTCTTCTGGCCATCTCCGAGTCCCCTCCCCGCCCCCAACTGGATGCCGGTTAGTTCCCCGCTCCCCTTCACTGTTCATCGTTAACTTCCGTCCTTGAAAATAAACTTCCCCTTTTCCCCCTTCATGAGACCCTCATCCACGTTTTTTCGCGAACCGCCTCCCCAATCTCCCTCTTGAAGGCCGGCAAATAATCAACGCGTTTCTTTCCCCGCTGGATGTTCTCCCTTATCATGCACCCAACATTTTAATTCATAGTCGGTAGAGTTTTTTAGTGCCCCTTCAGTGAAACCGCCCCTTCAAAATCTTCCTCCCTCATTCCATCCTTAGGCACCCCTGTTAACCCCAAAGTTAGGGCAACCAGCCCAACCTTGTTCTCGTTCTCTCTTGTCCCCGACCTGTTTTCCCCTTTTTTCAGCCAAGGTTAAAGTAAAATAAAAACATTTTAATTGACCTCCTTCATTTTCTTCTTTTTTTGTAGTCCCCCTCCTAGGGGGCCTTTTTGATGACTTCCGGGTTGTTCGTGTCCCCAGTGCAACTCCTCCCCCCCCAAGAGCCGTCCCATTAAAGAGGGTGTTTTCCGTAACTTTTCGTCCCTCCCTTTTTTTTTAACGGTGCCGTCTGTTTTTCCCCCCCCCACTGTCAGGTTCGCTCTGCAAGTCCATTCCCTCAACGAAAAGTTTTGACCGGTTCTTGTTGGTACGCTTGCTTCAAGTTAAACTCCGCCATCTTCCCCCCCCAACTCGGGTTCGTGTACCAGAATCGTGGCTACTCTCATTGAATGCGTTTATTCAAGCCTTGTCCCCTTTTCACTTCCCCCATTGATAAGATTAATTCCCAACGACCTTTGAACACCCCCCCCCCCGTTTTCGTGCAGCAGTCTCTGCATGTATACTGTAACGCGGTTTCCAAGGGCTTTGCTGGCAGCCTCTCATCCCCTTCCCCACCCCTATCAACTCTACCCTGGTTATCTCGTCAACTGTCCTCTGACATCACCCCAACGATGTAGCCCCCATCCTTCCTTTTCGTCCTTTTCCTTTTAAACACCCTGGGCGGACTTAGCTTTTTTATCCGTTAAACCCCATTCCCAAGGTGAGCCCCTCTGCTCAACTAAGCGGCGAGGAGTGTCTTTTTCTGTAATGAAAGGTCCCCCTTTCCCCCCTTCCCCATTTTCGTCTTGCTCGCATGTTCTCCACCTCCTTCGACCCCAATCCCCCCCCATGAGGAACGGCATAGTAGAGGACCCAATTTTGACTTCTGGCCTCGTGCCAAAAGATCACCCATCCCCTCTCCGTTGTTGTTGTGAGTCTCGATGTTTTGAATGACACATTTCTTCCTCACTTGATGTACCGCTTACTGCCTTAACCTTCTTAAGACCCTTTTTTATTTCTTGGGTTCTATGGAAGTATGTCTACCAAATGCCTCCCCCCGGGTTTTTTCCGTGGGGCACCTTTTTTCCAATGTCATACATCCCCCCCTCCTCCCTCTGTCCCTTTTCTCCTCTTCCCCCAACCCGTTGGCGAAGGGTTACTTCTACGATACGACGCGGCCCGTTTTCCTTCATTAAGTCCGGATGAAAATTGAATTTATGTCTCTTTACTACATCTGTGGGGGATCTTTAGCCTCCCGCTCCCCTACAACCTTGCTTCCTATTGCGATGGTGTTATACGCTCTTTTCGCTTTGTACCCCAAGCAGTTTCACATATTCTGCTTTTCCTTGCAACAGTTTAAATCCCCCCCTTCTGTACCGCACCCCCCAGGTGTTAACGGCGTCGTAACATCACTCGTCTCGCCCCTCTTTTTTGCTTTTCTTTCTACGCCCCTTTGACACCTCTCACTGATTAAATCTCACCCCCTCTATGTCGCCGTCGCTTTTGACTTCCGTTTTTTCTTCTTCTTCTCTTCCTTGGAAGTTTCCAACCCACCGCACTTTCTCCCCCCCTCCTTTACCTGTGAACATTTGGAATGAACGACCCTGGCGTGCAGACTGTCGCCTTCAACCTTTTCCTTTCAAACCCGAATGTTTCCGGGATCCCCCCCCGCTTCCTCCCTTACGTGGAAGTCAACGCATGTATTGTGGACGGACTCGTGCCTGGCGCCGAATTTCACTTTTCCCACTTGGACCCCTTTTTTTCCCACGGCAATCCGAACGGGAAACTTTCCTTCCGTCTGGCGACGAACTAGTCAACCTTTGCCTCAAGACAACATGTCATTTTTTTTGAACTTGACCTTTTGGTTCTTATCGCGTGCGTTCCCCAAAAAGTTTTTTCTTGGCATCCTCTTTTTGTGGTCCAACCCTTGGCTCCACCCCCCCCTCTGTCCCCTATTTCATGAGGAGGAAGCGGGTGCTTCTTACAATTGGTAGCGACTGGAAGCAGAAGTCTGAACCCGCTCCATCTATACGTCAACCTATTATTCAGGTCTCTTGCCCCCTCACAAAACACCCCGTGATACACAACTTTTGTGCCGTCTCAAAATTCCCGGATTCGGCTTGTTTTATTGTCGTCTTCTGGCTCTTCACCTTCCAACGTACTGATGTTACGTACGTGTTAACGATTTTCCTTTTCAGGGATTTCAACCAGTGCCTAACCCTGGTTTACGGAATGGGGCGGACGGCCCCTCCGCCTCCATACTCTTTTTGCTTTGCCTTGCTTCCCTTTTGCTTTTCCCCTCTCCGCCACCACCTACCGCTTCTCCAAAATGACGTCTTCCCTGCTTGTCTTTTTCTCTTATACTCTTTTCTGTATTGCTGCGGTGGATTAACGCCATATTTCAGGGGCGTAATTAACTTTATTTTTTTGCTTCAACCCCTTCATTTTCGGATTTCTGACTATGGAGTGCAAGATTATTCTCTCCCGGAACCTGTCTTAATTTTTTGGCGTTATGGGCGCAATTTCATTCCTTCTACTACATCGTACCTTTTGACTCTTTTTTTAATCACTTAGTGGCATATAATGAAAGGCATCTTGACTTCTTTTTCTTCCAGTCAATAGGACTTTTTTATTTCTTCTGGTGCATCCAAAGCTTTGTTATGGCATAGTTCCTTGGCGCTTTCCATTTTTACGCCTAATGGAAGCGGTTCTAACCGCCCTTTAAAGGTCCTGGTTTTTGCCTGTTGCACTCCCCCCCCCGTTTTCTGACATTTCCCTCTTTGATATGGAGATCCTCCGGCGCTGGAACCCACCCTTAACCTAGTTAGTGCTGCGCGGCGGTAACCCCGCAGCCTTGGTCGAAACCTTTCCAATTCTCTCCATTTCACATACCTAAATTTCCTTTGAGCCCTTCCTTGCTTTTTTTCTTTCAACTTGATTTCCCATTTCTGAATCCTCACTTTCAAGCCCTTCATTATCAAAGTTGCCCCCCTCGGGTTTCTGATGCCTTTCCTATTCCTTCTCCCGAAAGCCTTTTCTTAACCCCCCACCTCGCTGTGTGGTCCAGTCCCTTAAGAACAACTTTAAAATGTCGTTGGGCATATAATTATCCGGAGGTGTTTTTTTTTCCCACCTCGTCCGTGAAACTACCTTCAAGCATACCGCTCGTCCCCCAAAAGAAACCATTCTTCTCCTAAGTATGTCGCCTTTTCTTTCTTGGCTCATCCCCTTGAACTGACCTATTTTTCAGCCATCAAGCTTCTATTGTGTCTTCTTTTCTCGCTCCGTTTCCGCCTCCTTTTGTGTTTTTTTTTCAAAAGAGCCCAATTCGCTTTTCTTTCCTTGATCTCTAGTAGTAAGGGAGATATTTCCGTTCACCCCCGCGTCCTTCCGGATCAAAACCACGGTAACTGAGTCATGTTTTCGTTTGCGAGTCCCTGTTCAACTTTGCAAAATTTTTCATTTTTTCCTTTACCCCCCCTCTCGGACCCACTCCCAAGCCCGCCATCCCAGTGTTCTTCCATGTATCGTAACACACGGCTCAGGGTTTTTTTTTTTCATTTAAGTTTATTTGTCTTCAATCTCCCCTCTCTCACCCTATTTTGATAAATGGAGTGAGTGCTTATTAATCTAACCTCCCTATCCCATAAGTTCGTAACTTTTTCTGAGAGTCCCACTACATAATTTAATGATATTACAGAGACTGTTGACCCTCTATTTTCCCCTTTTTCTCCCCCTCTTCGTACCCTGAAGCCGTTTTCCTTCTCCCTTTTCCATTTCTTTTTTGTTAAGCGAACGGATATTTCGCCATCTTCTTTTTGTCCTAGCTGACAATTACTTTTTTTTTTTTGGTTTTTTTTTTTTTTTTTGTGGGTTTCAAGGCCAAAGCCCCCCCCCCTTGCGTTTTTTTCTACAATGCGAACTTCCCCATTGATTTAGATTCCTCTTTTCCATCATTCCATTCACTTTTGTGGAACCCCCCCCAGCATTTCCTACAACCGGCATTCATAATCCTTTTAATGTTTTCCCTCCACTCAGTCCATTTTTTCTCATTTATGCCCACTACCCCTTCCCACCGCGTCATTATAGTCACCCAAGATTACGACCTCCTTTAGTAGCATTATTTACTGAGTCCACCCCTGCCCCCGTCCCCAAAGCCCTCCCTTTTCCCGGATCTTTCCCCCCCCCATATTAGGGCTAAGCTCAAATGAAATCCCCTCGGCACATTCCCAGAAACGGTTCCCTCAAAGACTATATTTACTTCAGAACATGAATACAAAAATGTTTCTTCGTTATCACCTCTTAACTTTCGAATATGATTGATCCAATCCATCCAAGCTTTCCCATTCCCTCCGCGGTTTCCCTTCCTTTTTGGAGACCTTGGAAGCTTCCTTTTCCCAGCCCGACACACGGATCGTGGTTCCCCCCTCCCTGTATTAGTCACCCCTTCGTTTTCTTTCCCCCTGTTATTTTACTTTTTCCATTCCATGAACTAAAATGACGTTTACAGTGAAAGAAGATTCATCTTCTTTTTCCTTTCTGCCCCACAGCCCGCCAAATACATCCCTGATCTTCCTTCCTACTTTAAAACTCCCCCGCTCTTTCACTTCCTCTTTTGTACGTCACGCTTACTGAATACCCCCTTTTTTAATGTATTTTGTTTCCTCTGTTTCCCCTGACACGCTATAGTTCCCCCTTGTAATCCTTCTCACCTCTTACGAGATTAGTAACCCTCACCCAATGTTGCTACCCCCCCTTCACCCCACTGGTTTTTGTTTTTCTTAGGCAAAGTACCGTTTCCCGCCTCCTCTTCTTTCCCCTTTTTCCTCCCCACGGTTCCCAATAAACCTCCTGTGTCCATTCAAACCCCATTGATGACACGGGTTGAATGGTTTTTTTCGACAGACGTCTTTTTTGTCTGGACGTAAACGGGTTTTTTTTTTTCCCTGAACAGTCACACATTTTCGTCCTCCCCTCCACCTCTATTCACGGGAGTTGGCTGTAACGTCTTCACCAGGTTTTGTAATTGTTGTCACTTCCTTCGCTTTTTGCGTTTTAAAAAGGTAAGTTTTCGCCCCGCTGCACCCTCCCCGCGTCCCTTTCTAAAAGTAACCCCCTTTATTTCGTTTTTGGTCCGCTGTTCCCCTTAAAGTTCTCATTTTTTTCATAAACCCCCAAGATAGTGACCATTTTTGCCGTTCTGTTCTTTAGGCTTTAATTTACCTGCGGACCTCCTTGCCAGTCTTCAAGTATGTTCTCTCTAAGGTGATATAATTACCCTTTTCCCCTGTTTTTCGACCCCATCGTAGCTTCTTGACAACTGTATGGCCTGAAGAACGCTTTTTTTTGAGTTCTTTTCTTTTGTCAGCCGCGACAGATATTTTCCTCCATATCACTAGAAAGCCCCCCTGATTTCCCCCCTTCTAGAGGCTTTCCAATGAAGCGGCAGATCCAACTTTTCTTACAGTTCATGCCGTTAATTCCAACTGGTCTTCACTTTTTCTTAGAGTAGCTAACCACCGTCTATTTTTTTTTTCCAGGGCTGACCTTTCGCTTTTTTCGATGTACCAGAAGTTTTCATGGCACAATGCCCCTTTTTTTTTTTTCTATGCCTTAAGTCCTTCCCAAAAGAAGAGTCCCCACACTCCACCCCCCCCCCCATTTTTCCGCTTTAAAGTGGCTTCTTATTTTGGCCCCATCGTTGATGGACTTTCTGGAACCCCACCTTTCAGCCTATATTCAATACCTCTCGTTTTGTTTTGATTCTTTCCCCTTCCCCTGGCCATGTGGTTGATGAATTCCAGCCCCCTTGTGTTCCCTCCACTGACTTTGATTGAATACCTGGTTTGATGGGTTGTTCGAAGCTTTTCTTTCCTTATGGTCCCCAACGCCCCAATTCCGTGTTCCCCAATGCCCAAGTTCCAGCCAAAAACTCTGCCCTGCGCGGATTTGAGAATGCTTCCCAACCCCCCTCCTGATGTGGGAGGAAGTGTCCTGAGACGGATACGACCCTCTTCTTGTCCCCCAGACCGGTTGATCAGCTTCCACCTCAATGTAGAGTACTACCTGCGGTTGCTCCCTAGTCCCTTTGACGTATCCCTTACACTCGAGTGCTTCTCTTCTATGGTCTTGCCAGATTCTTGTTCTCCCAAGTCCCCCTGTCCCCCCTCGTTCGCTTGGCCTTCCAGCAGTTTACTCACTGGCTCCGCTGTTTTGTTTCTGCACCTCCACACAACAGTTGGGAACGGCGATTTCCATTACCCCCCCTTTATATTTCTTTTTGTTTCCACGCCCCCAGGCTAGGACCCTACCGATATTCCTCTTAAGACCCCCGATTATTTAACTAACCTCCCGCTTTTCACAGATCAGTTTGGTCCTATGTGCTGGTGTCCCAAATTTCAAATCTTCTTTTGAAAAACAACGCAGGTCTTCCGGACTTTTTTTTAAAGTAAATGCATGAAGCCGCTTTACGCGGCCTTTGACCCCTCGTCTGTTTTCAACAAGCGAACGTGAGTTCCCGGTATAAACACCCCCCTTTTTCTCCCGTGACTTCCGTATCTTATCTGGACTTCCTTGCCGGATCCCTTGCTTGGTGGACCACACGTTCCCTGCCCATATGACCGGTCCCAATCCTTCCTTATGGTCCAACACGTTTGCTAATTCCCACTGATTTTTCATTTTTGACTCCTTGGGAAAGAATTGCAATGCGGGAGGGAAAACCCGTTTTCTTTCTACTACACGCTCCCCAGTTTTCCTTTTTTTGACCCGTTTTGTTTTCCTATGACATGCTTTTCTTCCTTGGTGGAGACTTCTTTTCCAATTTTTTTTCCTTTATTGAGCCTTCCCTCACTTTTTCCCCCTCTCATCAAGCTCTTTCCGTCCCCTGGTGATTCAGTTCTTGACGGGGCCCCACGAAGGTGATAAAATTTTGGGGGGGATTTGCCAGAAGGAAAGGAGAGGTCCTTTATGGCGGTCTGCTGTTCCTTTTTTTTTTACAATGGTGATGATCTTCCCTTCATTTTGCACCGGCAGTTTTGATTTCCTTGCCTTGAAGGTGCCCTCTTACACCTTTTTTTCAACCTCCTTTTCGAACTTTCTTTCACAAAATACCAGATAAGTTTTTGATCGGACCAATTGATCGGCCCTCTTTGTCCCTGCGCCCCCTTATTAGCAAGACCTCCCCATTGGATAAAGAGGGTGACTTGGCCCCCCCCCCCACCCTAGTTGAAGAGTGTACCCGGTATCCAATTGGCATTCTTTCGGATCTATTTCTTGCCTGGCCCCCCTCCCGGCTTGTTTTCTTCATTTCCGTACTATAAGATTTTGACAGATCCTTGACTTTTCATTTCTTTCCTTACGCATTTAATGCTACTCCATGGCTTTCGTCCCCCTTTTGACCCATCTGCCGGTTATGTGGTCCATGAAGTCAATATGGGACTGGCTTTTTTAGTGAAGGATTCGGACCCTTGCCGTTTATCTCCGGGCCCAGCGTCTTTTTTTCCAGGTTCTCTGCGAAGGACTCCCGTCCTAAAATGAAGCGGCGCCCCCCCCCGCACTTTTCTTTTCTTGGCAGTGCCAGCAAACAAAAGCTGTTAATCATTGATGACAACCAAACGCCTGGTTCCTCTGCCGCTCATTGCCCCCTTACAGACCTGGAATGCCTAGGTCTGCGGCTGATTGGTGTTTTCCCCGCTCCTTGTCCCCATTAATATGTCAACATTCGCTTAACTTCATCCCCTTCCCTTCTTGTCAGTGCGCCCCCCTTTTTTTCTAGCTTTTGCGTTGACGACCAAATGATATTGATAATCCCTTTATCAATCTTTTCAGATTTCTACACACAGGGTCTGGTCTTCTTCATGGATTTTAGAAGAAGGAAGTGTCCCTTTTTTTAAAAACCCCCCCCGGTTGTTTTACGGACCTGAAGACACCGTGCCATGGTGTTGATGTTTGGTCGTTCTAAGTCGAGGATGGGTGTAAACCCTTCGTCCTTTAAAGTTCTCCAAGCCCCTTTTTCCCCTTTCTTCTCCCAACCTTCCCCCCATCTATTTCCTGTATTTTTTTTTGAGCCACCTGGTTCTAACTTTGTGAATTTTTCCCCCTTTACCGCCACTTTAGCTCCTTAAAACTCCAGTCTTCTAATTGATTGTTTATATACTCCGTGTTATTAGATAAAATCTTCCCCCCCTCATCTTTTTTCCTTCTCTCTTTTCCTTTTCTCCAATTGGAACCTTCCCCTTCCCCCAAGTCAGGATGAAAAACCCCCCAATACTTAAATGAATATGGTTTCGTTTTGGCGCCTTCCTTTCCCCTCGCTACCAAGTCACATAGTTCGTTTTACCCCATCCTTCCTTCTTTCCCATTTCTCCCTTTGAATCCGCCCCCACGTTGTTTGTCCATACGTTACCCACCTCGAGTTTTTCCCTTACAATCTTATTTCGGAGACCCCTTCATCCGCCCCTCCCTTTTCCTTTTTTATGACGCCGATCTTCATGATACCAAACACTCCATCTTCTTTTCTTTTTCTTTTTCTTCTAACCCTGCCTGCGCAAACGACCATAATTTTTTCGTTTGATCCTTTCCTTTTCCTTCTGTTCTCCAAGTGGCGTTTCCCTCTCGCATTTGCAGCCTCCAGATGGCAAATTCACTTCTTTCCTTTTTTTTTCCGACCTGATTATAGACGAATCTTTCCCCCCATTCTTTTTTGTCCATCATCTATGCAATGACGTTTTGTTTTTTTTTTTTTCCAAAGCCAGTGTTTTGTTTCCAACGCTTACCGATCGCCGTTTCCCTCTCCCCTTTACGCCCCTCTTAGAAAAAAGCCCCCGCTAACCGTATTCCCACTACACATCATCAAACCAATCACAGAGGGACCTGTCATTTATTCCCCCCACTCCCCCTTATTAACCCCGAGTCAACAGATTACCAGTAGCCTTCCATGTTCGTTCCCCCCTTAAACACTTTCCCCCCCCAATCTCTTTTCAACTATGACTTAATATACGTCCAATTGAATCAATATTCCCTTCATTCCGAACCCACTTTTAACGGAAATCCAGATAAGTTCCTTACTCCCCCTCCCTTCCCCCCCCCTTTTGATATGAGTTAAACCTCTGCCCATTTTGATCGAGAATTACCTATAATAATACCCACGTTTCTCATTCCATTCCTGATGGTTCAAACACCACTTTTTTTTTCGTGCCTTGCCGCTCATTTTGGTCAATAGCCAACCTGTATTCTTAGGTTATTCCGAGGCAGACATGTGCGAACCCCCTTTCCTCCCCGTCCGTTCCCGTCACTAAATCCCCTTCTTTTGACAGGGCGCCTCTATCAGTCCTTTATGCGCGCAAGCCAGCCTCCCCTCCAGCCCTTGCAGATTCACAATCCTCCCCGTCGGGTAGGTACCTTTCGTGTTCCCGTCCTTCCTGAACTCACCCTCGTATAGTTTCTGTCACTCCTTGCACTTCGCTTCCGATTCCATTTTCCCCGTACCGCTCATTCTCGAGGCACAAAACTTTTTCTCCACCTTTGGACACCCAAACGGTTCCCACCCACGTCTTCGTCGTAGTCGGACCAGTCCCTTGGTTCATCTTTTCTATTTCCTTTTCAGCACAGGTTAACCGTCATCCCCAAATGTTGTCTTTCCCTTGCCTGAATTTTGTTGTCTTTGAGCACCCTATTTGTCCCGGCTCTTTGATGAACGGGTTTCAGACCCCAGACCCCAAAGTCCTTTAGCCTCAAATGAGCCCTTTCCCACTAAAGCCTAGTTCTGTTGAACTCCCACTCAGAATGGTTGCTTAATCAGGGTCCCTTTTGATGGAGTTGCCCACCACTTTTCCTGTGTCAGATCCGATGAACTCTCTCCGTTTCTTTACCTGTCGGTCAATTGTATCCAGTTCTCTTTTTCCTCCGTCCCCTACGTCCTTCCTAGGCCCCACGCTGTGCAAGACGGTCCTTCGTTACAATAGCGTGCCGTTGTCTTTCACCTTAACTTCTGCTTAATTGTTGTCCGCCCTTTTTTACCACTGCACACTCTTATCTACTTGATATAATACCGTCAGGAAACCTTTTGTTTCGTTGCCGCACAAGTTTAGGACCTCTATTGACACCTTTGGAATCCCCCCCGTCTGGGAAAGGGCTGTGCGGGGTAAGCCGCTCAAGCCCGAACAAATTAGTCAACATATAAGACCCTTTTTTCTGATATCGGTAAATGTCGCGGACAGATCCCAGAGGGTAGGTATCTACCACCTGGTTCCAGGGAAGTGGAATTCCAGGGGCGGCCGCCTAAGTTTTTTTTATTCTCCACCAAACCCCCCCCCCCAACCCCCCCCCCCCCCCCCCTATCGTAACATGTCCAGATTGTTGGCTTCCATCCGTCTTTCCAACCCTTGCGGGCTCGTCCCTTCCATTTTATTGCCATTTTTCCTTTTCGCTTAGCCATTAATTCCCCTCCCCCCCACTGTCCAACCCAAAGAAATCACAACCCTCTTCCTCTTTACTCCATGTAGAGGACCACAGTGTTAATGGAATTCTGACCCCCACATGGTCAGATTATCCCTTCTTTTTCTTGTTGACTTAGATGGAACTGACCCAATGTGGCATCATAAACATTGTACATAAGAATTGCCTTGAACCTTAAAACCACATGTGGCGGATTGACGGCTTTGGCTGGACTTGCATGCTTAGTCACCCCCTGGCCCCATCTGAAAATGTTCCCTGTTCAACAATCTTCCCACACCTCCAGCACGCTCAGTTTTTCCTTGACCCCCCACCTCTTATCGTTTTAGCCTGTGTTTACTGTGTAAGCTTTATGACCAGACCAAGGGTGCTTCCACCCCCTTGCTTTTAACCATTTACGTCTGTTTGACGATTAACCAGCGGTGTTTTAAGCGTCCGATTAATCCCACTCGAGTTGCTTTCTATGATAATTTGTCTTTTCTGGAGGGACCAGAAGAATCCCTCGTTTCGCTTCTTTTGCTGGTTCCCCATATAGAAGATTTTTCTGGTTTTCTCCCAGAAACACTCAGGCGGGTCCTTATTTTTTATATCAATATACTACAACTGATTTGGCAGTTGAAGAAGTCCCAATCTAGACCGTCACGACATCCAACTTTCCGTTCATTCCCCTCTTCACTGGAAAGTTTTGGTCTATGCATATGATTGAGCGCGTTTGACCCTTTGAAACCCGTCTTGCCACCCCAGAATTTCCCCCATGTTTCCCCTTCCCACTCTTTGAAATGCTCTCGTCACTCGGTCTAGAAACTGAACGTGGTGGGAAACGCAGCTGAACCTTGTTACACGGATACAACCCTTCCTTAGACTGATGTCCCCGTGCAGTCCCCCCCCTCTTTATTGTTTCCTTCTTCTTTCTTCCCCTGACTTGGTAATGTCAACACCAATTTTCACGCCCGAGCGGCGCACCCCTTTCTGGAGCAGCCTCTTGCCCCCTGCGGTAACAATGAAAACTTTATTTTGATTTGTCCGTGGTCCCACTTTGGTACAAATCGCCGGGCGCCAAACCGGTCTTTCTCCCGAGACGACGTCTGTAAACCTTTTTTTTCGTTTTTGCCACGTGTTAGCCAAGCAAAACACCCTTTTTTTGAACTTCCGCGCCTTAATCGGGGTGGAGAATTTGATACAATTTGACCGGCAACATGATTCATGGATGACCGTCACTCCCGTCTAAATCATTACTCACCTGTTTATTCCGGCACTGGTAACACAACGTCCAGGTGTTGGGATGACTTTTGATCCCCATCATGACTTAGGCTGTCTTGCTTGTGGCTGCGATCGTCCTTTATGATCGTTCTTCAAGGGCCTTGGGGCACACGGCCTTTTTATTTCAGTGACGGCCCCCCGGCACGTGCTGAACCTGTCTAATGTTGGGGCACGGAACCCGTCGCCCGTTTTTCTTCTATGACCATGATCTTCCTTGCAGCCGCCAAACCCTACCTCTTCTCAAGCACCAGGATGAATGAGGGAAAGCGGGATGTATTATATAATTTCAGATTCCCCGGATCTCAGCTTGGATTCAACTGCCCTCTACTGTTCTGACTTTCGGATATTAACTAGTCTTCCGGGAACAAGGAATGTTCTGGATTGCATTTCTTGGATGCATTGTTACCTATATTTTGTCCAAGATCCTGAGACTGTGGAATGTTTCCTTTCTGGTGGCCTCTGTATTTAATTGACTCCTTCGTTTTGTAATCTGTTTCATATACTGACGACCTTTCCAGTTTGGTCAGAAGAAGCTTTACTTTCTTTTCCTTTCCTCCTGTAGTCAATCTGCCCTTTTTTAGCTGTAGCGCTGATCCCAACTCTTTTTCTATTTGCCCGGGCTGCAAAGGCATCTACGCCCATGGTCCGGTTTATCACCCGTCCTTACCAATTGTCCGGCATTCCCCCCCAAGCCCCCTCCTTTCCCTTCTGACTCCCCCCCCAAAAATGGTTTGGACGCTTCTTCTCGTTTGGGGTCCCCACACCGCCCGGAATGCAAATAGTAGTGTATTCTGCTTCGCCAGGAGTAACGCCGAGAGAAAACCTGTCAATAGATTGTAACAAGGCGTTACCTCCACGTAAAGGCTGGCCTTGGCGTTCCTTTTGCGTCTTTTCCTTGTATTGCAGCCTCCTCAAGCCCAGCCTGCATTCTATCCCCCAAGAGGCAAATGGTCGGCTTCACGTTATTGCCGCCCCTCAGCCTGTTTTTAACCCCAAACCCCCCACTATTGCTGTGGATACTTTCCGGCACAACTGTTACCTTTGGGCCTGTCTTTGCCTGCTATTATCCGAGGTTTAACTTCGAGTGAAAAATCTTTGCCCTCGCAAAGCATTTTAAATTGATTCCCCCCAAACGAAACCACTTCCTTCCCACTCGACTTTGCAATATTGGAATCATGTGTCCCCCCTTTCCATAGCTTTGATGACCTTTCGCTTCCTTGTCCCATCCAGAGGCGCCGTGCTTTTACTCTCTCTTCTCCGCCTTTGTTTTTTTTTGCATCGATAAAATAAGTCCCCTTCTCAATCTTTGCTTTCCTTCTCTTATTTTGTAAAAGGGGCACACTCCCTTAGGCCAATAGTCCTTTCGGCAAAAAAAACCTACTGAATGCTTTTTTTCGTTGGCGAATTGCACATGTCCACTGGTCAACCTTTTTCTTGACACCATTCTATCCTCCCTCTATACACCTGTGCACATCCCTCCCCCCCAGTTGTCTTCCATTCCTAAAAACCCAAGCGAGTTTTTTAACTACAGTCTTTTTTTGAGCACTCCAGCATCCTAACCTCACCATTTGCTTTTGATTTTGAATTGCTTCATGAACCACGCTTATCCATCTCCTATTTTTATCATGATTAAGCCCAATAGGTCCAGAGTCATAATTTCCTTGATTAAGATGAATGTTCCACTCCCCCTTGAAAGGTTCCACTTTGCTTAAAGAAGCAGCCCCCCCTAATAGTCCTATTGCTTTCCCCTTAGACTTTTTTTTTTTTCCCCCCCTAAGATATAGCGCCCTAGTAAACTCTTTTGTCCCTTATAGCAATCTGTGTTTTGATTGACCTGCCCCACTTTTCATTTAAAAGTGCGTTACCCTGCCCTCTTCTTGGACGCGACCCTGGGCCTCTCTTTCCCTTTAGAACCCCCCTCTTTGCTTGCACCAAGAATAAGTAAAAGTGCCTCTTCTTCATACTGAACTCAGCAACTCAGTCAGTTTAAGCTGCCCCACTACATATCAACCTCCCATTATAGTAAAAAGACCCGCACGCCTTTTGAGAAATGTCTGACCCCTTACCCCCTTCGGCACCGTCCCGTACATTCTTGGGCACGCTTCAGTCTTTCCACTGCAATCCATAGTAACAAGCACCCCTTCGTTGTTCCTGCAAGTTACAGATAATTTAATCCGCCCTGCTGACATGGATCTGATTTCCCACCGCGCACCTTCGTAGATAGTCAAGAAGACCCTCAGCTTTCTCATTCCCTTCTGGCGTTCTACAGTGTAGTGTTGGCGGCGCCGTGTCTCATGGTCAGCTAACAACATTTCGTAGGGTCAATGGCTGCCCCACCGAGTTTGACACCCTGTTCATCCGTTACCGTTAAAGTACCCCCTAAGTGAAATGGGCATGCCTCTCCATAAGTAACTTTTGTCCTTTTTTCGCTCCAGCATCCCCCCTCAACGCCCTTTTGCTCCTTCAGGCATGTGATTCAACTAAAAATCTATTTGCGGCCTTTGTTTCCCCGTCCCGCTCCCTGATAAAAAAGGTTGACGTCATCTGTCGGCGGGTTTCTAAGTCTGCTCTCTCCGTTCCACTTGTAGACCCGACTTCCTGACGCTTAACTTTCAAAACGGTTTCTCCCACCTTTGCCCCCCCCACTTGCCACCCACGGTTATTTTCGTAGTAGCAGTTGACAAGACCCGGTTTTGTCCCCTCCCCCCCCGGTCCTACTGTTCCTCAAATCCAAAATCAAATTGTCCTGCCCCCCCGATTTATAGGTCGTCGCAGCTTCCGTAGTTTTTTTGCGATGGAAGTGCGGGTTGTGCCAGGTATTTTGCAAAGTTCGTGCCTCCCAGACGTCCCCCTCACGCATGGCCCCTGTTTGATGTTCCGTTTTTTTTTTCCTTTTCTTTCGTTTGTAATTCTGAGGAAAGACTTGTTTCTGTTGCCCACCACTTTTTCGTTGCGCCCTCAGCGAGGTTTAACAAATGTTCACCCCCCCTTTACCTTTATCAGGCGTTGTTGGCGCTGGTTCACAGTTCCACGCCGCCTCTGCCATACCCCAACTTTTTTTTCGGTCCCCGTGCGTTAATTTTTTTGAGGCTTACTCTTCATTACTGCGGTATCATCGCCTTGGTCTTCCCTCCCCCTTTTGTCGTCATTATAAATCTGATATAATCACCCCTTACACTTGTGCACCGTTGCGAACCCCTCATTCCCTCCTCACCTGTCATGCCGAAAGAGGTGGACCTGGCGGTGCTGTTTCCGAGCCATATCTTATCCACTCTCTCTCATCAACGATGTCTGATGCCACCGATTTTCTCACCAAGCTGTAGTAATATCCAAATTAACGTTCGCCTGGTGACTGTCACCAATGGTCCCCCCGGCCGCATAGTTAACTTAGAAGGACCCGCCCAAGTATGTTGGGTTGCAAGAAGCTCAATTTTTGATTTCGGGCGTTGTTTTCTCTGTAAATGTCCATTGTAATTTTGGCCCCAGGCCCAATTTTCGCTTAAATTTTTATTCCGCCAAAGCCGTCGTCCACCCACTCCCCAGACCATGTTGTAGGTTCAAGGCTCGTCTTGGAACCCCCAAGGTGAAGTCTTTAACACAAACCCCCCACAACCATTGCAGGAATTTCTTCATAAGTTTTGTTTCTTTCGAGCTGCTGACCTTTTGTTTATAAGACTACGCAACCCTTGCACCCTCCTGATCCCTTATTACGAACGGTTGATGCGTGGGTTAGACTTGTTGTTTCGGATGTTCACACTGTTCCAGCGGAACAATTCTAATTTGTTGACATGACAATGTGCCTCTCCCCAACTGACACGACCCCGGCTGCAGTTTCTCATGCTTCCCCCCCAAACTCTCTTTTTGGTTCTGGATACTACGACGATGCGGTACGAAAAGTGGATCACCGGCCCTTCCACCTTTTGTCCGTATCCCCGCTGTTTGTTTTTTTCCGATGACTTTCTGACAAACGGTGCTTCTCTACATGTGGCTGACGATCTGCGCGGGTCCACAGAACTGTTTACCCCCCTTTCTTCGCTTGTCCCCGCCCAGTACTCTCTCCCCCTATTGTTATTCAAAGGAACAAAACCCTTTTTTTCACGGCGGGTAATACTACTTACGCTCCGCCATCTTGGCCTTGAAGAGACCCAGGCTATGATCAGTCGATACATAGTACTCGTCCCCCCGCTTGCACAGAGCAGTTTTGGCATTGGTTTCTTTGAAATTCACCCCAGATCCCACCAAAGAAATGATCGACTTACCGTTGAACAGTTTAATGACCCCTTCAGCGATTTTTTTGCAGTTCGGTACCCGAAGTGTGCAACCATTGCTTACACCCAACATCGAAGTGACGAATCAGCCCTCCCATGCTTGGGGGCTGTCGTTTGCCTTAAAAATTGAAAGTCTGCCCAACCCGTCGTCCCTTTTTTTTGGCCACTTTTGGACGAAGAATACGTCAACCCGTTCCTGCGGTAAATGACAACATGATTTGATTGAACGGTGAACAAGTGAGGGAATCTTTGAATAGAGGGCTTGACCCTGGTCTTGCTTCCTCCGACTAGCACCCTTTGGTGCTGGGGTCCCCCCCCACCTTTTTTTTTTCAGTTTCCCTTTTTCCCCCTATCACTTTCCTGCGGGAATGTGTGGTAAGGATTCCAATTGGAAAGCGCGCATGGCAGCAGACCTTTTCTGAACACCATCATCATGCAGGAACGGTTGATCTGCTTTTTTTTTCCCCCTTTACAACCAGCCAGTCATGTGACCTACCACCTCGGGTTATGCTTCTCCAGTCCCTGCAGGCTCTTTCTTGTGCTGCGGATGGTGGCGCGCATTTCCCACTTTTTTATGCTTTTTTGTCCCCTTCCGTCCGTGTTGGGAACGTCATTTCAGTGACTTTCACGTTCATGAAACTGACACGTACTGGGTCGATGCACCCCCCCCCCCCGTCGCCCTTACCCTAAGATCACGTTTGTGCTGTGATGTCCCCTAGTTTCGACCCCCCGTCTTCATCCAAGGATGGAATGGTCAGTCTTTCTGTTACTTCTCCTTAGCTCACAGAGAAGATGACTAGTGGATTACTGACTCCAATTTTGAGTTGGGATTATTTTCTTAACTTCGTATTGGACTTTCCCAACTTCTTGTCTTTTTTTATGAGCTATGGCTTGAACATTGGCCCCCTTACTCTTACTTATTTTGACAGATTTTTCCCTTTATTCTGTTGAAGGCATGGGTGACGTAAATTCATTTCCGCCCCCCAGGCGTCCTTAATTTTTGGACTATGGACTTTTAATCAATTTCTTTGGGGCCCCTGTCGGATATTTTGAGTTGCTGGTTCCTTACTGGAATCTTCCGGTTTTGCTTATTTGCTGGTTCAGTCCCCTGTGTTGAGAGCTGCCAGGGGCGCTTCCACCCTTCCCTTCCCGCCCATTCCGGTCCTATTTTTAGAAAGAACCATGTCCTTTGAGTGTCCACCGCCCCCCACACAAAAGATTTGCATATGATGATGCTTTTAATTTTTTTTTTGCCTCTTATCGGTCTTTCCAACCAAAGAACTCCTTTTTTTTTCAATGGTGCTTTTTTCTTTTCGGCCTTCCCTCCCCCCGTACTGTCGCCCCCTTGTAAATATTTGTTTTCAAATTTTCGCTTCTTTCACTCCCCCTCCAAATTTATGTAGTTGCGCCTATCAGATTTTGTTATCTTCCCCCTGATACTTTTTTTTTAATATTATCATTGAAATCATACTCAAGTGTTCTTCTATAAATTCCAATTTTTTTTTCTTCTTCAGACTTGCTCCCGAAGACTTTCTTTCCCTTTTTAAACACCCCGGCTGTGTGGTCCTTTTTATCCCGAAGAACACAGTACAACGGCGTTGATGTTCAACGTTTATTTTCTTCCCTCTTATGGTTTGTACCAGTAGCTACCCCTTTTAAATGAGTCACAGAATTAACTGATCGCCCACCCTCAAACCCTTCTTCTCTTTCTTTTGATGCGCAGGACTCTTGGACTTAATGGCATTCAATTTATAGACTCTTTATTCTCTCTCATAAGAGGTCTCCTTT
>Ga0179591_1348599_pt1 | contig 18152 bp, 25 predicted proteins | sample CZOMad2_1_08_16f_FD_182891 | JGI IMG/M metagenome (GOLD analysis project Ga0179591, IMG submission 182891) | Vadose zone soil fungal communities from Angelo Coast Range Reserve, California, USA - CZOMad2_1_08_16fungal (PacBio error correction) | ecosystem: Environmental > Terrestrial > Soil >... | reverse complement strand
CCCATCAATTGTTCAGCTTAGGATTCTTTTCAGGTTCCAGGTTTCACCCGCACCCCCCGCCAAGGGGGCTTTTAGCTTCCCTTTTTCTTGTGAATGTGCTTTTTTCTTACTCAAGCGAACGTTTGTTTTTTTTTTGGATGACCTCCACGTTTCCGGCCTTTCGTTAGTTGAGTTTCCCCACCGTAAATCGGGCCCTTCATGGGGGCCGCGCATCTCTCTTTTTTTTTGCTCTTTTCGGTGTCCTGGGTGCAAACTTTCTTTTAATATTTTTTTTGCCCCGCCTGGTCTGAGCTCTCCACTGTCCTTTGTATTTTCTCCAATTTCCACGCTTGCTATTCCCCGTCACTTCCGATCATCCCCTTTCTTATACAAAATGACTTGTCTGCTTTTTTTTTTTCCCAAGCAATCCCAGTCCGGGGGCTGGTTGTGATCTTTCTGAAAAGCTGTTCTCTTGGGTCCCAATTGCTCCCCCTTTTACTCCCCGATCCCTTCTGGGACTTGGCTGTATTTTTCTCCCACGACCAATCGACCCTATCTGGTGTGCGTCTCCGATCTGTCCCTGGCTTTTTCCTCTCCCGGGTTATTTTTGACCATTAGTGGTGTTTTTAGCAAGTGATTTTCCCCTTTTTACACCATCGCCCCCCCAACCTGTCCCAGTTTCCCCGGTGGCTCCGGCCCGTTTGTTTTTTACCCCCGATAATCTTTTCTCAACTTTGTGCAAACTTTTTTTTTCTTAGAGATCCTTTTTTCTAAGTTTGGGCTGGAAGACCCAGACTTTTCCCTTTTCCTTTTGTAATTTTTTGAAGGTTCTTGTATTCCCTTCGATCATTTTTCTTGCTTTTTGTGGTTCTCTCAGCCGTTTTTTCTCCCGCAAACTCCGGTGAACAGAATATTCCCAACAATTTTTCGAGTTTCCAGGTTTAAAATTCTTCGCGCGATGGCCCGCTCCTTGCCGTACAAATTGGCAGGGGCGTTTTTCTTCCCCCCGGCCTTGCTTGTCTGACTTTTTCCTCCGGCCTGGTTTTTTTTCAGATCTGGTGTTGACTTCCCTTTGGGTTGGTTTTTTTTTTTACTTGCCCATTTCTGCACGCGGCTTTTCGTATTATTTTTTTCTTGTTTACATTTTTTCTTTTTCGGGCGCTTCCCCCCCCCTTCTTTGAGCTTTACTTTTTTCCTTGTTTAATAGTTTTCCGGTTGAACGCCCTTGTTGGGATCTCTTTTCCCCCCCCGCCCTTGATTTTTCCCCCCCCAAAAACCTTTTTGTTCTGCAACGGTTCCTGACGTTTTACACGTTCTTCGAGCATGGACCTTTTTCTTTTTTTGGTTTTTGGTGAACCGCTTTTTTTCAAGCCCCCTCCCAGGCGATAGTTTTCAAAGCGTTTTTCCTCTTCTTATCACGGTTTTCTACTGCCTATTTTTCTTCCACTGCTTAAACCCCCTCTGCCAAGCGGCTTCGATTCTTTTTAAGTTACGACCTCTCCCACAAATGGTACCCCTTTGCGCCCAGATGTTCGCGATGACGGATCTTTCTTTTGATAGTTTGTTTTGGCCTTCTCATAGACTTTAGCCCAGCTCTCTTACGTGCTGGAGTTCGATTTATTCGCTCGTGGGATTTTCTTTCGGATGACTTACTTTTCGCGATTATGGGCAGCGCGGAGTCTCCACCTTTTGACGATTTTCCTCCCAATTTCCTTTTTGGTCTCCTTCCGAAAGAGGGTGGTCTTTTGTGATTTACTTTTATTGGGGACGGTTGCCGGGCTTCTTTTTTTGGATGTTTTCTTATTCGGTTTTGTTGTTGTGAGACTCACCCTCTTCTCCTTGCGTGCAAACCCTAAGTACTGTTTCCCTTTAAAAATCCCCCATAACCCTTATTCCCCAAAGTCCACATTCTTTATTCTTTTCCCTCCAAACATGAGTTCCTCATGAACTGATACACCTTGCATCCCTCTCCCCCATCTCTTAACGAACCTTGTGATGTCTCCTTCTGGCCAGCTAGCTACGTTTCTTAGCTACCAAGACCCCATGCTCACCCTACCGTGCACCTCGGTCCGCGACCCAAAGCTTGATGCCCCCCTTCTTCCCACCCAGTTTCCCTTCTATCGCCCTCCCTACCCCCGAGCCTCCTTCTCCGGTACGGAGTTTCTAAACATGGCATGGCTTTACCAAGTTCCCTATCTTCCCTACAGTCCTTTCCCTCGGCGTTAGTTTTCGTCTTTTGCCAGCAGAATCCGCAGGGGCGCACCTTTCCCAGGTCTTTTCCTTTTTGCGCTTGAGATTCCCCCCCCACTCGTTCCGGCTCATTCTTGGGTCCGTGTTCCCCACCCAAACTTCCTTTACGAGTCCACCTTTTGATCTTCCTTCCCTCTTACATTTCTTTGGACTCCTCGCCAGTTAACACTCACGGGTCTTTTTTTCCCCTTTCCGGGACATTCACATCCGATGTCCCCTATCTTTGTTCCTTTTCTAAGTCAGCGCCACGTCCCCCTCCCGTGCCCTTATAAATCCCCCCTTCAATAAGCTTCTTCCACGAACCCCTGATCTCCAACGTTTTCTTTTGTCCTTTGGATACCCTTGGACCGAAGCAGTCCCTTCGGACTCGACTTTTTTCCTTTCTTCCCTTTTTCGCCCATTTAGGATCTTTGACCCTTCCCCCTCCCCAAATAAAATCAAACCACAGTGCCACCGCCTCAACAGTTTCAGGTTCCTTTACCCCCCAAGTGACTTCTCCGAAACCCTCCCCCCTACTGCGGAAGGATCTTCCGATGGGAACTCCTCCCAAGTTGTTTCCTTTCCTGGACTTTCTTCCCCAAAAATTGGTCTTTCCTTTTCCTGTTCCAAAAACTTTTCCTGGTCAGATTCCCAGGCTTTTTCCTCAGATTCTTTCCCCTGGCTTCCACCTTTTCACCTGAGAATCCCCCATCACCCTTGTCTTCTCGTCGGTGCTTTAGACTTCCCTTTGTTCTCCAGGATCGTTCCTATTCCGATTACTTTTCTCCCTGGTACTTTTTGACCCTCTCGTTTTCTTTTCACTCCCCCGGTAAAACCCCCCTTCCTCGCCGTCCCCAAATCCTTAAAAATCCATGGTGCTGAGGTCCCCCTAGCGCTCTCGTGATGTTCTTCCCTCAAGCTGCTCTCATTTTTCTTATACGTGGGTTCTCTTTGACTTCTCCTCCATCGTTTTACGTGTATTCTCGTTTCCACCTCCCCCCTTTCGCTCAATTGCCAGGGGTTCTCAAGATTGCTCCCCACGACTTCTACTCACGCATGGATGCATCCTCCTTTTTCTTCCTCTTTACTTAAATCTTCTCTTGACGATTTTTTAAGAGTCTGCTTGTGGGAACCTTTTTTCGTTGTCATCGTTTCCTCCCCCCATATTGATAATCCCCTTTTTTTTTTCCAAGTTCGTCCCTTCTCGCGACCCGACCCCCCCAGTATTGTTGACCCAAATTTTTTCCCCCCAAATAATGACCCCTAAAAGAATCCGCTCTACCCCAAGGATCGTCTTTTTTTCCACCAGAAGACAAAATTCACTCCCCCCACAGGCAGTGGACTGACCGGTCTCTCTTTCTCAAGTCTTTCCCGGTCCTTTCAGAGCATTAATTTCGCTTTAATCAAGTTCTGCACGTTTAAACCCAAAGATACCCCCCCATGTGATTCTGAAATACCATTCTCGGTGACCGTTCCGTAGGTTTTTTTTTTGACGGCCCCAACCTTTTTTCCCCGGGACCCTTTCCCCTTTCCCTTTGACGTTACGTGTGCCGGTTTCGGTGGCGATTTCCCTTTAACCTATGTCAATTCGGTCCCCCAGGCCTGAGTTTTCTTTGTCTGCCAGGTGTTTTTGCCAGCACAAACCCTCCTCCACCAAAGGTTGGCCTTTCCTGTAGACTTAAGGCTATTCTCCCCAACTCCAACACTTTTTTCTTTTCGTTCCTCCCCTTTTAGTGGTTTGCTTTTTCCCAGGATTCTTTCATTCACTTTTTTTGCCTTGGGTTGATGCCCCTGTTCATCCCGTCCCGCCAACTTAACGTCCCCCCTTTTTAAATTTTTTTTCATCACTTTTTCCCTAAAGTTCCTTTTTCCTGGTACATCTGAACTCAGGGTTCTCGTTTTTTCAGCTTCGACCCCCGACCTGAATTCCCTCCCCCCAACGAACTGTATTCTCCTCAGATCTTCTTTTCCGGGTTGGACATTTTTTTTCCAAATTCTTTTCAGGGTTTCCCCTAAGCATGTTAGGATTTTTAATGGTCTAAAGTGCACGTTCCATGAACTCACCTTGTGGGGTCCTCGCGCGACCTTTCCTTATTGGTTCATCGACCAACTTTTCACCCTTGACAATTCCTTCCAGAGGGTCTTCCTTTAGGAGATGGTTCAAAAGGTTTTCTTGAAAACTCCAAGACTCTCCTCCCTTGGCGGCTCTTCCCACGAGGCCTCCTCAGAAGTCCAAGTTCTCGTTTGGATCTCGAATCTTCTTGGTGTCCAAAACCTGCCCTTTAGCACCGTTGCCAAGGGTTTCCCCCCAACATCATATTTAAGGGGATTTCTTGAGGGGGACCTCTATAGATTTTTAACGTGACCTTTTCGGTGCTTTTTTGTTAGTCTCCAGGGAAGACGGACATTGAGGCCGTTTTTCTACAACCCCCGTCTGCCCTACCCAACTTCTAGGCTGTTAATTTTTTACAGTTCTCTCCCTCCAACCCCGCTTTATCTCGGGCTCACCTCCTTGTCAACCTCCCCTACCCGGCTATTCGAACAAAATCTCTTTTCTTTTGGTGGCCCTTCCAACCCTACCGGGCTGGATGGGCTTGTTAGAATTTGGGTATGTGGGTAACAAAAGGACCTTTGGATAGGACTCCCAATATCATCACCACTCGTCTGCCCATTGTACCTACGGTGAACCCGAACTTCCGACGTCTAGGTTAGGCTTTCCATGGACCTAAACCTTCGGAACTAAGCCTTATGATATGTTTGCGAGAAGCATTGCACTTTTTATCCCCTCGGTTTCCTTAGCAGGTCTTCAATGCCACTCTCCCTGTATTGCCACTTCGTCTTTAAGTCTCTTTAGCCATAAACCCCCCGAGTTCTTGACAAACCCTCCCGAGCCCCCCACCACCTGAAAGGGGGAAAATTTTATGGCATCCCCCAGCGGTCCTCCCGATACCCACTCCCGCACATCACGATTAAAAAGACGCTTCTGAAGGGTGATACCCTCAGATCTACTCTCAGGACGGTAGGTTTTTGAAGAATACAATTCTAGTCCACTATCCCTGTTCGGCGTCCCTCACTCAGCGGAGATAATCCCGACCCCCGCAGGACAACATCTTGTGTTTAATAACTCCACCACCCAGTCTTGCACCAGCCCCTCCGAACCGCGCCCGATCCCTTCTATTCACACGCTTTTCCGGAGAGTGCAAGTAGATCCCTCTCTCAAGAAGCCAGCCCATCCCGTTTTCTGTCGCTCCCCCCAATCCCGCGCAGCCCTCATTCCGTATCACTCTACATCGTTGCTGTGGCTTCGATCTTTTCTGGAGCTGGCCCCCACCTCATGTGTCCGGTCTTACTTGATCAGCTTTTTTTGGCAGGCTTCCCCCCTTTTTCGTTTGAGTCCACTTCCGGATTCAGCTTCGCTTTTTCAGCCCTTTTTTTGCCTTTCCGGTCAATTGATCCATTCGTTGTGCTTTTTTCTTTGCGGTCGGTTTTGGCTTTTTGCGGGTTTTTGACCCGGGTCCGGGCCACTTTTGTTTTCTGACTTTCTGGCTATGACCCCCGTTTTTACTCTTTTACTTCTTTTCCTTAGTAGTTTTTTGAAACCCTCCTAACTACTTTATTTTCGGGATTTTGTAACACCCCACTGGTAGAGGCTCCAATCCCTAGTTTTTTTTCCCCCTCTGAACGGGTTTTCCTCCGAGCGGGGGGTATTCAGCCTCCTTGTTCTCCACTCCCTCTCGTGACTTCTTTCTTTACCCCTCTACATCCCTTACAGAGGAGCCCTGCAGATCCCCGAACTTTCCTTTCCAATTGTGTTCTGTGCTTTTTGAGACCCCCCCCTCATCCGGTCAGATGCTTTCTTCCGGCGGAAAGTTTCTTCTAGTGGTGTTTTTTTTCTCTCTTCCCCTTTTCGCCTTTTCCCTAGTTTCCGCCGATTGTTTTTGGTGAGAATGTGATATTTGGTAGTTTTCCCTTAGCCTTTTTCTCCTAATTGAACTGCGTACGAGGGCTTTTCGTCCCTTTTTTCGATCTCCCCCGACCCCTCTGCTGTTTCCGTTTCTTTCGGTTGCACCCTCTCTGGATAAGCCCCCCCCTTATTGAGGTCATTTCGGCTTTTTGTGTTCGATCGCACCCCCGAGTCTTTCCATGGGTCCACCTGGAGGCACCGAGATCTTCCTATTCCTTTTCTTTGTTACTCTGTGATGCTTTTTGTTGTTGCGCTTCAGGAAGTTTCTTCCGCACTTTCCCCGAAGTCATTTTTTTCCAAAAGGTTTTCCAGTTTTCTCAAAGACCCCTTTCTTTTCTATTTCCCAAAACTCTCCTTCTACCTCCCCGTCGAACCTTCCTTCTTTGAGCTCCTTGTGAACCCCCGGCTTCCAGTCCTTCTCCTTTGATTCCCCTTCCCTTGCTGTTCCCCTTCCCGGCGCAAGTTCCTCCTTCTTGCCCCTTATATGCTAGGCTTTCCGTTGCCGGATCATTTCCCCTTCCGTCGCAAGTCACCAATTCCAGCTTCCCCCGGAACTTTTTTCTTAAGCCTCTTTTTACTCGTCCCGTTTCTTTTAAATTTAGACCCCCCTTTCCCCCGCATTTGCGAACTTTTTTCAACAGCTCTCCCCTCACTGGTAATCACCCCTCGCGGGAGCTTAACTCCCTTCCTTTCTCGGGCCTTTTTTTTCAGCTAACATCGTCCTTCGAGGAGATCGACCAGCTTTTTTCACTTTATCGATCCGATCCCTCTTCCTTGCGAACTTCTGTAACGCAATCGAGCAGGTTTTAACTTTCCGGCCACACTCCTACTGTCTCCCGTTCTTGCTTTGTTATCCTTCCAACTTTTCCTTACCTCAACCGAACTCTTATTTTGGAGGCCCCTCCCATCCCCCCCGTGAACCATCCCTACCGTTTCCCTTGGGAATCTGATTTTTCCCTCCCCCTTCCATCATCCCGCTTAACCCTTTATATCCCCCGAGCTTTATCCATCACTTTCATGGTTTTCGATGGCAAACCTGCAGACCCTTCCTTTTCCCCGTTCCCTGCCCCTCAGGACGACTTAAAGTCCCCAATTGACCAGCTCCCCTCAGTTTCCCTTCCCGGCTTTAATTTTCCTTCGAGACAATCCCCCTCCCAAACCACGTAAATATTAGACTCCCCCTCTTGATCTAAAGTATTCCTCAATCTTTTCTATTCTGGTTCTTTCTTGATTTCAATTTTTCATTTTTTACCTAGATCATTTCCGGGAACGTGCATCTCTTAATTTTCCTAGACACTTTTGTGCATTCCCCAACCCCTTTTCCCCCTATTGTATGACTCACAACAAAACTTTCTAAGTTAGTGATTTCCCAACGTGTACTCGAGCTCTCCAGGCCCGGCCTACATTGGGCACTGCATCACTTCTGTTTTTTTGTTTCTCCCCCGAATAACAGCGCCCCCTGAATTTTCCCGCTTCCGTACACCCTTTTCCCTCCACTAGATTTGACTCGACAGGGTTCCTTAGCTTTTGAATTTAACCTCCCCCAGAGGCCCCATGTCAATCCCCGTGAAACCTGGAATTGAATTATTTCCTCACGGATCTATTTTTCCAACAACATCCCCTGTGATTTTCTCCACTTGGACATCACCTCCTTATTTTTTTCTCTTAATAAGGGGTCCCCTGTCTCTTGATCGGTCGCCAGGGTTTCCGCCCATAGAAGCTACCTTCCCCCCGAATAGTCAGGGAAATTCCCTTAATTTTTGCCTCTTGGATCCCTTCTAGGGAACTTGTCTTCCAGACGGGACCTCCTTCTCCCCAAATTGGGAGGCCCTTTACATTCCTTCTCTAGGTGAGTTCTTCGTCCCCCCACGAGGAACCGTCTCATTTTCTTTAATGAGACACTTTACCATGCCCTTGACTTGTTGCAGCACCCAGCCTTTCGTCAATTTTTTTTTGCGGATCTTTTTCCATCAGCCCACATATGTACCCGTACCGCTTTTTTTCCCGCCCCCACAAGGTAATTGTAACCCTAGGACTTCCCTTAACTAACTCCCCAAATTTCGCCCCAATTCCCATTGGGTATTACCCTTTGTTCACTCTATATACTTTCGTTAGTTGATTGCTTTGACTTTTTCAATCTTCGCCCCCCCCCTTCCCTCCTGCCTTTGATTCCAATTTGCTCCAATCCCCCCGTGCGCCGGTTTCCACAAAGGCCCCTCTTCCTCCCCATTTCTCTCGTATTCAGATAGTATGATGTTATTCCCCAAAAAATTGCAAAATGCAAATTCCCCTTCGAGGGCCGTTTCTTCTTTGATTTTTCCCTCTCGAATTCTCCCCCCGGTTCCAAGTGCCCTTTTTAGCGGTTTTTGCCCGTTTTTTCCCATTTTCAGGCCTTTGATTTGAGATTGTTAGGATTTTCCCAAAGAATCTGTTCCCCCCTCCTCTTTCCTCATGTTTCCCTTGACTTTCCTCCCACCTTTGGCGGTTTTTGTTGCAAGGTTTCCCCCTTTTCAAGTCCGCGCGCTTCCCCCTTGCTTCCTGAAATCCTTAGGTTTCAATACTTTCCCTTTTTCGTTTCTTCTTTTTCCTCGCTTTTAATGGGGATTTTGTTCTTTCCGACAGCTTCACGAATGGTCTCTGCCCTAGTTAAGGTTTCTCTGGATTTAACGGGATGGCCGGGTTTCCCCGAGGGTTCGCACGGGTTTCTTTCAAGAGATTTCTGTATTCCCCTAGACTGTGTGAACGTTTGCAGCCCCCCAAGAAATGTGGGTTCTTCTTCTGAAGTCCGTCCCAAGGCCCCAGAGCTCTTTTTCGACTTTGTTTTTCTTATGTTTCATTTTTGGTTTACTTTGATCCTTTCCTTCAAATGTCAAGCGGGACCCTTTTTCTCCTTGAGCTTTTCTTCCCTCCCACTCCCTCAAGTGTAGACGTAGTTTTTCTTCACGAAACCACCGAGGCGCTTCCGCGTGTACCTTTTTTCCTTTCCATCATCCCTTCTGGCCTTTTGCTCCTCTGCATCGTTAGCTGTGCCTCCCCTTTCTTCCATGCTGATTCTGCGGAAATTCGGGACTGTGCCTTGTGCAAATCTGCTTTGCAAACTTGCGGCTGACCTTATGTTTTGTCTTCATTACTTTTTCAACGATTCGGGCTTCTGAACGTCCCAGATATGGATCCTGGCGGGAGGTTATTCAATCCGGGGTTGTGTTTTTTGCAACTCATCCCGTGCAAGATTTGATTCTCCTTTAGAAATTGTAACTTTAGCCTTGTTTTCCGTTTTTTTTCCCCCTCCGGCCCCCTTATTTCCCCCACTCGTTTTTCCTCCGATCTCTTTCCCCTCGAAGTGTGCGTCAGAATATCCCCTTGTCATGGAGATCTTCAAATTCTGCAATTCCCCGATGAACAATTATTTTCCAACACCCCCCAAAGAACAAACCCGATTCTCTTGAATCTTTTCTCCTTCATGTTTTTACCCGCCCAGTTTGGATTATGTGACAGGTTCCCCCGTGGTAGGGCAGGAGATCTTTTTGTTTGTTGGGGCTGGAAAGATTTCAATGTTTCTGATCAGTCCCTTTTTTGGTCTCAATTTCGTCTCTCCTTGGCTAGGTGATTGGTGTCTAAATTCCGGTGGTGTCCTTAATTTTTCTACTGGACCCCTTTTTTCAATCTTTAGAGTCTCCCCAATTCCCTTATTTGGTTTCCTTAGTTTTGTGTTTTTGACAAAGGCTTTTTTCCCCCCAAGCAGGTCTGAGAACTTTTTTTTGGCAGCATTTCCTCTATTGATCCCCTTTGTCTTTTTCCAGATTTTTTTTTTAGGCTTTTTCCTTTTTTTGGGTGCTTCCCATTGGTTTTTTTTGCTCCATTTGGTTATTATTATAAGGTTCGTTTGACGGGAGCGCGACCTTTTTTCCATCCGGCCCCCTTTGGAGTTCTTTTTGGTCGCAGGTTTTTCCTTTCAATTTAAGGGAGCTTTAATGTCGCTCTTTCCAAACTTGTTTTTTTTTCCCTCAATTTTGCCAACGGGTTATCCAGTATTTTTTTTTTTACAAGTCCCGAGGGGGCCCCTCCTCCCTGAGTTTGGTTAGTGGACTTTTTTTTAGCCCCGAGGTTTCTTTTTTTTTTGGTCGGTTTCGGGCTTTCTTCACCGAGGTCTCAATTTTAACGCAGATTTCCCATCACTGTCGACCCCCGCACGAAGATTTCCTTTTTCCCCTGATTGAAACCTTAATGCGTGATTTCTCTTCACAGATGCCCATTCGCCTTTCGATGTATTTTGATCTGAGATGGGCCTCTTCTTTCTAGGGGCACTTTTTTCTCTTTTGGTGGATATTTTTTTGGTGATCATTTTTCATCTTTTTTCGGGCCTTTCCCTACGGTGTTTTCCCCCCGCCCGTTCGTTTTGTTATTTTTTCTGGGCACAATCTCCTTTTTCCCGCGAAATCTTGTTGATGGGGATGCGAGTTGGTTCCTTCCGGCAATTTGGAAGACTTTTTTCCCGGTGGGGGATGGGGAATTGACCCAGATTTTTCTTTTCTACATCCGGTGATCCGTCCTCAATTTTAATGTAATCTTACTTCCCTGAATTCCTGCTCACACTAAAGTTTCTTTCCCCCAGTCAACCTCCCCACACAGCCTCCAATTGTCCTTGCTTGACCATAAATGTGAGAGATTTCCCCTTGAGCTCCCTTGACTTATTTTCCCTCCCGCGCCCTAGCTCCCCGCTCTCGCTCTCGAAGATTCCTTCCCGACAAAAAAATTTTTTGTGTCCCCGCTGCGTTCCGCGAGGTACGTTTTTTCCTCGTTTTCTTTTTCAACTCCTCCAGCTTTTCAAGCATCCTTCGTCTGCTTTTTATTTAAACCCAGAACGAGACAGTTCATAATTTGAAGTACACTTTTCCTCCTGGGATTCCACGCAGTGAATACTAAGCACCGCGCGGTTCCTGGATAGGCGCTTTCCGGCGACCCCCCCAGAGTTTTCCTGTTTGATGCCTGTTTCATCCCCCCACTCGTTCGTGAGTACACTTTTGGTGGTAAACTTCAAATCCCCTAACCGTCCCTTCCCCCCAAATTCCTTTCCCCAGGCCAGGGTAATATTCGCCAGACCATCTGCATAATCCTGCCTTGGACCTATTTCTCGGTACTTTTCCTTCGACCCCCAAACATCTCCAGATTCCCCCTTTTCCCCTCCAATAACGGTTTTTCCCGAAAGTTTCACAAACTTCTTCATGCGAACGCGTGTTCTTAGCCTTTTTGCTGTCCCCCAAAGTCCCAATTCATTTTTGAGACGAACCTCCTTTAGACTTCTTTTTTTAAATTTTGTGCACTTTTTGCGACCGCGTCATCTATCTCTCTTTTGGAAAGTGTCCTTCTCCAATCCCCTTTGCAATTGCCGTGACTATCTCCCCCTTTTCCTTTCTTTTTCGTTCGGCCCACCCCCGAAATCTTTCGTTTAGATACCCCCCACTGACGCTGTTGCTCTTTTTTTCCCCCAAAGTTTCTCTTCAATTCCAACCCGAACGGGAATTTTGGTATTCTGCCCCTGTTAACCCGGGGGGTTTCCCCGCCAACTTTCCCCCTTGAAACAAATAGTTGCACAAGCTTTTTCTCATGCTTCGACACTTCAGCCTGATTTTTTTTGTCAGTCTGGTGCCATTATTGGCTCTTTTCAACACTTCTCGTCAATTCCACCCCCCCCTCCCCTATCGTCTTCCCTTAAATGTGCTATTCAGCCCGCTCATTCACATCTTATTCTTTTCCGCTGAATTGAACACCCCCCGAACCTTTTTTTTCCTTCGAAGCTTTTTTCCCTCCCAGCCGTTTCTAGACCTCTTGACGCGTTCGACAGTTCTGTTTCAAACATCTAATTTGTCTCTCCCCTCCTTTCGCGAGCCTTTTCCGGTTTTCAATCTTCTTCTTTTATGCATTCCTCCCCACTCCTTTTTCCCCGTTTTATCAGAAGTCCAGGGAACTCTTCGTTTGAATCCCGTTGCCGGACCTTTCTAGGTTGTGTCAATCAAACTTCCTTTCCCTTCCCTTCGAGTCCTTTTTAGTACGCAGATAAGCCCTTCCCGTACCTTTTTTTTCTTCGGGTTCTCACTCCTTGTCCCAATACTCCTTATCACGTGAATATTTGAAATTTCCCTTTTGTATTTTCTTCGATGCCTTTAGAGCTTCCCGTGTGGGATCTTCCAGCGCATCGGATTATGTCAATAAGATCGCCCTACCCCTTTTTTTCAGAAGGCCGACCAGTATAAACTAAAAGTTTTGATTTAAGACATACTTTTAAATTACTTTTTGCATCGTCCCCAGATGCTTTTTCGTTAGGTCCTCTTTTTTAGGTTCCCTCCATGAGAACTTAGGTCCTTTCCTTCCCTTTCTTTTGAAAGGGGATTCCTTTTTTCTCGAAGCGTCCCCCTCTTTTTTTTCTTTAGGACCTTTTTTTTCAAAGACTCCTCCCTCCCTTCCTAAGTTTTTTGACTAACTGTTGTCAGTACTTTCCCATCCCCACACTTTTTTCCCCCAGGTTAATCCCCGCCAACAGTCTCCTCGGGACACGACAAAAATTCCCCTCCTTTTTTCCCTTCGTTATAATTGGGAGCCGTTGAACACCTGGACCTTAACGTTTTCGTTCTTTTTTTGTGGTGTTTTTTCAGTCCTTTTTTAATGAATTCCCTCCTTTTTTTTTTTCCCGTTTTTTCTTTTCCGGGAGTTTTTGGGTTTTTTTTTTGAAAAACGTGTTTTTTTCTTTAGTGGAGTTTCTCCTTGAAGGTTCCCTTCCCTGATTATTGAGCACGAGGTCTTTATGGAAATTTTCAGCTCCCCTAACCACTCTTGTTTTGTTTCTTTCTTACGTCAATGTTTTTCGGAACCTGAGTCGTCTCCCTTATAGAGTTTCCCTCCTTCTTGGGTTACCATTCTAAATGAACAATGGACTTTTTCGCGGTTTGTTTGCCGCGCCTACTCTCCCACGGGAACTTGTTTGCTAAGTCTTTTTCAGTCCCGCCCCCGCTTGAGACTTGTTAGCTTACTTACTTTTCTTTTTTTTTGAGCGGGCCCCTTTTTGGCAGGGTTCTTTAAAGCGCATGACCGACCTGCTTTTGGGTTTGCAGTACAGGGGTGAACGTCTTGCTTTTTTCTCCTTCTTGTCACATCTTTCCTTTTAACATGTTTTTTTTTCCTGAAGACTTCCCGAACAACTTTTTTTCGATTCTACAGTTTTTCATCAATTGCCAATCCGCGAGGTTTTCCCTTTTCAGGATACAGCTTTTTGTTTTTTTTAGTATTTCCTGCTCCCAACTCAGGCTTATGGAACATTTCTCTTTGAATTTCCCCTTTCCTCCCTCAGATTTTTGCCCTTTTTTCTGATTGACCCCTCCGTCCTTTTCAGACCAATGTCGTAAGGTCCATAGCTCCTGATCATGGTCCTCCCCGATGTCTTCTCCCCCTTTCTTTTACAATTCGTTTGGGTTCCCGCGAATTTTTCCCCCCCCTTCTAAGGAAACCCATTCATTCCAGACCAACGAGCTTTGCACCGTAGTGTTTCCCGACTAAGTTCAAACTCCCCGGTGTCGATATCACTGTTTTGCCGTGCTTCCTATCTGTCGGTTTCTCCGATGGGTTCAGACTTCTTTGACCTTCTGGATATTCCGTGTCCCCCTGGGAGGGGCTCTACTGATTTCCTTGTGGCCCCTTTCCTTCCGGATCGCAGCGTCACCAAAAAATGCCCTCCCCCTTTTCATGGCCTGCCCCCCCTGAAGTGTGCGTTTTGTCTGCGGTCCAATGCCATGGAGGTTTGTCCGGGCTTTCTAAACCCTTTCGGGCGCTCCTTTGAGTCGGCCCCCCGCTTTGCCGCGTCGTTGGTGGGCTGTCTTTCGCCGGTTGTAGGACGTTCTGGTGGCATTTTCGAGCCCAGAGCTTCCTTTTTGACTTTTGTTTCTTCTCTAATTAATTTTTTTGTGGTTCTACTTTCATGGATTAAAGAGCTTTTCCTGCCTGAGTTCCTCTCTCGCAGGGGGATGACAGGTTGACCGGTCGGTTTTTTTTCGTTCGGGCTTTTACCCCCTTTCCCTTAGACTCACCTAAACCTAGGTCTCACCGGCGTCCCCAGCGCACGGGCCTCCTTTGAGCCTTTCCTCCTTTTTTGAAGGTTTCTCCAATTTTTAGAGGGTCCTTTTTTCTAACGTCCCCTCTGACAACTTTGAACGCCCCCTCCCCTCTTCTCTCAATTTCCGCCGCTCCATATCCTCCGTTTTTCTCTAGTTCAATTTCCTAGAAACCCCTTTTACATCTTCTCTAAGGCTGTTTATTCGATTTCTTCTTCCTCCTGTTGCCAAATCTTGTCGACTATGCTGTTCGCGCGTGCAAGTTTTCCGGTGTGGATCTTGATTGAGAGCGGTAATACTCCTCTCCTGTCTATTATCTGCTCTGAAATACCTTTTTCCTTTTATCAAGAGCGGAGCTCATCTCCCATGGATTGCTGTTGGGACTGCTTTCTCTTACTGATGGTTTTTTTTTTTCTCCTGCTTCTCCTTTTTTCAAGAACTGTCTTTTCCTTCCGGTGTGTCTTGCTGCCTTGGGGCTCTGTGATCTCTCATTCCCCGTTTGGTTTGATAACGCGGCACATACCCATCTCCCAGACCTCCCTTTCCTCTTCAGGTTTCGCGGTCCTTTTCCTTTCTTTTCCCACCCAAACCTCGCGCTCTTCAATACGCGGTCATTGCGCGTGATTCTCGCTGGTTGCCGTTCACAGCCCTTTCCAAAAGCTTTTCTTGCTCTCGTCTTTCCCTCCCCCCCGAGACTGTCCCAAGATCCCCCTTCCGTGAATCCCTCCTACAAAGCCCTTCTGCGTGCGCACTTCGGAACCAAGGTTTAGAGGCACTCCGCATAGGTCCGGCGGCCTTTCTCTCACCCCTCTCAGGTTTTGAAAAGACAACCAAACGTTCTGAAGTTCCTTTTACTCCCTAGAGGCATCTTTTTTTTACTCTATGAATCCTTCCCCCTTCCCCTTCGGTTCCGGATCTTCGCGATTATACCCAAAGGCACCCTGCAAGGATTTTGTGAAACTTCGGCCCCTAAACCTGATCCTAAGGGAAGCGGTGGCCTATATCCCTCCATTGTTTGCTTATTCCCTGCGACCGTGCTACTCTCCCGGACTCGTTCATCCCTTTGCGTCCTTCTGATCCCGCGTAAAGTAAATATACCTCCCCCGCGTTTCATATTCTTTCCCTCGCAGCACCAGAAGCCCCTAATTACCTTCTACGATCTGACCACCCCTTCGACCTTTTCTTAACCCCACCGCCTTCACTAGTGCCTCGTTTTCTCAACCTTTGCTTCAAGGTTGAGGAGCTTTTCCCCGACAAATCCCCCACTTGAGACGCCTCCGATCGACCCGTCATATTTTTTCGCCGGATGGAGTGGACCCCGTTGCGAAACTAGACTCCCCTAGTCTCCGACGCTGTCCCCAAGTCATTCTGCATTTCTCAATTGACAGGACTGATGTCCACCAACCTTCGGGGTTGAGGAACAACGCCGAGCTCTCCGCGTGCTATCCCCCCAAAACCCCCGTTTTTTGTTACCACCTTTTAAGAGGTTTCGGCGGCTTGCCCTCCAGAACTGGTTTCTCCCCCAATTTTTTTTTTCGTAATCGTTTTGGGAGTCTCAATACTTCTTCTCATCCCTTACATTTAGAAATTTTAAGCGTCCTTCCCCTAATTCTGTAAGATATACCTTTCCAGAACGCCTCACAAGTTCCCAATTTCGTTCCCCATTTCCCTCGCACCCGCTTTCCACTGCAGATCCTGTTTTTCAGGTCCCCCCCCCCTCCCAATTTTTTCTGGTCCGAGGAATCCCCCTAATGTTCTCCTCCTCTTCCTTCTTAGCAGGAGCCCTGACGCTCCGCTTTTTTGTCCCTCATCTTGTTAGATCCACCCCCGTTTTTTCTAATTTTCTCGGATTCCCCGAGTTCCCCGAATGTCTCAACCCGCATTTCCGATGCGTTAACACGTGTCCCCTGACGAGGGCCGCTTGCACCTTATTTTGTGGAGTTAAGTCCCTTTTTTCCACTTTCGTTTGTTTCCCCACAAGTATTCCACCCTTTTTCGTTCTACTCAGGTCTGCTCCCGCAACACAGCTTACTTCCTTTTGGATGTTCATTTTTGTTCCTTCGAAAACCCCCAAATTTTTTTTTTCTCCTCCATAATTTTTCCTACCACGCTTTTTCCTTCTTTTTTATTTGTGCCCCCATTGCGTTCTAATCTCCTATCCAACTTTTCAGTTCGTGAATCTAGAACTCTCTTTTCTAACAATCATAGCACTCAATCCAGCCCCGGATCCACGTGCCAGACCTTTTCAATTCTTTCGCCCTATTCGTTTCGATTTCCTGTAGTTTTTAAAAACCCGTGTTCTAAATTTCGTTACCCCTGTGTATCTTTTCCTTGCTCCCCCCTCTTTGGGAGTTACCTCCATTTACGTTCGAGGTTAACTTCTGGTGCGAACCTCCCCAGAACAGAAGCCCCCCCCCTGTGACCTTTTTTTTTTCTCTCCCAGTTTTTTTCCCCCAGAAAAACCATTTCTTCTTTTCATCCATTTTTTTTGGAGAAATTTTTTCTTTTCGACTTTCATATTTTTTTTTTCCCCATTCCCTTTTGGGGTTTGAGCCGGCCTTATACATACCCGTCCCCCCCGGGCAACTCTTAGTGAACTCTCTCGAATCTTCCAGAGTGGTCGCCCCTGCCAACCTGCTTTCCCGGGAAGAACTTTCTTCGTTTCTTTGTTCATTCTCAGAAAGCAAGCCTGATGAAAACGAATTTTAAGTAGATATCCTTATCTTGGTCTTTCCCTTTCTTCTTGGGCGCCCGGATGGCTTGCCTTTTTAGGCAATGCCTCTTTTCGCTTCTTTCTCGGTGCGTCCCTGTCCCGCGCCCCTGACAAACTCCATCCTGGGGACTGCGCGGATCCCAAGGGTTCAGAGCCCCCCCCCTCCTTGCCCTTCCCCATACCTGGTAGAAATTTCTTTTTATTCTTCTTCGTTTCGGGAAGCCCCTTTCTTTTTTTTCTTGCTCTACGAACCTTCCAATCTTTACTTGATTAGGTTTTCTGCCCCGATAGTCCTTCTTTCCGGACCCTATTCTAATCCCCTTTTTTTTCTCATCTTTCAACAGTCCCATCTCGCGGTCGCCGGCCTTTGGTCCAGGGTTCTCACCTACCTTTGGCCCTCTTCTTTTGGGGAAGGTTTCGCCGATAGTTTCAATCTTCTAAGAAATTCTTTTTTGCGCTTTTGAATGTGTGCCCCTTAACTCCCCCTTTTCATCCTTCTTTCCCCCCGCTCCTGCGCCCAGGATTCCCGTCTTTCGAAACCCTTTTTTTTTCGCGGCTTTCAAAATGGTATCCAACGGCTTCGCCTTAGACCGTATGTCCGGCAGTTTTCCTGCGACAAATTTTGCTTCGGAAAGCAATTCCCTCCCTTTTGGCGGGTGGTTTATGCGGTTGTGAAACCAAATCCTTCGTGCTCTTCTTCGGGCCCCTTTCTTGGGAATTTTTTACTTTGATCGCTCCGTTGACGGTTTTAATTGACGGGACATCGGTTCACCTGCCCATCCCGATCGGCCGCTTCAGCATTCTGGACGGCGCAGTCAAGATGATTCTGTCGAATAGGCGATGTCTTAGTAAGCGTCTTTCCCCAAACTTTGCTGTTTCCCTCCGTGATCAGCCTCCCCCGATGAGCCAGAAAACCAACGGCAGCTCCAACCCAAAGCTTTACAGTTGGCCCGGTGTCTTCGGCATTTGTTGTCACAGATAATTCTCTATATTAACCCTGGTGGTGAATTCTCGTATCTATCACTTGGAGCCGTCTTAGCTTCGTGTTTTGTTCCTCTTTTCCTTGTCCCCTCCAGACTTTTACCAGGTGGGAATTATCACGGATGACACGGTGTCTTCAATGTCTTCCAGGGCTACTTTTCGATGCATCGGCGTGCCCTTCGAGGGA
>Ga0179591_1251389_pt1 | contig 18156 bp, 21 predicted proteins | sample CZOMad2_1_08_16f_FD_182891 | JGI IMG/M metagenome (GOLD analysis project Ga0179591, IMG submission 182891) | Vadose zone soil fungal communities from Angelo Coast Range Reserve, California, USA - CZOMad2_1_08_16fungal (PacBio error correction) | ecosystem: Environmental > Terrestrial > Soil >... | reverse complement strand
TTTCGCTTTGGCGAACACTTATCACCTCAGCCTCGATTGTTTTCCCCCCTACTGCCTAGAATGTCAGGCCAGCCGTCGCCAAGCAGCTGTCATTAATGTTGCAGTTTTTTCCTTTTTCCCCTTCCCCCTGTCCTCGCACAAGCTATATGTCTGACTTCCCCTGCCTCTTACCCGTCCGCCACATCTGTGGGACATAGAGGGATAGCTGGCGTACAGTCCCCTCAGTTCCGATCAACTGGTTCAATAATTAAACCGTTTTCTCATTTTCCATAGCTTCTTTCCTTTTTTCTTCCTCCCCTATAGTGTGCAGACACCCTGCCCGGTTATTTTTATCTTCCCCCTCGCTCCTTCCCCACCAGTGCTTGCACAGAGAATGAGTGCGTCTTATTTAACCCCTTGTTAGACCCTCTAAGATATATTTCTCCTTTTCCCCTACCCTGTTGAAAATGAAACCACCTACCGGCTGCCGCTTTTCCGCCTCAAACCGTTTTCGAATGAGTGTTCATACAGCCTTCTGGGGATCTATTCCTCGTTGTATCGATACTCCCACTTTATGCTCCTTTTTCATCTATTGATAGTGCCTGGCCACGCGGCTCTTCCCTGTTCCTCCTTGCTTTCATTTCCCACTTCCTCCAAGAGGCTTGTAAGGTTATTCTCCGGACAGTCAGTGGCTTTCCACTTGAGTATAGCGAACAACAACATCGCTGGAACCACAGGAATTTCTCCACCCACCAGAGTGCAGGCTGTGCTGTAATTTTCTTTTTTCACACGCATTACACACTTCTCTTTCTTTTTTCATTTTTTCCTGGACCGCCTAACCAGCCTTTCTTATCTCCTCTTCCAGCTGCCAAGGTATATGTTTAGACCCTCCTTTCGTAATTCCTTTGAGCGTTGTTTGTTTATTCTTTCTTCTGCATTTCTCCTTTCCCTGTTATCTTGGCGATGAAAAGCTGTTGAGCGCTCCCTTTTCCTTTTTTTTTATTGAATTTTTTAAGTAAAAATGCTGCGAGGTTTTCCTTTTTCCATCAGGTGTGTCCTTCCCCTTTTTTTTTCTTTTCCGGTATAGATTGGGACCTTATAATGACCGTCTTGGTTGCGGGAAAGAAATAGGTAATAGTGAGCTCAAGTTCCCCCCAGTTACAACCCCATATTCTGATCTGTTCCCACATCTGAGTTATTCTTATTTGCTCTCCCTTTTCTCCTTGTGGGTAGGAACTTTTTTTGTTGGTGAACCTGATATAACCTCACTAAAATCTCTTCGGCATATGGTTCATAAGTATTTGTCAATCTGTGATCCCCCCCGTCCATTGTTTCTCTCCCCCATGCGATCAGTGGGGACTATGGAGGTGATTGTTGTCGCTTTTTCTCCCTCAAACATTCTTCCTCTCCCCCCTTACAAACAACAACAGTCGAGACACCCCCTTCCTCCCCCTCTGACTTTTTGAGATCAAACTAGGCCTTTGCACTGAACTTCTTTCTCAGCACCTCTCGGCAGCATTAAGATTTAAGGGACCACTGCCTTTGCTGACTCTCTTTATCCCTCAAAAACTATCACCTTGCACCTGTTCTTTCTTTTCCCAGTTTAACTACTGTGCCTTTCTTCAGACACCCCTTTCCCCTTTGTTGACGTCACCTTTCCCCACTGGCCAGCATAAACAACTCCATTCTTTCCCTCCCCCGATTTGATTGTACGGCATTGAAGAAGCTTATTGAATCCTACTGTACCATCCCCCCCCAACCAATATCCGAATAGTCTCGCCCTGAAACTGGGATGCCAGTTCAGGCATGGTCACTCTTTCCCCATGAACCAACCCCCCCCATCTTTTGTATTGATATCCTCACCTCCTACTTGGCACACTCTGCTCTTTTTTCCACCCCCCTTTCTGCAGTGAAAAACATATTCCCTACTCTTGTGAACCTAGTCCTTAGCCTTTCTCCCATATGAGGCTGGTTTCTCTTTTTCTCTACTCATGGTTCACTAATTAAGTCATAGTCACCCCATTTGTGACCACCTCCCTGCCTCATCCCCAAATTGCGATGACGGTTCCGGTTTACCACCTCGCCCTTTTCAATAATGCTTCTTGACACACAATTTCGGTCTGCGTTTGTATACCTCTTTCCTATTTCTTCATTGCGCTCTTAATGTTTGGGCGCGTGTTCCCTTTCTTTCTTCATACGGAAAAGTATGTATCCCCGACCATCAGTTCCTTGCCGAAATTCCCTTCCAAACGACTTAATTCCTTTCACTTTCATCTTGTGTCCTTTTACCCCTGCTCCGTTCGAGAGTACTTCAGGATTCGATTGCCTTGTTCGGTCTTGTCCTAAATAAGATGTTCAGCCACCCTTTTCTCCAGAGATCCTGCCTTGCCCCTCCCTGTTTTCGCTCTCTCTTCGAGAGAGTTTAATACCCTTTTTTCTTGACTTTTGTTCTTCTTAAGTTTGATCAATGAGCCTTGTGTTCCCTAGCTGTCCCCCCCTGGTTTATGTAGTCTTTTCAACTCCGCTCCCGTAGCACAAGTCAATTGTTGTCTTACTTCCCCACACTCCTTCTTCACCCAAGCCCCTCTAACCTTCCCCGCTATCTGTGGTATTGTGTTTGAACTTCCCTCTTCAGGAACTCCCTTCTCCTTTCAGAACAATTCTGGAGCTGTGGACCAGCTATTTCCTGAACTTCCTTTTTGTCTTCCTTTACTCGCTGCCCTTACGTGCCTATTTCTCTCTCTTTCCCTCTTTTTTTTTCTGTTTCTCGATCATCTCCGTGATTCGTCAGTATCTATCATTCCCGTCGTTTTCGCCGCTTGTCCCCCCGTCTCTTCTTTCTTTTTTCTACTATTACGGAAATCCCTTTCCGTCTCAACCAAAGACACCGCTAGTTGTTCTATTCGCGGGTCTTTGGTTCACTGGAGGGTACGTCGACAAGTCTATTCTTTGAAAGATTGGTGTCCCCTTTATTTTTGCTTCCATCTCAGAATTACCCCCCAATGGCCTTTACTCTCTTTCTGATTACGGCGACACAGGTCTCATTTTGATTTCCCGGCCGTTCCACCTTCCTTTCCCACCTTCCCTTCTTATGTCTCCCTCTTTGGCCTTGTTAAACCGGCCGTAATGTGAATATTGGCTTTATCATGGTTTGCTGCTTCTTTTCCTTATAGACGTGTGGCAGCCTGCTTTCTGATCGTTCGCCGGCAACGCTTTCCTTAATTCTACTAAGCGAAGGGAACCGGCATTCAAGTCGTTCTGCCTCCTTTCCCGTCACGTCCTGGTATGTTGTCTTTGTCCACCCACTGTAATGTTATCTCTTCCTGTAACCCTCAATCCCAAACAGTATCGAAAAGATTCTGCTAAATTGAACACATCACTTACGGATCGTCCACCGCGACAAAGGATGCTTCCAGCTTTTTTGACGTTGTTTCGTAAACCGGAACCCTCATAGCAATTTGTCAGAACTTCTTCTGGCTAGTGTCTTTGATTCCTCCTGTTCCCTCCGTCATTATTTTCCCTGCCTTTCTTTTAGCACAGCCCCATGCCCCCTCATAGTTTTCGGCGTCGTTCCTATGTGTTATACTGTCTTTTCTTGTTTTAAATGATCCTTTCTTTTTTTTCACGGATTGGCAAATAGTAGTTTTTTCTGCTAGCCATTTCCTTTCTATTTTTTCCTTGGTTTCCATAATGCAATGCACCTCCTGGGCATTTGTTCCTTTGAGACGTATTTCCTCCCTAGTTTCTCTCTTCGGTGGAGGGTGCGCAATCTAAGCTTATTCCCATTTTTCCCTCACAGTTTGCCTTGCGTGAAGGGTTTCATTTGGTCGGCGTCAATTCCTCCATTTTTTCCTCCCTTTTGGTTTGAGGCGCGAGTGGTGGGTATTACAGGCACCTGATTCGTGGTCACCAACGGTTAATGTTGACTCCATTTCTGGCCCCCCTCTCCTATTCTATTTGGGGACTGAAAAGATGATATGCCCCTCGCTTTCTCCCCAAATTTTTCGCCCCTTCTAAAAACAACAAACGTGGGGATCTCCATCTGTTTCATCTGTTTCGAATGTCTCTTTTTTTTGCTTCTTGTTTTGGGTCAGGGGTGGAGCGGCTGCTGGTTGTCGGCCCCTCCTCCCCCTCAATCTTATTCCCACTGCTCTGCGTGTCTGCCACCCTTTTCGCCCTTTATCATCTTTGTCCATCTTTCTTAGTCTACAATAGAGGTACATGAGTTCTTATCTATCAAGTTGGTCCCCCCAACAGTCCCCAAAGAACCGTCACTGATTTTTTCTTTCCACACTCCACTTCCCAACCCCCTCCTCTTTTCTCCCCTACATTTATATGGATTACTTAGCTCTTGGAGATCACGAATGTTTTTTTCTTTTTTTCCCGACAACAAGGGACGTAATTCTTTCACTCGTTTTTACGTTCTTGTCCTCCCCTTATTATAACGCTTCTTCTGATAGAATCATGTTGAATTACAACCTCTCCTCGGCACCCATAGCGGCTCCACCCCTTCGCCCCCCCCATCCCCTGATCTTTCTCCACTGCCTCTATCTCCACAGTCCTTCCGATTCTCCCCCCACCATAGACAATCTCTTTGAGAGGTACCCTTCCCCTTCGTTCGAAAGGACCCGTTTTTGTGGATGCTGGACATCCCCATGACTGCCGACGTTCCCGTAGTCCTTAGTCTTTTTTTTCTTAGCTGCAAAAAGAGCTACATCCACAGGTGCTTTCCCGTTGTGGACCCAAAGTCCTAGTTTCTTATTCTTTTGTTTCTGTATGTATAGCCATGAACTGTTACCTTCAGGTTAACTCACATTAAAAGATGGCCCTCGAGTTTTTAATTATTGGCTTGTTCTCCCCCCAACCCCCCAAACAACCCACAAATCCGGGCTTCTGATGGCCACTTTCTTTTCTGTTTAGTGGGGTGGCAGGCAAATAGAATAGTTTCCCCCCAGCCCCCCTTTTCCATTTGTTGAGCTTCCTTCTCGATCTACCTCTAATATATAGAGAACCCGCCTTTCGCCCGCATGCGAATCTAGTTTAATTTTTTCTTGCCCGCCGTTTTTTTTTTCTGTTAATTTTTTATCTTTTTTCTTCTTTCATTGAGTTCCTTAGGTCTCCGAATTGAACCAGCCAGAGAATCCTTTCTCGTTCTCCCCTTTACGCGTTAAATATCCATCTTTTCTCTCAATTTAGTTCTAGCGGACCTTTTCCTCTTCCTGTTCTTCACAATCCCGGTGAGGTCTGCCCAATGCAATCTCTGACAAATGATTTCCTTCCCCCACTTCGCGACTGATGGTGCATGTCTTAACCCTACTGATGTTCCCCTCTTCCCCCCATTTTTTTTCAGCATTTTTGAAAGGAGCTGTGCCTGTGCCAGATAGTTCCCCCATCAAACTGACACCACTTGCAACCTATGATTCCGAGGCGCTTCCTTTGATGTTCTCATTTCTTGTTATTTCCGCTTAGAGTATGCTTGATCATTTTCTGCCACCGGCAAATTTATAAAACAAAATCGATCCTTTTTTCGACGCCTTGTTTTGTTCTATAGGCCCAGTGTTGCGCTTTGGAAGCACCCTCTCCCAATAGCCTCTCTTTCTCCCCTTTCCTTGAAGAAGCCTTCGCTCCGCCTGCCCTTTTGATTGTGGTCGTTTATTGTACGCAATTGGCCCACGGCCAAGATCCCTTTGTGCCCCTTAAAAAAGGGGAAGCACCTTGTCCTTCTTGAGAGGGGTTACAGACGAACATACAATTTCGACGCAAATGTTTGCACAATTACCAATCTCCTTTTCAGATTTGGAAATGGAGACAAGGAGAGGAGTGGGAAGAAAAAATGATGCTCCCCCGAAGGTAAGGCTTGCCCTCTTTTCTCCATAACATTTTGAGGGAACAAGACCCGTTTGAGCTTTTATCTTTATGGATTCTTCACGTGGATTTTTTCCCTAATGGAAGACTCTATTCTCCCGGAACAAAACAATTCATTTAACCCTACCTTTCCTTGCCCGATGAAACGAGCTCGAATTATCCCTGCAGTTCGCTGTTGTTATTAGATATTGCGGTTGTTCTTCATTTCAAGCCCACCTTGATGAGTGACTGATACCTCTTGTCACTCTCCTTTTGGGTCCCCCCACGAGCCGTATCCTCCGAATTTGGCCATTTTTTTACTCCTTCTTGTCCTCTATGCCAGTTTTAGTCCAAGATGGAGTGTACCGGTGAGATCCTTCGACCAGCCATCCCTTTCTATCCGGGAGACCTGAGATCACCCCCTCCTCGCCCAACTTTGATCTGGAGACACCCAACGCTTTGTTTTCTGTTATTTTTGCTCTCATTCTTGCCCTGGGAAAGTTTAAGAAAGGCGGAACGTCCCTTATTATTCGAAACCAACCAAGAGTAATTCTCGACCGACATGGTACCGTTCGTTAAATCTTTGTCTATGTGGGACTCAAATGCGCGTCTTTCAATTTCTCTTTTGTTGCGGGGGAGCATGGTCCTCCTAGGGAGGGTTTTCCGCCGAAAGATGTGGAGAGGCGTCTTTTTTTTTCTTCCCGTCCTTAACTTTCTTTGGTTTTAAGCAAAATTGATTCTCCGCACCCTCCGTTCCAGTCAATCGGTGCGAATGGGACAATGCTAATCCTAAGCACTGTTTTCTATATTATCATGTTTCATTGGTGCGGGCACGCATCGGCATCGGAGCGCCAGTAGTTTTTCATAAGATACCTGATCTGTGCCCGCGGACCGTATCGCTGGGGCTTACAGCAGGTGTTCTTTTTTTGTTCATTCTACAGTTTTTGGTTTGACACAACCCCCACGAAAAGGGTAATGAAGAATTTCCATCTCTTCCTATTATCAAGTATTCTTCCGAGTGATACCAACTCCTTGGAATGGAGGACAGGCCCCGAGAGAATTGAGTTTCCAAAATTTCTTACTTCGCTCTTTCCCCGCAGACAAACCAGCAAGCACTCATAACCCCCCTCACACCAAACCCCAGTGAGAGAGACGGAAGCCTACACACCAGCTGGCCCCCCTATGAGGAGCACAAAGAGGAAGGGTCGAGAAATGATTATACAATCCAAAGATAGATAGTCCATCTTTTCCCCCCATTAAATATGCAAGCATCTATAGGTCGCCCCCCCCTCTCAATTTCAAACATTGCAAGGTTTCATAGGTCAGACTCTTTTCCTTTACGAACAACCCCTCTTTCTTCTTTTACCTTTGCCCTGCATAATGGATTAATGGCTCGCTACACATGCCCTAAGTCACGGCAAAGCCTGGGATGGTTCGGAATGCATGCCCGGGCTTATCTTTTATTCCAAGTTCTCCACCTTCCCAAAATCCCCCCTAAGCTCAAGCATCAGTCTCGCCGTGCCATCGTTTGATTCCCGGACTTTTTTTCCTGGCCATGTCTGCCCTACCCCCCCTAACCCCCTTTATGAGCCTACCCTTCCTAATACACCCTAATTAATTTTAACACCCCCCCTTCCCCTAAGATAATGTTCGTCACACATACCCCCAAATATTTTTTAAAACCTAGGATCCCGACTGAGGACCCAAATCTGGGACAAGGGTGATTTTTCAACGACTTCTAACAGTCATTGCTCTCCAAAATTATCGGAAGAATCTAATGTATCGATTTCTTCAAATTTGATGAATTCTCTTCCCCCCAGGTTTCACAAGAAAGACCCTGTCCCTCCTTTCTGCTTCTTGACAAAAGCATTTGTGTCTTTCCTTCATTTCCTCCCTTCCTCCAATTGATTTCAACATTGCGCTCCGTTTTCTATCGAGCCTGTTTGGGAGCCGACTTGTTTCGCATTCCCCTTCTTCTCAACGGACAACTTTCCGGCTAATAGACACAAGACTTCCTGTTTCGACTGTTTCAAAAAAGATTGGTCTTCGCCTCCCTCTTCTTTAGTAATCTCTTTCCCCCCTGCTTCCGTCTTCCCGTCCTGTACGTTCTGACACGGTCTATTCTTAGTTGTCCCCTAAGATTGCCTTTACAGAGCAAAGATTCACATTGCTCTAATGTTTGACCTTTTTTGACGCCCTCTTTTCTCCCTTTGAAGAGTTGACCTCCTGAGATCCTTGTATTCCTCTGGGACCTCATCTCTCCTTGTCTCCAATAGCTTGAGACAATTGTTTTTTGCGGGGTACCTCTGATATTCACATATTGAGAAGTATCAAAAACCTTGACACAATGAGTAGACCTTACACCCCCCTTAGTAACCCGTCCGTCAGCAGACAAGGAAACACGTCTAGACGGGGGAGGGGGTGCCTAGCCCGTAGGACCGGCAATAAGTACTTCCAACGTGGAAAGACCAGCGTACAGCGTAGCTTTACGTGAGGAGAAAGAGAGGCTGAAATGAAGAGCTGACTTTACCCTTTGTGACATTGCTATCCCTTCTGGGAGAATCCCCCCGGGTGGGGTTGTTGGAGAGACCGCTCTCCCAGGGATCTCACGTTCCACTCCCCTCGTAAGAAACGATGCGCTTCGCCTTCCCCGTGACAAGCAACGCTTTAGCGAGTGCTTGCATCGGTTCACTTTTTTCCCTCCATTAATCTTCCCCAGACACAGATAGCTGTGCCCCCCTTTCTTTAGTTTTTGTTTTTTTGTCCGATAAGGGTAGGGTAAGTTAAAAAGAGATCTTCACCCCGGGGTGTTTTGTCTCCACTGTAAGCGGATGTGTTTCCACCAGCCTCAACCCCCCCCACAACTTCTTCGGCTGAATCTATCATGGGTAACGGACCTCCCAATCTATTTTGATCAGACCTTCCCCTTTTTCGGTTATTCACACTCTTCTCGAGGTTTCTGACTCTCCCCCCCAATTTTCCAAAAGGCCATTCCCCCCCCCCCTCCATCTCTAATGCCATGGGGCCTGACCCTTCCCTTCTTTTTTTTTCTCACCCCTCCCTAGACGTTCAGAAGGCCTTCCTTCCGGCGCACGGAAGCAGGGGAAGGAACTATTTCTTATCACAGCACAAGCGAAGGACAAATGTAGTCTCCCCCGGTGTCCCTGTTGACTAAGAAGGGCGGAAAGTCTCGAGGGCGTGGATATCTCCGCCCCCCCCGGACGCGCGTACTCGTAGAATCGGGCAACCCCGTTGCAACGGAAACAATTAACTTCCTCAAAAAAAACGTAGTCCTCTCCACCTGCTTTCCCGGAATCATCACAAAGATGATTTTGCCTAAGAGTATTGACCGGGTCGTTTCTTTTGACACCCGCTTTTTCCCCCCGGAGCGACCGGTTCGACACGTTGAGGCATAGTCTTCTTGCCACGAGCTTGTGATCTTTAGGCTAGTCAATGAGGGCTCAGCACAGAACCTTTTCTCCACACCTCTTTTCCAACGTGTCGTGTTATCCTATTTTCCCCCAGGGCCCGTTATATGTGGTCGACACCTTCTATTATTGTATCCGCCAAGGCTTCATCCCCATTTTATCTTTTGATTGTTTCTTCCCACGCTCATTGTGGTGTAGTGGTAATTTTCATCCCCCTTCTCCCCCCTCGGCATCACGTTCCCTTCTACGAATATTCTGGCTCTGTTTTGTGCTCTTGTACGAGGGTTTTGAATATTCTAACGCGTGCTCATGCATGCCCACCAGCCTCATTGGACTTTGCAGTTCGAGAGTGCCGTGGGTTCATTTTGATCTCTACAGTTGCCTACCCCTGAGCCCCCCAATTACTTTCACACGATTCACAGGAGGGTCCTTCCTTCCCCTTGCCAGGCTTCTTTATTTTGGACACTACTCCCCGTGCCCCTTTTTGAATAATTTCGGTTCTTACCCGAATATCTTTCCGTGATTTTCGGCAACTTGGACATCTTTGACTTCTCGCCTCTCGGCGCACCTGGATTGCCCTCAGTTCTAGCAACAGTCTCGTTCCGGTCCCCCGGGCTTCTTGTTTCGGGGGGGTGGGTTTGTCTGTGTGTTCTGTTACTCTTTTCAATTACAAGTCTGGATTTGCTCTCCGTGTTGTTTAAGGGGGACTTTTCGTTGGTCCCGAGCTCCAAAATCCTCCATGTTTATTCCCTTCCTTCCCCTGTTGACAAGTGCCCCTTCAAGAATTTTTTTCTTTTTCTTCTCTTTGACATATTCTCGTTCAGACCCTTACAAATAGCCCTTCCTTTCTATTATTACTCAAGTGGGGCAAAACCCCCCCCCCCTCCCCCCCCTCCCTCCTCCCAAAGACCTTTCCCTTGATGGGACCACACTCCTTCGTCGATTTTCCAGACAGTCCATTTTTCACGGCATGACTCTTTTTCTCCCCCTCCTGTTAAACTTTGAGCCCTACGGACGTCATGATATTGTTCAAATCGATACTCCATTTTTTAGCCGGTCCCCCGCTTTGCTTAGCCTGCTCTGAATCATGTTTTCCACCCCCAGTTCCTCCCGACACGGAACCCAATCCTAGATCCCCTAGTGCCCTAGCCACAATTCCCACTCCGTATTTTTGAGTCCAGGCAAACACCTTCCCCCCCCCCCTTTTTTTTTTTCCTTAGAGTGTCTCCCCCTCCCTTTGAATTGTTGTAAATGTCCGATCCCACGATAGTTTTTTTCTTTTCTTTTCCCTGATCGTAAAGGAATTTTCTTCTACGGAGTACTGCCTCTTCTTACCCCACGACCTTTCCACTTTCCTAGTTGGTACTCATTTATGGGCCGAGTTTTCCTTTTTTTCTGCGCGAATGCACGGCACCTCCCCGGCATCACTCTTCACCTTACATCACTTTCCGCGTTGGTGAATTATGGTGACAATCCCTTCTTCTGCCCCTTGTTCTTGTCCTTGCTCCGTTGGGTGCAGTCACCTCTCAAAGATTGTCCAATCCAGATCCTTTTCTGACGTTATTCACCTAGAACACCTTGAATCTCTCTCTCCAGGCGTCGAAGGCCCAATCCAATTCGAAGTCTTTTTTTCCTCCGCACTGCGCTTGCGGGTTTTTCTTAGTTCTTTTATTTGTTGAAGTTTGAAGAATAGCCCTCCCCTTCCTTTTCCTCTCATTGCCTAAGCCATCCTAATCGTCGCCACGCCTCGCGTTCAATAGATGTTGCTTTCCATTCCTGGATTTCGAGCTATTCTCGGGCCCAGGGATATACTTTTTTTCCACCCCATATCTTGAGGATCTGCAATGCCTCTTCTTCCCTGAGCGCATTCACCGACACCCCTTTGCGGAGACTTCCTTGGTTCGGTCTTTCCCCCACGATCCTGCGATGTCCCTTGGTCAACCCTTTTTTGGTCCCTTTTCTCCTCACCTTCGCTGGTTTTGTATCTTTTTCTTTCCCACATAAACGACCCCCTCCACCTTACCTGAGGAAAGATGCTTATCGAAAGGTTTGTCTGTCATTCCTGAGCTTTTAGAATTCGATTTTTGTGTTTCTTTTGGCCAAAGAGAACACCGGTATATAACAAATTATACTCTTTTTTCTCTAATCCTTTTTGATCTGTTTTTTTTCTCTACATTTGGGAGAGTGCTCAACCTTACCAAGCGCTCCTCCCCCATACGTGATCGCCGCCGGCCAGCCGTTCGATCACGCATTTCCATTCCTGACCGTTATTTGCACGCCTACTGTCCCAAGTAACAGTCTCTGTCTGCTTCCCCCTTACTTCAAAAATTGTTAAGGACCCTCTTGGGACATCGCGTATCTTGAAAGACCTTTTTTTCCCTCAGTCTCCTTCACCCCTTGGTTACACTTCTAATTAACACCCTCCACCCTCATTTTGCGATTCAATATGTGAGTGTGCAGAAACTGTTCCCCCTTTATTCCTTATCTCGCATCGAACCAGTGCTTGCACGCTTTTCTTTTTCCTTTTTCTTTGTTTTATTCACTTCGATAGAAATTAATGTCATCTATATTCTTCAAAGACGTCCACCCCCCACCCCCCAGTTTCAAGCCTTCCTTGCTGACCTATTCCGGCTTCCCCGAATTAGGGTTCTCGACTTTTTTGGAGTTATACTATTATATGCGGTTGTTGATAAATCTCTTCTTTACCTTTTTTCTTTATTTACCATTTCCTCCTTTGCATGAACCCCCCTGCGTCTCCTTAATTTTTCAGCGTAAGCATATTGGCACCCTCTCTGCCCCGTCCCAGTCCCCTTTCGTATTGTAATTCTTTCATTTTTCTTACTTCTCCCTCTCTCCCTTCTACTACGATAACCAACCTTCCTTCCCCATTTTATATGGATGACAAAACTAGCAGGCTGTGGATTTTCTGTAATCTCTTTTTTCCTCCCTATGCGTACCCTCTTCGTCAAGACTCTTCCGTCATTTGCTTTCCTCCCCCTCGACCCTATTTATGTAGCCCCAGAAAGACCGTTTTACCATGCCCAATGTCTCTGTGAGCCAATTCTCGACCCTTCACGTTTTCTTTTGGTTTGTTTTGGATTCGGAAGGCCGGTCTTTATGTTTTTAGTGACCCTGTGTTCTCTGAGGGTTGGGTAAGTCTTTCCCTTGAACTGGTTTTAATCACATTCTTCGATCCCTGCGAACAGCATCGTTTCCATCATTTCCCTTGACCCCATATACTGCATGGCTTTTGTTCCCCCGGACATGATAATGACGGCCATTTGGTGTTTAGGTCAAGAAACTGTTATATCTGCACCAGCTTTTTCCAAAATTCTATGTGACACCTCTAGTTATTTTTCTTTCCCTTTCCTCGTTGGCCGCTTTTTTTGTCGGACTTTTTTTGTTTTGCCAAACTTTTTTTTTCATCAATCAATTTCCCCTTGTTAAATATATTTTGCCTCTGTTTTCAGTTTGATCCCAGATGATTCCCCCAAAATTCTGATGAATGTTTCTGTAGACCCCCTCTCCTGCCTTTTGGACCACCGTCCTGGAGGATCCTTGTTGCTCTCGACTGCCAGCGCCACAACGTACGTTCCAAACCCCCCCAAAAAAAGCTCAGAAACTTACTTACACGGGATATTTCCCCCCTCTGGCAATCCCCACAACACTAGGAATTTTTTCTGAGACCATTGGTCCATTTTATTCCTCTTTTCCTTTACCCCTCCCCCCTATCGCCCCAGTCGTGCCAGGTCATCCCTTGACATGTCATCGGATTCCATTTGAACGGGGGATAGTAGCAATCCTGTGCGATGTGCGGCATACTCTCCTTCGTGCGGGGGCACTTGGATTCCATGGAGCTCTTTCCCACAACCTTAACCACCTTCCATTTTCCTTTAATCTTTCCCGCCCGTGCATTTCTTCCCTTTTATGCTCCCCTTTTTCCTCTCCCATCAGGACACAATTCTCCCTTCCTCCAACTACCTTGATACTGCGCTCAGAATTCGTCTCGTCCAGGCACACTGTTCGATCTAGCCTAGTGCCTTTCTGGTTCATTTGTATTTACAATTGACACCATTCGCCTCCCTCTCTTCTTTGGAATTTTGGCATTAAAGTAAGAATGGGCCTCATCCTTGTTCCGGCCTCATCACTTTCGACCCCCCATTCACTTACCTTTCCCCAACCCCCTCTTCTCAATTAGCCTCTTTGCGTTTTTCCCCTTATTGATTTGGCACCAGTTTCTGTTCTGACCAGGATCAGTACTCATAATTTTTGTACTCTGGTCTCCCCCCTCTCTTTTTTCCATCTCTAAGCTATGCTCGCCTTTCTTCACATTGTCGCTGTATTTTCAACCCGATCCTTCCCGACTCCGCGGCCAGAAGCTTCTTCCAGCATCTTTGTTGCGCGCTGTTGTTTCCTTTTTACTTGACTTGCTCTTGAGCTCCGGTTTCGTTACGTCGATTTTGTTTTTTCGTCCTTGTGGTGTTGAAGCATTTTGCAAGAAGGATAAAGGACTTGAGGATCATCGCCCACTTTACGGACTTTTCAATTCTTTCAAAGAATGCGAATTCCTGTCTTCTATTTCCTCCTTTTTTAATGCTGTACGTTCGCGCGTCCTTAAGCTTCTTGTAACATTCTCTAGGGTAATGGACCCGTTCATCCCCCTCGCGTGACTTCACTCCACCTCCAGGTGCCCAATACCCCTCTTCACATTGGCTTTGTTTTGCCCACCACCATTTTGGACCTGCCTCTGATCAGCCCTCTTATAGGTTGCCTCCCGTGGTGGGGGAATTCCATCGTTGTTTTTTTTTGTCCTTGGGACAGCGACTTCAACTTTAGCCTTTTTTTCGTATATCCATTATTTCTTTCTTTCCTCCAATGGTGGATTTGGTTGGTACATTCTCGTTTTTAACTCCTCTCCAGAAACCGTACCATCTTTGGTGTCTTCCACAATACACTTCCCTTATTCGTTTCTTAAACCAAGGAAGAATAAAGGCTACTCCCTATAGTCTTTTCTTTGTTTTGTCTGGTCTTTAGCCTCACTATGGACCTGCTTTCCTTCCCGCCCTTTTTTAAGAAACTATATACCCTTCGCTGTGTCCTTTGCTCGAACCTAGCAAGGCCCTCCTTTTACTAGTTCCTTAGTAATCATTCGGATTTTCTCTCTTCCTACCCCGTTGTTTCTTTTGCTTTTATCGGCTCCGTTCCCCGCGGCAACTTCTCCTTAATATGAGCTGTTAGAAATAGCTGTCACAGTTTACATGTTTAGCTTTCAGCGTTTTCCCCCTGGTTTTAGTCAATTCCTCCTTCCACACCCAATACACAGCAGGTCTTTTTTTCCTATGTTCAGTTTTATTTTCTTGATGTTTCCACTGTCGAAAAGCAGCTTTGTCCCGGTGTGTCCCCTGGATTCTGAGTTTTAATCCCCCTCTCTTTACTTCCAACCCCACCTCCCGGTTTCTGCCCCTTTTCTCTGAGAAGGGCCGAAACAGGCTCAGGGCTCCCCTTGTTTCCCTTTCTCGCGTATTCTCATTTCCACTCTTCTGAGCATGGCCACGCAACCAAAGTTTTCCCCCACTCTCCTTTGCACCCGACGGTGCTATGTATTTCCTGTTTTTGACTCTTTTTTAACTACTATCCACAGACCTCAACTTCTTCAGACGCCATCGGCGTTCGTCCGATTTCTTCTTTCATAGAGGAATTACCAGACAATCTCAGGCCAAGTTTCCCTCCTTTACCGTTTGAAGTGATTTAGTCAGTCCTTTTACTTTTCTCTTGCCTCATTCCCACGTTCCCCGGTTAGAGTAGCTTCTTTCACCCTTCACTCCCCAAAAAGTCATCGAACTACATTAGCTGAAGTCTCCATTCAATTCCTTTATTTCCTTCCTTCGCCCAAGATGCTGTTGGTAATCCTTTTTTATTTGCGTTTGTTTCTTTTACAACGGACCTTATCGACCCTTTGCAGACCAATTCTGTGTGCGGATGCAGTTTTGGACCTCCGTTCTATCATTACTTCATTTAATGTGCGCGAACCAGCCCCCTTTTCTCCCCTCTCTTTTCCTTTCTACTATGTTTCCTACTATGTTAATTTCTATGTGTTCTACCTGCTCTTCGATTTGTTCTTCAGTCCAATCTCTTATGCCCCCCTTTCGAGTTTTTGACTTTCCTCCGCCCTCTGTAATCTGGTGTCGTTTTTTTTTTTTTTTCCTTCTTGCCCTCCTTCACATGTCAGAAGGAATCCCGAGGTTATTTTCTACGCATTTATTCCTTGCTTTTTTTGTTCTTTTTTCTAGCTTGTCCTTGTGTGTTTCTTCTCGGGTATGTCAAATGCCTTCCCAGCGCCTTTCCGCTCCCGTCTTGTTCAGTGGGAGCTCTTCCCGGCCATTCACCATAGCTCCCCCCCCACCTTTTTTCCCCTGAAGGAAACGAGGGCCGGAGGGGTGGTCTTACCCCCCTATGTTCTTTCTTGTCCCTTCATCCCCCTTTATATGTTGTCTCTCCTTTCGTTCTTCTTCCGTCGGACTCTTGAAGAGTCAGGGTTTTACAATTTACTCCATGCTGCCAGTTTGACTACGCCTCTCTTCGCCAAAGTAGGTTGTTATTCAATCTTTTTCCCAGCACTTTGGGTACTTTCTCTGTTTCTTTCCCTAATTTTTCGTTTGTCACAGGTTTTCTCTTCGGCGGCATGGTGGTCGTCGTCTTTTTCCCTTCCCATCTTGATGCCCCCCCATCTCTTTTCGTGTTTTTTTTTCTCCAAGCACCGTAATTGTGTTATAATCTTTCCTTTACAATTCACTTACTGACAGCTTTTTCTTTCTCTCTCCTTCCCCCAGTTGTGGAAAAACAAAAAAAAGTCCATACCACCCCCATCCCTATCCCTTTCCCACCACGAAGACTAAATTCGACAGCTGTTGGCCCACCAGTACCGATCTTTTTTCTCCTGAGGACTCTTTTCCCGATCCATGCAATTCCCCCTTTTCTTCCCCGACCCCGGGTACGTCATTCTTCAAGTCCCAAATTATTCCCCCCCTACTGTAAGTATGACACTTCTACGACTGCTTCTTCCTTCTGATCATGTGAACCAACGTTCAAGACGACTTTTACCCTCCCCCCACTTCCCCAGCGTTCGACCGCACCACACCATCACCTCTGGAAACGACCTTCCATCCATAAGAACCCCACACCACGCCTGAATTTTCCGAGATTGTCCCTCTTTTCTGCTAAATCGCTCTTCGGAGAACCGTCAAGATTTCTTTTTTCGACAACCCATGAACTCATCACATGTAGTTCGCCGGTCTTTACTGCCCATATTAGATGAACCACTTTCCTTACTTCACCGCCATGACGTTGTTGGCCCCTTCTTTCTGTCTTTTTGTTGATATCTTAGTATTCAGTGATTCCTCCTGCCAAGGTATCCGGTATTTTTAAAGCCCAACCCCCTCTTGTTCTCGTGGACTGAGCATGGTTCCCTTTCCTCCGCCCTTTTCCAATTTTATGGGGGCGCAACTCTACTGTCGAGTGGTTTCTACTTGCACCTATAAATTCCTGCCCCAACTCTACTTCTTTGCTAGGAGAGATGTTAGCGCCCCTCAACCTACCCATGGCAATGTCGCATGAACCGTCTCTCCTCTTTCTCTTCTGCAGTGACGCCAGAGTGTGGGTTCCTCCCCTTTTCTTGTTCTCTGTCGTGAGATCTAATCTTTCCCTTATGTCTAACCCGAAGCTGCACACCCACAATACTTCCTTCGCCCTCATTTCGCGTTGAATGCACTTGTTGATTTCCCTCTTCATCCTCCGGTCGTATCTTGTACAGGGCAGGTCTGAACCCCTTTCTTTGGTTCAATTGGCAATATATTCACCAAATGATATGTAATTACTTTCCCCAATTTTTGCGCCGCAATATTGTGATGTATTCCAAGTCACCCTGTTCCCTTGGTTGCCCTCCCACATGTTTCATGCATTGAATTACAGCGTTTTTCCTTGTGTTCCAAGATGTAGGCTTCTTAAACTCAACGACCAACCGGTCCACATTAATGCGGCAGCTGCTTTGTAGCTCCCTCTTCCCTGCTTTGCTTTTTAGGGGTCAGTCTGCCCCCTTTAGAAGTTTTGCTGATTTCAAAGCGCCCTTTATATAACAACTCTCTATCGTTTCTCTCCCTTTTCCCTTCTTTGGACAATATCTTGGCGATACTGTTTTTTTTTTTTATTTACCCTTATCCAAGACTATTCCTTTGTTCCTTCTTCAAAATTTTTTCTCTCCTTTCCCTGCCACCGTTCGCTCAAGTGCAGAATGTTTTCAAGCGGTTGACCTAGTTGTTGGTTTCGTTGGGTGAAGTTGACCCTCAGATAATTGGCGTCAATTCCTATCTTTCTCAATCACTCGCCCAGTGAACCCCATTTTTGAATCTTGTCTCCTTTGTCTTCTACTCTTGGGAACTCCAGCACCCACTCCGTCATGCCGACAAATCGGGCCTTCCTTTCCCATGTACTCTGGGCAGTATTTTTCTATTGCATTGCCTCTCCCCCTCCCTTCCTTTGCCCTGTTTCCCCGACTTTATCCCCTGTCAGGACCGTGCATATTCTCTCTAGAAATTCTTTCAAAAAACAGGCCATTCACGGACATTTGTTCGATAGTCTGGATCTGCCAACTTCCTTAGACCTTTCTCTACCTCCCGTCTTTCCCCACTCACTCCTCCAGGCCTTAACCAACCGCCTTGGCCTGATCTTAACGTCGTTGAATTCGCGGTTCTTCGATTGTCTCTTGGAGAATTGATCTTCTTTTAGCGCTCTTTCTTTTCCACTTTCTTGCTTTTATTTAATAATATTTTATAGGTGCCCTGCACCCCCATTGCAGTCATGCCTTAAGATTTTCCCTCCTATTCCGGAGTTTTCTCCTATTCGATGCCGC
>Ga0179591_1291044_pt1 | contig 18157 bp, 23 predicted proteins | sample CZOMad2_1_08_16f_FD_182891 | JGI IMG/M metagenome (GOLD analysis project Ga0179591, IMG submission 182891) | Vadose zone soil fungal communities from Angelo Coast Range Reserve, California, USA - CZOMad2_1_08_16fungal (PacBio error correction) | ecosystem: Environmental > Terrestrial > Soil >... | reverse complement strand
CCCCCCACCAAGTCACCCCCCCCCCCCCTCCCCCCCCCCCCCATTCTTCACTGGCTTGTGCAGATTCTTTCGGCCCGTCGACGGCACATACCTTCTGGCCCACACCGTCCGTCCCACGCCCCTTTGAAAACGTTGGAAATGTCCCCTCCCACGCGTTTGATATTTTTTTCAAGTGCCTTTCCGGGACCTTCAGCAGTTCCCCCATTGCATTCCTTCCATTATTTTTTTTGGCAGCCCCTACAAGACTAATGTCTAACAGCCCCCTTGCAAGGTAGAGTGTTTTACCTCCCTTCCCTGACCCCCGTCTTGCGTTTTGACAAGCCAAGGGTTAAAAGGTAACGAAACTTTTTCGCCTTTTTTCCGAATTACGGTAACGCATTACTTTCCCCCTTTGTTCCTTCAGGGGACGGGGTTGGTCCCCTTCCCATGGATGGTCGATCCTCTAGTTTTACTCTTTTCCTTGAGAAGACTTGTTAGCATTCAATCCCTTTTTTATTCTCCCCCTGTTGACTTCCCCCCACCTTCTTCCCTTTTTTCTTATCAACGCTAACAGATGTTTGATGGTGAATAACCGTCCTTTACGCCTTAATTTCTGATTATTTTAATTACATTTCAACTTTCTCAGTCTTCCTTGTAAGCTTCTTCAAATGTCTTCTTTTTTCTATGTTAAGCGGTGACTTTCTCTTATTTTATGCGTTTGTCGGAATCTTTGTATGACGTTTTTCAGTCCCTCACCTTTCTTTCTGCCCCCCCTTGTTCTTTCATTTTAGGAATGGACTGTTGAAATAATTAAGATTTTTTTGGAGATTAGTGCTCCCTGTTATCTTTGTTTTGATCTTTTTTCTCGTGCATTATACAGTTCCCACAGTCTCTGTTGCTCTTGCTATACTTTCGAGCAGTTCTGTTTGCCTCCCTACATTCCAGTTTTAGTATGTTCTTCTGTGTCTTATATTCTTTCCCCTTTTTTCGACTCAGATATTCGGGCTCCTATTGGGCTCTTCAGAATTCCCTTTGACTGTTTTTCCAAAAATTCTTGTTCTCCGGTCTTTTTTTTTCTTCCTTTCCCCTTTTTCTCGTCCCAATTCTTTAAGTCTCGTTGGTTTCTTTCTCTGTTTTGTATGCGATATTGGGATGATTCCACTGCCGGCTTCTTAGCGATCTTACCGATTTGCTGGTCTTACTCTTTTTCCCCACCCTCGGGTAGTACAGCCCTGACCCTCTGACCCCCTATGATTGTAAAGTATTACTTGCATTCCTTCTCTCCTCTAAGCTTCCCCCATCTCCGGGTTTTGAATTGTGCCTTCAACTGAACTAAGACCCTCACTATCCTTTTTCGCCTTCCGAGCCCCCATCTTTTTTGTCTTTTGCTGGGTCGTTTTTCCTACCTTCCTTTTCAGGAAATGGCTTCCGTTGTAACTCCAGTTGAGGGGTTGATGGCTCAAGCTAACCCGTTTATTTTTGCTTTCCCCCCCCTTTTCTCTTCATTCCCCCCCTTCTCCTTCCAATTTCATCAAGAAATGTCCGGCTTCTTATTGCTTTTTCCCGCGTGTTGATTGGAGTAAAGCTTAAATCCGTTTTCATTCCCCAACCCTCCAAAAGCTCCCAAAGCTTTTCTTCCCCCCTCCTCTTTGGAGAAGTCTCTTCCAATTAATACTGGGTTTTATTTTGGGCTTACCCCCTTATTTTCCCTCCTCCCCCGAGTTAGCCTTCTTTCATACAAACGTTGCCTTTTTTTCTAAGAAAATTCGATTGGTTTTCCCTCCCCTCCGGGCTCACCCATTCCTTCCTGACCTATTTCCCCACCTTCTTACTGCCTATGTCATGATTTCCAGATGCCCCAACCGTAACAAATCTCTATCCTTTTCATTCCCCATTCCCCCCAATCCCCCCCTTTTTCATGTCCCATATTTTCCCTTCTCATTCTCAGTAAATTTTTTGACTTGTAAATCTCCCCCCCTTTTGTCCCCCTAGTGTTGACGCCCCAAAGCCCCCAAGGGTTGAAGTTTTACCCCTGTTTTCGTGGTTCTTCATTCTGGTCACCAAGGGGAAATGTTTTTCCCCTATGTCTTTGAGACATCGGTTAACCTTTTCCTTTTTTTTTCCCCTCCGCAGAAATGGAAATCCCGTTGAACTTGCACCGTTTTTTCATTATAACATTTGCCCTATTGTCCCGACCTCCTCCCCCTTACCAGAACCCAGATTCGCTCCACCCAACCCTGCCTATACCCCTTTTTTCCTCTTTGGTTTCCACTATAAAGCGTGAAGTCATTTTCCTGGATCTACGCTCCCTTTTTATGCCACCCTTTCTTTTTTTTTGACTTTGAAAGACCTTCCCTAGACTTCCCCCCCAAAACCCCGAGAGATCGTACTTTACTGGTGGTCTCCACATTTTGACCCTGTTTTTTACTAAAGTTCCCTCCCTTTCTCCCTTTCTTCCTCGATTCCCCGGTATGACGTTAACCATTCTACGGACTTTGGTTTTCTTGTTCCGTCATGTACATTCATCCTAAGTCCCTTCCTTTTTATCCGTTCGAGCCGATTTCTGTTTTGCAGTGTGACCGTGTCCTCCCTCTTTTAACTAAGCAACAAGGTTTACGCAAAGTCTTTCCTTGCCCTTCTGCCCACTTAGGACAGTGATTTTTCAAAAGGTTTATAAGGTATCCTTTAGTCCACCTTCCTCTTTCCCCCAACTGTGTTCTGACCCTTTTGCCCCAGTCCCCCAATTTTCTGTCAACCGTCTTTTGCATCCCTGATCTCCTTGGGGGTAAACGCAGCTCTCCAAGGTGTTCCACCCCTGTCTTCCCCCAAATAAACCCTTATTCGTTTGAGGGCTTCCTGCATTTTTTCAGTCTCAAGGGCTTGTCCATTTGTCTTCCCTTTATTTAGTTTTTCTACCTCCTCTTAACCTGCTTTTTCCTTTCTTTTTTTCATCTGAAACATACTCCATTTGATGGATTCCCTTCTTTGTTCTTGACCCCTACTATTTATTCTTATGCCTTTTCCCCCTTCTTTTTTCGTAAGAATTAACAGACAGGCCTGGCCTCTGCTTCCTTGACTGCACGCTTCGCTTACCCCAGCCTGTTATCAAACTCATCCCCCTGCACCTTTTTCTTCTTTTTTCTTTTCTTTTTTATTTATGGTGTGAGCCCCTACCTTTATTATTGCTTTCAACAACTTGCGGGTGGTTTCTATTACCCCTTCTCTTTTTTTCTTTGTTCTTTTTTCTCCAGTCTTTGGGACTTTTTATTTGAACACAGTTTGTTCTCCAAACTTGGCGTCTAATCTGTTACGACCGCACTTTCCTTCACTGTCACCATTCGAAGAGAAGGGGTTCCCCCAGACCCCCGCGGAAGCCGGCGGCACAATATCACCCCAGAAAAAGCATCCCATCTCCCCTCTAACTCACTCACGGTCTTCCCTCTCAACCCCCCACTACTTTTCCCCACGCCCCTTTTCCCCCCCCCCATCTCCCCCCCTTCACACCATCGTTACCCGCCCTACTTTCCCCTCCCCTTCCTCCCTTTCTCTCTCCTCCCCCCCCACTTCTTTTACCCTCCCCCACCCTTTCGCCCTCTCCCTTTCTCTCCCTCCCCTGCCCCCACCTCCCCCTCGTTTCCCTCTTTAGCCTCTCCCCCTCCTTTCACCTTCCTCCCCCTACTTCTCCTCCTCCCCATCCCTTCCCGTGCTTCTCCTTTACTTCATTTTACCTCCTCTTTTCCACTTCTCCCTCTTTTCTCTACCCCCTACATCCCCCCAGCCCTCACACTCTACCCCATTCTCCCCCCTCCCCTCCCCCCCCCCTCCCCCTCTCCTTACTATTTCCCCCCCCCCCTTTCCCCGTGTTCCTCTATCCCCGTCCCACCCCCCCCCCCCCGCATTCCGCCCCCCCCTCCCCCCCCCCTCTCCCTTTTACAGCACCCCGTCTCCCCTTCCCCCCCACTCCCCTCCCCCTCCTCTCAATTCCCCTCCACCCCCCCCCCCTCCTCCTCCCGTCCTCAGCCCACCCCCCCCCACCCCCCCCCTCCTCCCCCCCCTACCCCCCAACTTCACTACCTTCCCCTCGCTTGCTTTCCATCTCCTCATCGATCCTTCGTCCCCCTCCTCTGCTCCACCCCCTGTTTGTTCGGAAACTTCTTAAAAGGGACCTTGTTCTTCCCCGTTCCTTTCCCCAGGTCCAGTAATTCCTTTCCCGTATTTGAATCCCCTTGCAAATAACGTACACCCCCTCGCAGTGTTTGGCTGGCTTCTCCCCTTCTTCTTTTCCCTCTTCGTAACCCGACCCGAAACCCCAAACCCACCCCCCCGCACCCCCCACAACACTCATAGGCTCCCCCTGACTTCTTCGTGAAATGGCGGAACACATAACCCCCACGTTCCCCCTCCTTTTCTTTGCCGATGAGGGACATGTTCTTGGATTCCGCTTCTTTTGACCTTTGTAGTTTTTTCCCTCAAGTCCTTATCTTTTACCTCTCTGTTGTGAGAGAAGTTTAGCGAGGCCTTCCCCCCCCCCTTTTCCACCAAAGAAGCTGAAAATACCCTTTTTCTCCCGCGCCGGTTCCAATGTTTGGATTAGTGGGCGGCCCCATTTTATTTCCAGTCGTCCTTCCTTGATTTGTGAGGTGAATGTCCAGTGTTTGGGTGGGTCCTCATCATCTAAGGGCGGCTCGTATACTTGTTTAACTAGTTTTCTTCTTTTTGATCCTTTGCTTACCATGCGCTGAAGTTCAACTGTTTAAAGTACCGGCCTGGGTGGTTATGCTGCTTATTTTTCACACCTTTGAAAACACTTATTGTCAGTCTCTCCTTCGGTCCTAGTGGTTTATCTGAAGCACCATATGACTTCATTTTGCTGTGACCTGAGACATTTATTACTCCCGCCTCTTTCCCAGCCCTCTAACCAACGTTTTTTTATTTCCCCCCAAACTCCCTTCCTCCAAGGGTACCCCAAAGATGGGACATTTCTTCCCTCAGTGAAAAAACAATTCTTGTCTCCCCACCTCTCAAAAACTACTGGAGAGGCCCTGCAATTGCGGTCCTTCTCGTCTTCCTCCCCAAAAAACAGCCCCCCCCTCTTCGTTCACCACATTTGCGGCGGCTGATACTCCCCCCCTCGCCGGTTTTTACCCCCTAGTTTTTCGTTTGTGTCAACTAAAGTTGAAAGTCCCCCGGCCTTCCTTTCTTTTCTTTAGGTGGCCCATCCCCACTGGCTCCCTTCCTGACTACTAATTCATACGTATTTGACAAGGGTTCAGCCCTCCCAGAGAGACATGCAACTCTTCCAAAGCCCCCCGGGTGTAGTTTGTCTCACACACCCTTCAGTCCCCAACTACTGACCGTTTATTCGTTCCCAACAATACAAGCGTAGGAAATACAGGTAACTGCTTATGTTTCAATCCTCTACCCCAACCCGGCGGAACACAAGTAACCTGTCCTCTCCCTCTGCGGTTATAACCTGGTTGTTGAGTCCCCTTCGCTTGTCCTACGCAGACCGGTCTCTTCGCAAAAGAATGGTCCCTTCCCCCGTTTTTAACACCCATTGTCCTTTTTCAATTTTTTTTTTATTTTCCCCAAAACCGGCTTGCGGTGGGACTGGTCCTCTCCCTTGATATCATCCAAGAACTTGTTCTCTTCATTTTATCTTTTTCCCCTCCCCCACGGCGGAACCCTGGACAAGTGATTACACACCCTCCCGGTCTTTTCATCCATGAAAGCCATCCTTGGCTTTCTCCCCCTTATCCCCGGATCCCTTTAAGGGCTAAATGCGCGATTGTAAATATTACTCCCCACAATTCCCCTAGATGGGTCTAAAGGTAACGTTGCATGTTAGTTTTCACCTTCAGTCGTAGTTGTAGTTACTTTCCTTTTTTTCCCCCCCCCCCCCCCCCCCCTTCATAGGTGACCCGGCCAATACCTTTTCTTCCTTAGACCGGACTCCCCGGCAGACGCCCTTTTTTGGACTTTTTTCCTTCCCAGTGATGGTTTTTTCAAAATGTCCAGAAAACCCCGTAATGCCCCTTTTATGTGGGAATCGGTGGAAAATGGCCTTACCTCTTGTTCACATTTTCTCCCGCTTTAACGGCCTTATTGCATTTGCTGTTTTCCCCCGGTCGATTTTATAGATAGATGGCGAGGGTCATCCTGTTACACCCTCTCTGGAAAGACTGACCCTTCGCCTTGTTGCACTGTCCTTCAAACGGTCAGAGTGTACGTCTCTTTTTTCCTTCTGTTAAACTTTACCGGCCGGTGGATCTAAGATCGGTCCCCCATGTATCCTTGTTCCCCGCAAGCATTTCATGACTCCACACCCCCCTCCCCCCCTCTTTTACTGGGGTGGTTCGTCACCTTTCCCGAAGACGTCTGGTCGTCTAAAGTTCCGATATTTTCCCCGTGTGGTCCCCCTCTTTTTGACCGTCTGATCTTTTTGTCCAATTTCATAACATGTTCTGTTGGTGTTTCATGTTCGCCAATTTAGATGACCATCCCCTTTTTTTATTGACCCCTTCGACCTTTGGAGTTGGGGCCAGAGGGGTCTTCCCCGGGCCGGGAGGCCCCCCGCCTGTGGTTGTGTTCCTCGGGAAGTCGAAAAACCCCGGCCCCAATTTCTACGGCTTCTCGCCTCGTCGCGCGTTTCCGTGGCCAAAAATTTGGGTACCCCAGCAAGTGCCTCCCTGCCTTTGAGCGCGACCGGGTTCTCAAAACTTTTTCAACCCTTCCCCCTTATTTCAACTCCAAAGTGGGAGGGATCTTCCTGTCGATTTGTAAGAAGCTCCGTACCCCCCCCGCGGCGTTGTCGCCCTATCAAATTGCCAATTAATGAGCTTCCTTTAAAAGTTCTTATGTATTTTGCCCTGCCACGTTCCAGTTGAATCTCGCGCCCCAAGGTTGTTTTTCCCCTCCTTCAAAACCCCTTTTTTCCGACAACGGTGATCGGTTCCTTCGTCATTCCCAAAGCTGTTAAAAAACTGTATCCATGGCTTGTGTTTACGCGTCCCTGCCCCTTCCCTCCAGCATTATTTTTTTCACCTTCGACTTAGAAAGTTGCTTTTTCATTCTCCTTGAAGGAGTCCACTTTACCCCACCTTTGTTGTTTCGCCCTTTCTAGTGAAAGTTTACATTTTCGACCCCCTTGAATATTATAATTAAAGGCTTACCCTATCTTTTTCACCTCGTTTCGTCCCTGTTTGTCCCCCTTTTCTCCCTAATTTTTGTTAAAAGTTTCTGGCAAGGGTCCCTCTATTTTTGCCCACCCAGCCGGTTTTGGAATCCTCCTCCCATAGAAGCCTCCCCCCACCTCCATGGTTCACTTGGATCTACCTTAAAATTCCAAGCCTTGTTTAAAGAAGAATTTTATATAAACTGGTAATAGCACCCCAAGGAATTCTTTCCACTTTCCCTTTTTTCAAGACTCCAATTCTGTAGCATCTATTTGCAGTTTTTCCATCTGCAGCAGGAAAGACCTTCAGCGATGGAGCGTCCCCCCGGTGTACCCTCCTTCCCATGCCCCAAGCAACTGGACAAAAAAACTATGCCTTCCCCATCGTCTACCTTAGCGCACTCCACGACCTGTATTGGCACTCGCCCCGTCTTTTTCCTTCTCTTTCTCAAGATCCCCCCCGACAACTGCACCTTGTGCACGATAATACCCGTCTACTACTCCAACCCCCCCTCCCTTGCTTAGATTTCAATGGATTATCAGAACACCCGCTCACCTTGTGTGGGACCCCCCCACAGTTTTCGTAGACGCACTTCCTTCTTCGCAACGAGAGTCAATAACCCGATCCCAAGCCTTCCCTCATTGACCCCTTTTTTGGGCATGCAGCCCCTGAGTACCCTTCCCTACTTTTTCCGATTCTGTCTTAAATCAATGAACCTTTCCATTCCTTATTCATAATCAAACTAATGCCCATCTTCTTACGCTTCTCCCTTACAATCATCCCTATTTCTTTGTCACAGTTTTCGCTAACCCAGACCACCCCCCCACCCCCCCCCCCCCCACCCCCCACCCCCCCGTTCGATTGAAATTCCCAACTTCTTGACTGATACCAAAATTTTTAGAGACAGGCAAATGGAAACCGCAGATGTTGCCCCCAATCTCTTCGGGCTTCCTGCCTAGTTCTCCCAACCAAGAATTCCGGCCCTTTACTGGCCCCCCAACCCGGTGAGACGTGGTAGACTTAATTTTTAAAACCGGAAGTTAGCTTTCCAGATCGGGCCCTGTGATACTTTTTCAATGCCTTTCCATCCTTTATTGTTGACTCCCTGATTTTTCCTCCGAGGTGGCTTATTGTTCGTTTTTTGGTTTGTTTTATACGTTTTTCGGACGGCCAGGCAGAATCTTTTTCATGGTGCAATAGTTTAACCTGCTGAATCTCTCATTCCCCATTTGCAATTTCCAATTAAGATGTGTACATCTTAATTTTTTTCCTTGTGGCCTCTTCCGTTTTGGGAGCTCTATAGTGTATGTCCCGGTCTCGTAGGAGCCTACCTTCCTTGACTGCGGTTAATTGGCTGAGTTGATACGCCTCCTTTTTTGTTGTTCTTCTCGATTAAGACCCAAACAACCAACCGCAGGGAAAACTTTGCAGGCTCGCAGCGATTTCCTCCGTTACAGGATAACTTCTACAGGAGCACCAACACCGGCGCAACGTCACCCATAACCCCGTTGGCCCCATTGCCCACCTAGTCACTTTATTCTTGCCCTTTAAGTTCCTATGGGGAAACTTCCGCTTATCCTTAAGGTACAATTCCCCTATTCTTCTTGCCACTCACCCCCGTACAGCTACTAGGCTGCAGGGCATTTGTTTACACTTAATTAAACCTTAAGGACTTTGGCCCCATTTTCACCCCTAAGTAGCGTTTCCCATAACTCTCCTTTTTCCCCCTGTGGACACTCCCCTCCTCTTTCCCCCCACTTCAACACTTGTTAGTTAATTCCCCCCATCCCTTTTTTCTTTCCCTGGTGTTCGTCCTTACCCCCATGGGGCTGGTCGTCTCCCCCTCGGCAAGAAATTTACTTGTTTCTGCCTTTCCTCCCTGCCATTTGGATAGTAGATTCGTTTGAATTCAACCTCCTTGTTCCCTGCAACGCTTTTTTTGACCATTCATGGATTCATGTTCCCACTCTTTAAGACGCTAAGTCCATATTATTAATTACCCTCCCGTCAAGCAGGATTCTCTTATGGCCGAAAGTACATCCGTCGGGTACATCCATGTTATTCTAAAAGATATGGAATTTGGTTACTTATTTAAGCGTGGCGTTTTATTTTCCTCGTGGTATGATTTTGAGTCAGTACACCCCCCTAGTTCCACCGGTTTTTGACTTTATATTGCAACTTTTTTGTGTTAATAAGGTTTTTGGAGAGGTCCTACCCAGTTTATGCGGTTTTTCCTCTTTGTCAGGTTTAATTCGTATCTTTCTTTAGTCCTGCTTAATGATCTTTAGTATTGCCGACCTCGGGTGTGACGCTGAGTTTTCTGCGTTTTGTCTTCTCCTTAATTATTTTCCTTTCTTCGGATCCTTTCTTTATTCTTCTCTTTAAGGGGTTCGTATCACGCTTGCACGTCTTGGTCATGAGTTGTCCTGCTATTCTGTCTCTATTCTACCCCCATTTTCGACTTTTTGTGAAACGAGTGGTCACTTTTCCCTTTCCTTTTTTTTTGTTCTTCAAGTTGCTAATTCGTCTTCTGCCAATCAGTTATTTTAGCAGATTCCCGCTTGTCCCTTCATTTTTTCTGTTTTTTCTATGCTATGATTTCCCACTCCCATTCCTTTGAAAAGATATTCTGGGTTTGGCCCACTACATTACAAACCTGCCCGATAATTGTTAAGTTCTTCCCGTCCCGGACAAATATCCACCTCTTAATCGCGTCATTCATTGCCTTCATGCTCCTCTTTTGGAGACAAAACAGCCTTTTTTACCCCTCCCAAGTTTTTAGAGTTTCCTTTTGCACCTTCCCCCAGCTCCAGACCGCAATCACCGGGAATTTCCAATTCCGTGCCGCACCCCCCCCTCCTTGCGTGCCCCTTTTGCTGTCTTTCATCCCGTACCCGCCCTGCGGCCCTTCTCAGTCGCTACCTTTGCCCTGTGGGGGTTTCCGCATGAGACCAGTTCTCCCCTTCCCGCTTTTTTTTCCGCCCCCTTGAGCCGACATTGAACACCCCTGGCTTTTTCCCTACAACTCCCTTTGTCTTCTTCCCCAAGTGGCAGAGCGGCGTGTCGGGTTATTTTTTCATGGCCTCCCCCCCGCGTGTTCGTCCTCTTGGCCAAAAACCCCAGGGTTTGTGGGTTATTGTTTCGCTTTAAAACTCTCCTTTTTCCTTTTACGCTCCCTGCATCTCCCCATTCATCAGGGTATGCTTCTTCCTGGGGGCTGGAACCCCCTCTTCCGCTCTCCATAGCGTGAGCGTCCCCATTCTACCACCTTTTTGTTTATATTACCTCGTGAATGTTGTCCCCCCCCTACCCTTCAGCAACTAACTTTTATTCCCTCTGTAAACATCGTATTCTACCCACCATGGGTCAATCTTCCCACCCCCCCCTTCTACCATATTTCAGGGCTTGGGTAAGGCAACAACACCCCCAGTCCCCCCCAGTCATTTAGACTCTTCAGCCGGATACCAAGTCCCCTATTCCCCCATTCACCTTATTCGAACTCTACGTGACCAGTGTTTCCCGCTTGAACTCGTTTACTCACCTTCACGCAACAGTCGTCATGTTTTAAACGGTCTTTAGTTCTTCCGGTGTCATTCTCTCCCTTTCCCCTTTTGAAACCTTTCCTCTACCTTTTCGTAGATGGTGACTCATTTGTTTCCGGCCACCCGAAATTCCAAGATTCCACGTTTGTTCCACTCCTCCACCAGATTTTTCGTCTCAGAAAGTGGAAATGGATGGCGCACATTCACCCTCGGTCATAGCCTGGCTCCGTACCCGACCACCTTCCTGCGCATTTAACCACGAGGACTACAACTAGACCTTCCTACGGCAAGTTTCCACTCCCTTTACTTCCCTGAAATTGTAACCTTTTCCTAGTAAAATTCAACAGCAGTTGACCCCCCTCAAATTCCATCGCCGTCCTGTGACCTTCCTGGTATATAAAAAATGTGATCCCCCCCCTCCCTTCTCTTGCTTTCCCTCCCTTTCCCAGAGTTCAAGTCACAAGATCACCCGGTATATCCTTACCTATTTTTTTTTTTTGGGGTCCCCTTCCGTTTACACTCTCCGTGCCGGTTCCATTTTATGCTGACCGTCGTCCCTCCAGTATTTGTTGTGCCCCTCCCGTTACTTTTTTTGAATACTTTTCAATTTCCCGACGTCATTTCTTTCCCCCCCTGCCCCCTCATTTGAAAACGTGATTGATCAAAACGCGTTCCTCCTTTCGCCTTAGGAACTGCTCAACCCCAGCCTCCTGTTTGTCTTTTCATACCTGTCCCCATCATCCTTTGCTCCAGTCCTTTGGATCTATCTTCGGGAACCCGCCGATCACAACCGGTAGTTCCCCCACAGCGTTTATTTACTTCCTCTTCCCCCTTGTCGTGTTACCTCCTCTTTTTTATTCTGTAAGGGTCCAATTTTCGAATCTCTCTTTTGGACTACTGCGGTGTTTCCTGATTTCCTTTTTTATACTTTCCCCCCCACTTAAAGTTTTTTGCTGATGTTGCACTTTTTTCCTTATTTTTCCTCTCCTATAACTTTCGTCTTTTCCCCCCATGTGCCGGTCTGGCCCTCGTCCTATAATAATTTCTTAGGAAGGCTCCCCCTGCTTTTCCCCCCCCCCTCCCCGTCCAATAGGAACCTCTGATTCTTCTTCCCTGCCGGGCATGCAACTGTTACCCAGTTTTATCTTCGGTGCTTGTTTATTTTTCTTTTTTACCCTCTTTGCATTCCTTATTTCCCAGTATTGTCCGTCGATAAACCTTGCCCCTGTTTTTTTCCTTTTTTGGAAGGGTCTCACTCTAATTTTTTACCGGTTCTGGGATTTTTATTTCCCCAAACTTTCTTCTCTCTTTGAACTCCACATCTTCTAGCCTGATATAGGTTATAATTCTTGGAATCTCATTTTTGCCGCACCGGTCCTTTTATCTTTTTTTTTTTGTAAAGGTTGCCTTGGTAACCCTAAGCGTCATTTTCCCTCCTTTAGCACCCACAAGGGTTTTTCCTGGGGGTAATTTTCTTACTGTCCGTGCCCCCCTTTCCCCCCCCCCCAAAAGATTTAAACAGGTCCTCTTAGAAGATCCCACTGATACACATCCTTAAAACCTTCACAGGATGAGAGTTTCCCCACCATCTGTCAGTAGAGCGTAACCCCAAGACCCTTTCCCCACCCTCGACTGAGGCTACCCCCCAAAAGGACTTCCTTAACTCTACCCCCTGGGAATACAGCCCCCAAAAACCCATTTTTTTTTTTTCCCCCCCCCCCCTTGATGCCCGCGGGCCCGTTATTGTATCTTTTTTGCTCAGTTTTCTTTGCCATAGTCCCCTCAGAGTGAACCCCTCCCTGGTTGTTTTTGTTGAGCAGCGCCCGTGGTCTCCTTGCCCCCCACTTACCTTTTGAACACCTGTGTAATCCTCACCAGTTTCCCTTCCATGCGGCATGAATTTGCTGGCCCACTTTGTTCTGAGGTTGGGAGACTTTTCCCTTCTTTCAATCATTTTCCCGATGTGGTGGCGTGGTGATATTGACCCGTTACTCCGGTCTCTCCTGCCTAGATGTTCCCTCTCCTCCCTGACGTATTTTGATTTATTTTGGATTTCCCCCCCCCCGTTCATATGCGCAACTTTTTTTTCACCCCAGTACGGACACTTTGTAACCGGATACTTTCTTTACTGTCCGGTTTTTTCCTCCCCCCTGTTGGTGCGATTCATGCGACTGATGTAGTTACCCGCGACCCGTCCGGCAGGCCTTTTGCTGAAGGCAGACCATTACCCTCCCTTCTCTTCATTTCGATACCACCCTTGGATCTCTTGTTTTCAACAGCTAAATGGGCCAAAAGACTGCGCATCAAATCAACTGTAAAAAATATCTTCTTTCATCACCTACAAAGACCCCCTCCCACCTTTTTTCTTTATTGCACTACCGGGACGTTCAGAAAGAAGGCACACACCCTCAAAAATAACCCAGCTGCTTCACCCTATACCCACCTTTTCCTTCAGTTGGAGAAGATCCCCGCCAGGGTCATATTCCCCTCGCTTTTGCCCCTTGTTTCCTTAAGGATTATCGGATCTTTTCTTCTTCATGGCTTTTTAAAGTCCTTCTCCCCCCCCCATTCAGAAGGCTTATCGTTTTATTCCTGTTACCGCCGAGACTTGCCAAATAGCCACGCCTGGAGTATGTTTTTGCCCGTATTCCAACAGACGCAAATAACATTAGTGAGTCGTACCCCCTTTCTTTATCCATCAGTTTTCGTAAGGGTCTCCCCCCCTAAGTCCGGACATATCCCCTCCCTCGACCAGATTTATGATCCATCAGGAACAGGGTTTTCCTTTTTTCTACCTTGTGTCGAGAAAGCCCCGGATTATTACCCTTTCCACCGACTGTCCTTCCCTTTCCTTGACCGGGTCAAAAAATGGGGAAAATGCTATACCCGGAACCTGCTTTCTTCTTTGTTTCCCCGCGTGACTTGGACTTCCCGTACCTGATCATAATGACTGTTGATCCAAACTTTATCCTGCCCCTCCTTGACATAGTCTTTCAAGCGGCGGACGGGACCCAGGTTCTTCCTCTCCACCCCCACTTCCTTTCTTCACCTTACCAGCAACTCCTGTCTGAGTCGGATCGTCAGTAACAAGGAAGTTAATGTTGCAAGAGTTTTTTTCCATGATTCCACTGACCAAAAATGCCCCCGTTTGTGGTACCTTCTTCTGGGGTAATCGTATTTTAGGTCCTCCTGGGATTTTGGAACCCCTTCGTTTTTCCCTCCCTTGATTGACTCCCCCCCCCTTTTTCGCGCTCCCACCAGTGATCAAGGTCCTCCCTTAACGATCAGTGATTTTGTGAAACTTCGTCCATTCCCCCCTTGGACGTTGAAAACATTGTGAGCCCCAATAACGGGTCTTAGGACCCCCGTGGAGAATGCCATGAAAGGGCATCGCTTCTTCCTTCGGTGTGTTCCCCTTCGAAGACGATTGTTCCTGGAGTCGGCGGCTTTTCGTCTTCCACAGTCGGTTATGGCGTCCGGCGAACAACGGCGCTGCCTTGGAAAACTACCTTGCCCCAGTAGAATTTTCCTTGATCTTCCCCCCCACGTGACTTGCAGCTTCCGTTTTTTTTGGCCGGAAAACCACACGACCGTGTAACCGATCCCGTTCCTTGGTGGGTATGGGAGTGTGGTTGTATTCTCTTTCCCCCCCCCCCAAGTCTCCTGGCAACTTTTCTGCTTTTCACAGTCCATATTCCGGCCACCAATATACCCTTTTTTATTAAACCCATTCCTCCGCTGTGGCTATGGGTAGGCCCATTACGGGGGGCACCCTTCACGTACTCCTCCCACTGGGCCCCCCTTTCCCTTGATCGTCTTATATACTTCCTACCCCCTTTTCTTTTGTGTTTTGGCTTCCTTGCCCAAAGGATATTCTTTTACAACCCTGAAGATCTGTACTCTTTTTTGGCCACCTCTGACCTTAGTTTTTTCTTCTATCCTCTACTATTTTCTAATTGTCTTCAATAGCACTGATCCCGTTCGTTCCCTTCCCTTTAATACCCCAAAAGGCCCAGTTGTATGAATTTTTTCTCCCCACCCCATTGCGACCATTTTTTTGGCTGTCGTGTTCCGCCCACGACCGGGCCTTCAAATGACTGTGAGATCCTGCGTTCTCTTCTCCCCCCCCCCCCCCCGGGACCCTTAAGGATTTTTTTTCCTGCAAAGCTTGTTTGAGGAATAAACTTCCCAGTGAGGAATCCCCCCTGCTAGGCCCCACATTCCCTTTCTCCATCTCCCCCCCTACCCCACTCTTCTCGCTTCCCTCGGCTCCCCCCATTGGTGCCAGTATTTAGAATCCCTGGTATTGAATTCTCGGAAAGGTTTTTGATTTTTCCAAACATTTCCCCCTCAACTGGTTCTTCTTCCTTTCTTCCAACCTCTTTTTTACACCCCCTTTGACCCCTGCCTATGGCCCTGGCAATTGTCATGCCCTCTTTTTCGCCCCCCAAGCCCGGACCCGTCTTTGGGGGTTCCCTGACCTAAGTCTTTCCGATCTTTTATTTGCGGCGTCATATGATGTGCCGATGCCCCCCCTCCCCCACATTTTTTCGGGCAGCCTCTTTGGCGCATGCTTAAAGTTGATATTTCCCGTCCACCTCCTCCGTGCACTGTCTTTACTCAGTTGAATTGTTCCTACTCCCCCTGCTTGGGAAGTTGATGCCCCCTCCTTTTGTACCCTCTTTCGGTCCACCGGTTCTTGTTATCTTCTTGCTAAAGAAAGCGTGGCGTGAATCATGCCTCCATAGAATCCTGCCCCCCCCCTCAATCTCGTGTACCATTATATGACCCTCTAACACTTTCAGACTTCTCCCTACGCTTAACCCTTCTCCTCCCCGACCCACCAGTAACTCTTGCCACATCTTCTTTTTAAAAGTCCTGGACATCTCTCAGACCATATTGCGCGCCTTTCTTCTTTAGCCTGCACGCGCTTGTCCTTTTTTCCACCCGGTAAATAGACTCCTCCCCCCCCAAGGAAAAACCCCTTTCACCTTACTTAAATCGTATAGCGGTCGCCACCTCCTCTTCCTTCTGGCTTTCGCAAGACCCTCCATCTTTCCCCTTTTTTCTTCTTCCACTTTAACACAAACCTGACCCTTTTCGCAAACAGCTCTGCACCTTTTTCAAGCCTCTCCCCCCACCAACCATCTGAGATTCATTTCCAACTTTTTCTGACCTAAATCCCCTCAGACTCCCCGGTGTCCGGACTGTGCTCTTCAATGACGCGACCTCCTAGACACTTGCAGGCAACCAAACCGCCCACCTAAAGTACGAAATGTGACTAAACCCCCTTTTATTTCACCCCCTCACGGATGTAGTCCCATCTAGAATCGTTCTTTTTCCCCCCACTCAATTTTTAAAATAGTATACCCCCCCCCTCCCTTTCTTACCCCTTCCTCCTTCCCCCGAAATATTTATGTGTCAAACCATAATTTCTTTCTTTCTTCTTATCAACCCCCCCCCTTCTTTTTTTTGTCTACATATCTCCCCTCCCCCAATTGCCCGAGCCCTCACTGCGAAACCCTTCCCCTCCCTTCAATTCTGTACCAATCTCTTGGGGCTCCTTTACATGTGGTAACATCCTTCCTTCATGATCTTGGCCCTGAAAAAAAGGCCCGTTGTGGACATTCCTTTCCTTATAATTTCCTCAACAAAATGCCATTGTTTTTAATTAACCCTTCGCCTGGTTCCGGTGCAGCCCTGCAAAGCAGGATGGGAATTTTTCCATGAATGTCCAAACCCTTCCCTCCCTTGAGTTTTTGGGATTTCTTGTAATGAGGCTCCTTGCTCTAGAGTGTAATTTATCTGTTAGGTAGAGAGGAGCTGGTGGTGCGGTTTTAGGTGATTATACGAGAGGATGATCCCTTGTTTATTTGCTTTTCTAGGAGCTGAGATTTTTAGTTTTTATATTTTTTTTTCTCCACATACACCACGAGCTGACCTAACGAAGCTCTAGTACTTGTCCTCCCTTTTTTTACGTGACATCACTTTCGTGTGATTCCGTATTCACACACTCATCAACTGAGGAAGTTTCGGAGATGGACAGGCCCCCATTCACAAGATACCTTGCAAGACCTTTTATTCCATCTTTCCCAAATGTTTTCATGGGCAGTTTCGGCCTGTGCAATCCATAGTGTATGTAGCCGCCGGTACCTTCTTCATCTCCCGCCGGCTTCCCCGCGTTTTCGCTGGTTGTATGTAATGTGGTCTATATATCATCTCTTCCCCACTGTTGTTTTGTCTGACAATCACCCTCCGACCCAGTACTGGCAGGAGGCTGCGCAGTCCGAGTTCGGACAGTGCCGGCACCTTACATAGTTCGCCTTTTGCCCACCCCCTTCCTCCCCCTTCCCCTTAAAACCGTTGGAAAATGTACGTCAACCTTTTTCTTGCCTCCTTGGTCATTATCGTTTCCCCCGGTAATCTGCTATTCATTCTGCGCGCACTCCCAGCCCTCTATCCCTCCCATCTTTTTTCGGGTTCTTTCCTTTTTTCGACCGGCCAAAGGTGTGGGGGTTGTTTGCCAGTCGCCGGCATTTGCCCCCCTTCACCTGACAAACTTGATGCAACGGTACCCATGCCCCAAGTCGCCGGTTTCATCTCCGTTCCGTCCTGCTTCCAATTCCACCGGCTGTTCCCTTCCCCCCATTCCGTCCGTCAAGGGGCTGTGTGTGCGTCACAATTGTTTCTACCGCATGCTCTTGAGTAAAGACATTCATGACGGCCTTTTTCTCATTCGGTCTCCGATTCAGTTGGTGATATTCGCGTTTTTTGCTGGTCCCATATCAGCACCCGAATTGATTTTGAAACATATTTTGTCATAATCGTTTAAGTTCCTTAAGGTCATATTTTGTAGATTCTACTATTTTAATTTCCTTGATTTAAATCTCGTTTGGTCGTCACATTCCTTCTGTCCGGTGTAATAAATGTTCTGCTTAAGATATTTCCTCTTTGTACCTTCTTTAAGGGGCTGTATACCGTTGAGTATATTCGGTCGTCGTCCGTTACAACATTTTCTTTCTTCCCCCCCTGGGAGGTCTGCCTTGTGATGATCAGAAGTTTGTGTACCCTCCCCTCAGCTGGGTTTGGAGAGTAACACAGGTCTCGGTCCGGGAGCTGTTCCGACAGTTTCGGTTTGCGTAGTTCTTTCTGACAAGATTTACAGAAGAAGCCTCTCGGTTGTCTCTTGACGCAAGAAGGGCTGTCGTGTCGTTTGTCGCGTAGACGATTTAATTAATTATTTTTGTCTCTTTCTTGGAGTTATCCTAGTACTGATCATATTGCCACGGTCCTTCTGCCCGTTTACTCTGCGTCCCGCCTATTGTGATGTCATTCCAGATCGCTTTCCCCAATGCGCTTTCCATGGTTCCTAGTTCTGTGGTAGGTTCGCTTTTCCCAGGTCTCTTAGCCAAATGAGGAGGAAGTCAGATCGTGTTGGTGTACCCCCCCCCTAGTTTTCTT
>Ga0179591_1288726_pt1 | contig 18159 bp, 25 predicted proteins | sample CZOMad2_1_08_16f_FD_182891 | JGI IMG/M metagenome (GOLD analysis project Ga0179591, IMG submission 182891) | Vadose zone soil fungal communities from Angelo Coast Range Reserve, California, USA - CZOMad2_1_08_16fungal (PacBio error correction) | ecosystem: Environmental > Terrestrial > Soil >... | reverse complement strand
CTTCATAAACGGCCAGCTCCCTCAACGAGCGTGACAAGATCTCCCTACGTAGCTTCCCCCCCGCTCTTTTATGAATACCGTGACATCATCACGACCTCACTTTCCCCCGTCATTCGTTTTTTCTTGACGAACGTCTCTCCTAAATCCTGGCTGGCTTCCCCCGAGAAGTTCCCCCCTTATGGCGAGGACTAGTGAATGACCAACTTCTTCTCTTTAATCTGCAGGGAACATTTCCCTGCCTAGATATCTTCTCCTCTCGCGAATTGTTCTTTCCGCTTTCCAGAATAGCTCGTTTCCTGCAGACCTTTCCTTGAGTTCCAAATCCTTCTTCCGGCGCCCACCAGCAGCTCTCTCGGCGCTTAAGCCCCTCCCCCCGACACCGGGCCTTCGTCAGCCGGATATAAACCCCCCATATCCGACTTTTCCCCCTCCAGCATCGAACTTGACAAAAGAAAATATTCCCCTTCAAAGAAACCCTGACCCTTTTTCCTCGCGAGTTAGAGGCCCGAAATGACTCCAAAGTGCTGGACTTCTCCCCTCATCCAACAACTCCCCTAATTCGGATTCCCCTTCTCCTATCCTCGAACACGAGCTCTCCCCTTCTCTCTACAAACTCTTCCGAATTCATCTGCTCTTTACAACAAAGGATCCACGCATTTCCATACTCTTTCAGCAAGACCTCCGCAAATGAACTCCCCCCCCCTTTTGATCGACTCTTGATAATCCAACCTTGGACCTCTCAACCTTCCTCCCCTAACCTTCCCCTCTTTCCCCTGCGCAAGAGGACGCTCTTTTTCGCGGTAATCATTCGAGCTTTTCCTCCTCTCTCCCGACCGATTCCCGTCGACGGACCCTTAGGTTCTCTCTCCCGGCGACAAGCTGTTTTTTCTCTTCCCCAGGAGCAAATCTTTTTAAGACACTCTCGCGCCAACTAAAGTCTGCGAAGTTTTTCCTCTCCCTTCCCTCCCCTGACCCCTCCCTGCCTGACGTCCCCGATGCTTCTCCGGTGGCGGCGTTCCCTGCAAGAATCCCTCCTGGTCCGTGACGGTTCTCCGAATGAAGTAGCACTTCCGCCCTGCAAGAAGAATCCGCGCCCGCCGAAAAGTCCCCCCTCACCTCCCCTTCTTCGTTCCCGATAGTCCCACGGTTCGGAGTATATCGAAAATTTGGACCCCTCAAGATTTCCTCCCCAAAGCACCTCACATGGAGATCCCCCTCCACCACTCTTCCCCCCACGGCAATGCGGCTAGACCCCTCCACTGATCTTCAGTTTCCCTCTAAAACTTTTCCGATTGCGCCTTTCAACGAGGCCCAACAACGCCGCCGCTCTGCTGGATTTTCTCCCGGAGATCACCCCTAAGGCGGTCACGCTCCCCCAATTAAGATGCCTAGACACCGATCCCCCCTCTACAACGAAGAAATCTGCTCTTCGTCTACCCCAATCTCTCCTTCCTCCCCTTATAATAGTGTGGTCTCTAGAGTAATCTCTTAGCTGCGGCTGCCGCTATTTACCCTTTTTTATGGGCGGCGTTAGTAAGTTGTTTCCCTCTAACTCTCCCTCGACGGAGGACTAATGCGCAAAGTAAAGGAGCCGGTGTTCCCTTTGGACATTGAGATGCCCCCTTTCCAAATTCCCCCCTCTGAAACTGGTTTGGTGGTGGTAAGAAAGATAGAGCCCTTGTGGTTCCCCTTTTGCGTTTCTACCTCTAAAAATTCTCAAATAGTTGCTCCCCCATTAGTCCTCATTTTCTATATTACTTCTTGTTACGCCTCTCCCGACTTCCGAAGAATCAATTTCGATCTCTGGAGTGGGCTTCCTCGTCGGACAAATTAGTCCCTAACTCGGAGCGAGAGCCCCCCTGATAATTACACCCCCCTAAAGGCCAAAGTAACGTTCCCCCCTCCTTGACCTCCGCAGCCCACCCGCGAAGGAATCGCTCGACCCTCCCCTCTGGTTCCTCTTTGGTTTGGACACCCCCCCCCTCGTCTCGTTTAGTTGGCTTTCGTGTGTATTAATTGACATCGCGTAAGTTGCTCTGGCTTCCCAAACTAGGGTCGATCTCGCTTCCCTGAGTCCCCGGTTATGGAATCCTGACTTCGGCGGCAGATCCTTCTCCCCTATTGTTCCTCGCCCCCTAGGGAAGTATTTCCCCCCTAGCCGCTGTTAAACCGTTTGTGCCCACCTGTTCGCTGCTCGATAGAATTTCCTATAGGGCCTCCGTCGAGCAACCCTTAGATAAGTTTCTTCCTTATTGCTGGAAACCGAAAGTATCCCGATTTACAAGAATTTAGTTCCTGTTCAACATCAGCACCTTATTACGTGACTTTTCTCCCGTATTCTTTGTATCTCTTCTGACTCGGGTTTAACATTCTCTTTCCATGAATCCTAATCCCTTCCCAGGTGCGGATTCTCCCTCCCCTCCTCAATAGCTTCCAGAACTTTTTATAGCGTGTCACAGGCATCGCAACCTCCACTTCCCTCCCGTAAGGGTTTCTTTTCTTCGCATGATGAGGTGATTTTTTTTCTTCTCATGGTGAAGTGTTCTCTTGGCCTCTCCTGCTTGGCCCGACTTCTTCTTATACCTTCCAAATCCGCGAAGCTCTGTTGAAGTGTCTTGCTGTTCCCGTACATCTCAGAACCAACCTGTGGGCGACCTTCTCCCCTTTTAACTCCCTCCCCTCTTCCCATATTTGTCCGGTCTTCTTTTCCCAGGAATATTCTTCCTAAGGACCCCCCCGGCAGAACTCCTCACCGATCCATCTTCCCTTCTTTCTGAAGATAGGCCTCCCGTTGTCATTCTCCCGCAAGTCAGCTGAGAGATCCTTGAACCTCTTGAACTTTCTTTATCTGTTCCCCAGTTAGAGAATGTCTTCATTTCTGGCTCCCCTTGAGATGTGTAGAGGTATTCCTCTCTTTTCGTCCCGGCAAGCCCTAGTGTACTGCGACCCTAACGATCCCTTCCTCGGTCTTCTCTCCCAAGGACTCCTAAAGTCTGTCGGATAGGACGCTCCTTCCCCCCAGGCTCTTTCTCACACAATTTTGTGCAATTTTAAGCGAATTTTCTGTCCCGTCAGCCCTCTCCCTCTTGAGGATGTCTGATTCTTCGCACTTGAGCTTGCTCCCCATCCCCCTATTCCCCCTTCCCCCCCTGAGGAGAAATATGGCTTTTCTTTTTTTTCCCCTCTTCAGCCCCGGAGGCAGTCTCCTCTGACGGGGACTCGTCCCCCTTCTTTGTCAAACGCCTGACGAAAAAATTTTCTTCCTCGGACCAGAGACAGCTACTCGCTTGCTTCAGGTTGACGCCCTCGTGCGTCCTCCGGCACTCGAGTCAATCGCCTTGGGTACTTTTTTTCTTTCCTGTAGAGAGATGAGTTCCAGCGTCTGGGAGACTGTCTCCGTGACCCTCTCGGGCCCCCACCGCGCACGATATTTTCCTTTTCCTTTTCGCGACGCATATCTTCCTTTCTGAGTTTTAGTACCGCACTTCGGAAGAAAGAGGGATCTCTTCCTCTACTTTCCTTTTTGAAGAGATCTTCCAACTCGTATTGTCCTTTCCATCACTCAGCCTTCTCAAGTCACGAAGAATTGCATCCCATGGTCCGCTGTCGGCCTCCCTCCCAGTCCTTCCCCTCTCAAGGAGTCCCCCCCCTCTTGGAAGCTCCGAACACGAAGAACCCCTTTTTACCACGCCGAGTGATCGCCCCGGCGACAAGGTCTATCTCCCTCGGCAATCTCGGCGTCTCACCCCCCATGGAGATAGAGGATCCAATTCTCCCCCCTTCCCCCTTTTTGACCCAATTTCCCTCCACGTCCGGCCTCGTCCGCAGAGAGAAACTTTTTGATTATTCCCCTTCCCGCGACAAACCATCTCTCATTAGGGTGATCCTTTCCTAAGATCGTACTTCCCTTTCCTATAGAAAGATGCATTGCAATCCCACCTCACTCTTCTTAGGATGACCCAGCACCGGTTCTCCTGAAACGGGTCGACCGCAACCCGGGATATTTGCCAACACTCGCCTCTTTCATACCCTTCTATTTCTCGTCCCCAGTCTCTTTAAAGAGCTTATCCCACGAGTTCCCGACCGAGTGCCTTCATCTCCCCCCGAAACCTTCGATTGAATATCTCTTGTCTCAATCATCTTCCCGCCCCAATTCGCCAAGAGTATACTCCCACGTAAGGCCTAAAACTCCCTGTGCGATAGATCTCTTAAGCACACTATAGCAGTTATGGGCTTTCATTACCCTCCTCTCAAAGAATAGGGCCGACCTTTTCGGGAAGTTGACTGGACTCGATATGGCGATCTTCTCCCTTGGATTTACTTCCCTATAGCGTTTAATGGCCCTCTTTCCTCTTCCAAAGATGTCCCTTCTTTTCAAACGAGAGAATTCCCCTTCGACCCCTCTCTCTTGTTGTGATGGTCTTTGCCAGCGTCTCCCCTCCCCTATGAGGATAGAAAATCTTCTCCTCGATATCCCGCTTAATAAGCTAGACTCCCCAGCACTTCCACCTTCACCCCTAAGCTCCCCCACCACTCTCCTCTCTCGCTTCCCCTGACAGGCGTTAGATTCCCTCTCTTGCAAAGTGCTGGTCCCCCCCTTGCGGCGATCAAACCCACCAGCTTCCGCAAACTGACCGCCCCCCCACTCTCAACCGAGTCCTCCTTCGCTCTAAAAACCCCCCTCCTTCTCTCCCACGACTTGCCCAAATTCCATTTTAAATCGGCCCTGGCAAGTCCTCTTCCCGCACACTCGACCACCCTTGTGTACGTTCTTGTGGCCCCCAAAAACCTTTGTCCATTCCCCCTTTTGGGAAACCCCTAGGCGCTGGACGAAGTTGAGCTCCCCCTTGCAATCGAGTTCCCCCCTACGATCAAATAACATGTTCCCTCACGTCCTCCAGGGAAAGCTCTCCTCCTTCCGCTGGGCTGGAGCAAATTCTCTTGCTCTTTTCAATGAAGAACCCTCTCCTTTGACCATCCTTGAACAATTCACGCGAAGAAGCAAGCTCCCCGCTTTCCTCTGGAGAGCTCTTCCGGAAGCCCCCCTCCCTTTCGTTTGCCTCGACGAGACACCATTGGCCCCTTTCGTCTGCAAAGACTACCTTTGCGCCCCCTCCCAGCCGATCGAGACGCTCTCGGCGACGATCGGTGCTCTTCCTCCGCTGTGACGGCTCCCATCGAAATTGTGGCCCTCCGGAGTTGCGCCCAAATATCTTCGATCGAAAACCGTTTGACCCCCTCGCCTATTTGCTCCTCTTGGCGAAAAAGATAAGTTCCCCCCGTTTCTTCGACCTCTGCAGAATCGCCCATGTCCACGAGATGCTCCCATCCTTCCCGCCCCCTTAGTCCGCCGTCCTCTAAAAATAAGGTCTCCCCGGAGCCCCCTCCTCCCAGCCGCACTCCCAATGATCGTATACAACTCCTTCAGCCCTCCCCCGCGAAAGCCCTATATATACTGGTATCCCCCCCCTCTCTGTTGTTGAGACTCGACTTTCGCGTCCGCTGAAATTTCTTCCCATGGATTTCGTCAGAGTAATTTGGGAGCCCTGCACGACAGTTCTGCACGCCCCGTCCCCTCAATCCCCAGCGCCTCTTCATCTCGTGGCCCCTCCTCAGTAGAATAGGCCTTTTGGTCGAATAGTAATCCCCCCCGCCTCCCCCCCATATCCCCCCCCCCTGGAGAGGGTGATTAAAGAAGTCTTCTGATCGGAACCCAGGTGGTACCCTTCCCAAATTCTCAACCGCTGTCCGAAAGAGAGAAAGTTCCCCCCCTCAGTAAACTCCCTGGCTTACTTAGAGATCGGGATTCTCCCTCCAAATCCCCGGCGGCCTGCAATTGAGACTCCTTTCCTTTTTCTTCGCCGTATCACGGCACCCTTCTTGATTTAAGGACGCATCACTCCCCCCCGGCCCCCCTTCCCAGCCGCCTTCGTGCGCTTTTTGCTCTAGGGCCGGGGCTCCTCTCCCTAGTTGGTCATCCGGATTCTCCTTATTAATAGAAGAGACTTTCCCCTTTTGCCCTCAAGAAACCTAATCTCTCCCTTCTTCCATTGAGGTTTTCTAAAAGGTGATCCTCCCTCCCTCTCGGTTCGCAAGAAATTCTCCTTGGTTACCCGCAGCCCCGCTGTCTTCCTGCTGGCCGATCACCAGCTTCTACAAGAGTTGAAGATGATTTCGTCCCTTCCCCCTTTTCTAGATAGGGTCCACCCCCCCTCTAGTTAGAGACCAAGTTCTGATAAGGTTCTTGCTTCTCCTCGAAAGATCTCAGAATTCGGGCTCCAGAAGAGATTGCAATTGTGACTCGCTATTTTCTCGGCTTATGATCGCCCCTCTGCCAATCGCGCCAATAAGAATCTGTCCCCCTTTTCGGATAGTCCGTTTGATCGCCTGCATACTCTCTCTCTTCCTTTGCCCTCTTTCCCCCTCGCCCTTCTCTCCTGCGATATATTAGATCGTCTTTCTTCTTTCGCATTGAGACTTCCTTGTGACAAGTGATGGATTCGAGTCCTTTCCTTATGTATTGTAGATTTGCTAGTCCTCTCTACCGATCCTTTCTTTGGGAGGACCCCCCCCGACCAAAAGCTGTAGGTGGGCGCATTCCTAAATCCCCCTTTGGGGGGATTGCTTCCTGATAGTTAGAGCTTTTCCCCCGGAAAGTCCCTTTCTAATATGAAGGCTTGAGCCGTTACCGAGGCGATTTTTCCCCCTATAGCCTTTGATAGGACCCGATTAGCCTCCCCTTACAACATCTACTTCACGCATGAGAGCGAATGAACCTTTTGTGGAGAGAATAGCCCCCCTTATTTCGGAGCAGGATCTCCCCCTGAATGTTTGCCCTGCTCTTGGCGAATTTGACTCCTGTCCTTTCTCCCCTAGAAGATCCGTACGCGACTTTCCCTACTGCGCGATCGGGCACGTTGTCTTAGTTCCCCAACTCTGCGCACCTCTAATGCCGGATTAGGCCTTTCCCGATCCGACAACCCTCCCTTCTCCACATTTGAAGTGTCAAGAGAACCTTGGCGTCGGTAACGTCCTCCCCTCCATCTTGTCCCCCCTTTTCCTCCCTTGAGCTGTTCCTCCCAAAAGAAATAGCAATATCCCCTTCTTCCCCTCGTTTAACCCTCCCGACTGCGAATCTGAGGGTTCGCTCAGCCACAGCGAATAATCACCTCTGTTTCTCAGATCCCCGTGATGGAAATATGTCTCCAGATAGTCCTCTTTCTCAGAGGAGATCCCCCTATAGATCGGCTCCTCAAGTTTCGCCCTATAGTTCTCCCCGCGCGCCCCCTTTCAATCGAGCTTGGTAAGTGTGTTCAGTCGGTGCTCTCGCTCTCCAGATCTTCCTCTTTGTAATCTTTCTCTTTCAGCACGCCTTTCCCCTTTCCTTGAACGAGCTCTTTGGGTTGAGCGACGCATGACGTTTTTCAGACGTGCCTTCCTTTCCTCCTCCTCGTTTTTCGAGAGATGCCGATCCACCTTCTTTTCCCCTGATTCCTTGAATACACTCTCTTCTCAAGACCAGACGAGGTCCGATCCCCCAATTGTGGCCCGATGATTCTTTCTCACCGGACATCTCCATAGCTGGATGTTCCCCGACGAAAACAACTTACACTGCGTAATCTTGCCTGATCCCCCTCGAAACGCCCTACTCACGGGCCCCTCCCAGCCGCTTTTCCTTTAGCGTTGGATTCCCTTATCACACTTCTCTTGAAAAATACTCGCGCGCCTCGTCCGAATCGAGAAAACTGCTTTCCTCTCGCTTCCCCCCCGAACCAGCTATTATCCCCCTGGTGAACGAATTTCCCCCTCTCTGTCTCTGTGCTGGGTGACCCTCAAGTGCGACCCACACCTCTCCACTCCCTTCAGACGTGACCGATCCCCCTCGATTGAAACTTCCCCCCTGTGTCGACGCCCCTCTCTTCTTGGAAAGAGATATCACTGGTATTCCGGAATAGGTATTTCTTTTCGAAAGACCCTTTCCGGCGTGCCCCTATAGAAGTAGCCCTTCTTCTCGGGCCCTCCCCAAGGAGATGAACCTGCACCCCACCTTAAATAATAGACCCGCCAAACCTTTTCAACAGCTCGAAGTTTCCCCCTCTTTCTCATAAATAAATGGGCCCCCCCGCTCCACCGAGGAACGACCTGGCGAAGTTCATGTAATTCGGGGGGCCTTTTCTTTCCCAACGCCCCCTTCTCCGGCGGCCGGGAAGGGAACCTTCCCAGAGCCCCCCTCCCCTATAAAGCTTCTAGTAGACTTGATTCCCCCCCCCCTCTCTCTTTCCCCTGGCAAATCCATTCAGGACAATTTTCCCTTCTTGAGTTCAAACTCCCCCGGAGCCCAACGCCAAGCTTTTGTTTAATGTTTTCGAAACCTCTGATCGTCCCTCCTTTGCCGGCTATCCTCTTTCCCGGACTACCTCTTTCCCATCCGATCGACCAGACTCCTATCAACCCCCCTCTTTCTCAAGGGAAATCCCCCCCTCCCGATAGAAGATATAGCCCCTTCCTCTTCTCTGCCTTGGAAACTTTCCTGCGATCATGACCCTTACTCAAACAAACGATACGTTCCTCCTTCGGATCCCCCCCTCCTCTTGAATCTGAACCTACGAAGCGAGAGCCCTTCCTTCCCTCCCCGCGAGTCACGAATGGCAAAGGATCACCTCCCCCCTCTCATCGGCGATCTCCTGGCCCCCTCAAGCCCCCTTCTGAAAAATGGTTTCCCCCTCCGATTGGGGATATAACATGGATTCGAGCAGATCCACCCCTCCCATGGTTCTCTCCAAGCGGCCTCTCTTGAAGAGGAAGACTCTCTTCTGTGTTAACCCCCCCTCAATCTCTCCTTCCGCTGATCCCTTCTCCCGTTCGAACTTACCATGAAGCGAGCTATCACGGACTACAATTGGAGTCCTCCCCCCCTGAGACAAAATCTCTTGTCACCTCAATTTAGAAATGGCCTAAAACCATTCCCCTAAGGGGGACATTCTTTTTAGAAGAACTCCCCTCCCTTCGGCTCCCTCTGTAGCGGTTGGCTCTCGAGGACGGCCCCGGCTTGACCTTCCGACCGGAGAATTGTTTTCCTCCATTGCGCCTCCGAGAGTCTCTGCCCAAACGAATTGGAGAAACTATCCCCCCCCTCTCATCCCGATGCCCTCATCGGCGTCCTTCTTCAAAAAAGGGCCCGCCTTGCCGCCCCCCTCAAAATGGTAAACGACGCTCCCCCGAATCCCCCCTTGCGATCGCACCCCAAACCTGCCTTCTCCCCCCGTAGTCCCTCCCGATCTTGGCGGCCGCTCCGGCCGACCCGTGACCCCCCCCAGATGAGACTTGATTCCACGAGATGCTCCCTGCCCCCTTATTAGGATTTGACTCCCCTCGGGCGCGAACTGAGCCCCCCCCAAATTTTTCTCTTCCTCGAACGAAAATGATATTCTCCTGCCGGACAATTACCTCCCAAGTCGATATATCTTCTTTTACCTCCGCTGTGTTGTGAGCTACGATCCTCTCTTCCCTTTCGGACGATAAGGGGGCTCTCTTCGGTAAGCTCCTTCTTTGAACCCTCTCTTCGATCGACGGAGCCCCAGCTCCCGATGGTGAGAATCTCTTTTCCATGAGGCCCTGCCAAGTTGCATCAACGGTCTGAAGGATCCTTCCCCCGAATTCCCTGAAGGTTTACCGAAAGAGGTCCTTTCTCCCCTCCCGCAAAGCCTCTGATTCCGGACACACCCATAGTCTTCCCCCCCCTTTCACGCAAGACCATCTTCCCTACTAGTATCCTCACCGAAATACCATCCCCACTGAATTGATTTCTTCGTGTTACCAACCTCTCCCCTAATGAGACTCCCTCTGCGCAATTGCTCTCCCCCCTGCGCCAGTACGGGCAACCCCGGTCTCCCCTCCCAACCGCTCGGTTGAGCCGGCAGAAGCCCTGCGAGTCGACTGTTGGTCCTCCGAGCGTTTAGTTTCACTTGCAGTTTTCTCCTTGCTCTTTCTCCTCAAGACCCTTCTTGTCGAGATTCTTCCCTTGAGGGCCGTATCTTTTCTCTTCCTCGCATCGCTCGGAGGAAGATGCTCTAATAGTCTCCCTTTGTAACCCTTTTTCCCCCAGATTCTTCCTTGAGCTCTAGATAGAAAACTCCCCTCGTTGAGCTTCATTTCAAGGTGTTCTTCTAGGGAACCACTCCTCTCCGAGCAACTTTAGATCATTCCTTATTGATGGAACCCCCCCTGTCACTCCCCCATTTAAAGAATTCGGGGATCCTCCCCCCGCAGCAAGTCCCTGAGTATTTTTTGTAGTTTTTCTCTTCTGATCCCCGCAATAGCTCAACCCCCTAATTCGGTCAGTTCCTGCTTGATCGTCCTCCCCCTATCCCCCTCCTTTAAAAGGAATAGAAAGCTTTCCTCTCTTCGATAGTCCTTTCTAATGAGGATTGATTTGTTTGAATTTCTTCTTTTTTCGAGCAGGGATTTCCCTATGCCTTCAGAGCCCCCCCCTCCCCGGATGAGAAGTGTTCTTTCTTCCCCTTTTCCAGAAACCCTGCTGGGGGGCGCCCATTCGGACCAGTGTGAATAGAAGGAAAGAGAGTTTTGGAAAGGAAGTTGCCCAAGGCACGATCAGATCTTCCCACACCACCTTTCACACAGTGGAGCAAGGCTTTAGTGCCATTCCTCAGAAGCCTAGATCTTCCCGATTCGTCTCTGGTAATCCCGCCTAAATTCTTCAGAATGTCTGACCCATCGGTGGAGCGATTTTCCTCAGGGATTTCCCTTTCCCCCGGACGTTAGAGCATCCCCTTCTTCCCTTCTCTCCCCCCCGTCGATTATTCCTGATCATAGAAGATTTCTTCCGTCAAGCCTCCGAATGAGACGCGGGACACGCTAATATATTTGAGAGCCTCTCCTCTCAAACCCATTCCGGACAGGCCGTCTCGACCCAACCTTTCATCTTTTCTCGGCGTTCCCCCCCATCAAGCGAAACTTGGTTTCCCCCCTTCACGGTCCCCCAGACATCTTAAGGGATGCTTCTTAATTGCCCCCACTCCCCAGAAAATATGGCCTCTCTTATTAATAGTTTCCCCTCATGCCGTTTTTCGATTAAGACACCTACTAATACCCCCGGCAGGCCTTTTTAGATTTCTTCTCCCTCCTGACTTTTCTCCTCTCAAACAGATAGGCCTTCAAATTGTTTCTCCCCCCCTGAGAGAACCGATACGGCCGGTGTGTTAAGGTTAAGGGTTCTCTTTTCTTTCCCTCCCTTCGCCGGCCAGCCGAGTCACCCCCTCCTCGGGGTAAGTGTTTGAAGCGTGCTCCCTTGAGACTCCTTGAGGACCTGTCTTTTCCGTTTCGGTCATTTCTATGAGGGACCTTGAAAGAGCCCCTTCCCTTTTTTGGGCCTCCCCTCTTTAGTGTATGTTCCGCCTCTCAGACGTGGCTCGGAATATCTCTCTTTTCCTCTTCGTGAGCGAGTTTTTTCGATGCGGAACTACACTTCATCCTGCGGCGACACGACCGCTTCCCCCCCTTTGCGCGTAAATTGTGTCTTCTACGTAAAGGCTGCTCCTCTCTGAGTCTCCAATTATGATGGCCGTTTCCCCCCACTTTACGCGTTTTTCCGGAGAAACTTTCCCGACCGCCCTAACCCTCCCCTGAACCTTCGCAAGTCCGCTCGGAGATGCTCCCTCGCTCCTCCCCCTTTTCGCCCGAGCGGGTTGACAAACTTCTCCCCCCTGGCGGCTCGTCCTCTCCCTCCTTCCCGACGTGGTGCATTCTTCTTTTTCCGCTGAAAGAACATGCTTTCGGGGTTTCCCCCTACTTCCCAGCTAGATGTTTCCCGCCTTGGCGAATATCGCACCCCCCCTCTAAATCCCCCTCTTAATCTCTTTTCGGTTTCCGTGACCGAAGCTTCACTTCAAATGTGTAGACGCACAAACGTATCTTTTGGGTGCAAACACCCCCCGTTTCTCCGGACTATAATCCTTTTAGTTCCGAGACCTCCGTAGATCAATCTCTTGCCCCGATCGCCCCTTCGGGGTACGTCCCACCAGAGCCTACCGTCATCATCCCCGCCCAGAATTCTCGAAACGTCTTTCTACTAAATTAATTTTCTTCCCCTCTCCAACGAGACCGAGGATGGGATTATTCGGCGGACATGAACCACTCCCCCCCCTCTTAAGGCCCCTTCAAGGGTCCCCTGGAGAGACCTATACTCCACCTCCAGCTTTAGCCACCGGTCCTCTTTTCTTTTTCCCTGCTAGATAGTTTGAAACTCCTCTCCTCCCCAATGATGGCTTTCCCCAAAGAGAGTCCCCTCGGCGCCAGTCCCTGTTTCTGGCCCTTGAAGCCCAGCCCCCCCCGCCCTCCCTTTAGTGAATGCCGGATTCCCCCCCCCCATCGATATAAGTCCTTCGAACCACGACCGCTCGACTCAACATTTCCCCCCACCCTCCGCATTCTCAAGGCGACCTCCTCGATCGAAGAATCCTCCCTCCTTCCCCGCTGCCTTTGACACCTTGCGCTCTATGCTTGATAAGATACGTCCCGAATTACGGATCCCCCTCTCTTGGCCCTCCCTAAACCAGAGCCTCTCTCCATCTCCAAAATAAGCGCTCCCTCTCTTACACCCCTTTCCTTCTTTAACCTTTTTCGGACGTATTCCGCAACCCTCCCAGTAAAGATGCCATGGTTTATCGACGCTTTTATCTAAAAATTGGCCCTCGAGATCAACGCGTTGTCCCCCCTTAGCTGATCGAGTGCTTTGCGGTTGCGCGCTTAAACAAGTCTCCTTTCCTCTCTCTCTCCCGATGTCTTAAAAATTTCCGAGCTCCCCCCCTGTAAGACGCGCCCTCGACACAGTGCACTTCGGGTTTGTCTTTCTTTGGAGAACCCCTTGAGAGGCTTCCCAAGTCAATACGCCCTGAACTAAACGATGCGAATTTTTTAGGCCCCAGAATTAGACCTCTCTGAGGAATCAGATGCCGGGATTGTTTAGTAGGCCCCACCCCCGTCGTTTGCCCAGATCTTAGGGCCCCTCCTACTGAATTTCCCTTCAGAAGTTTGCGTTGAGAGCAAAAGCATTTCCCACTCCCACCCAAGGAAGATCGTCTTCCCTTTAATTCTCGGATGCACCCAACCCTTGTGCCCCCGAAAATCTGTCAACCTCCTGGAGTGGGAAGAAAGTCCTTCTCTTCCCCCCCCCTCTCGATCTCCCCAGAGGGATTGATCCACCAGACCCTTGCGAGATCCCCCCTTTCGTTTCCCCAACATGGCCGATTCTCCCCAATGTAAAAGAGTTGCCCTACACAGCCCCCCTCTTCCGGGGTCCGCACTTAGTAGCCTCCCCGAAGGCCAATGAAGATCCCTCCCGAAAAATGATCCTCCCCCCCGAAGCCCTGGACGCGAAGCCGATCTCTATATTCTCCTGTCCCCCCTCCTCCCCCATAGAATTTACTTCTTCTTCCATTTATTCGTGGTGAGTCCCCCCCTCAGGCGTGCTTCGGACTTGGGTCGCGCCGTCTGTGATACCTCCCCCATTGCACCCCCTTAGCGCGGTTGAGCCCCCCTTGGAAATTGAGGATCGCATCTGCCAGGTTGTCCCCCTTTCCCGGCAGAGAAGTGGGCCCCTAGCTCTGCGCACAATAGTGGTTGTTCGAAAGAAGGTTTCTTTTCCCTCCTCCCCGGTGGAACTGCCACTAAAAGTATTTCTCCCCATTCGATAGTACCGGCCTTCCCCTCTTTTTGTTTCCTTTTCGCCCCTAAGAATTCAATTGCTCTTCTCTTCCTTGTCTGGAGCAAACCCTGAGTCTCCCCCCTTATAGCCACCCTTTCGCCAATTGAGACCCCCTTCCGTGCGCCTCTTCCCCCCCCTTGAGGAAGGCCCCGTAGCCCGCCACAGCTCAAGTCCCTCTTTCGGATTCTCTCCAATGCTGTCCCCCTTCTTTCCCCTTCGTCTCCCCTTTGGTACAGAGGACTTGTTCTTTATTCCATCCAGCGCCCCTCCCCTCTCAACGTGTCCCACAGCTTTCTCCCACGAGCGCGTTCCTTACCGAGTCCGTCCCATCCCTTGAACGCTCTTCTAAGGAGGCAAGATAGAATTCAACGTCTTGGTTAAACCGCGCTTGCGCCCTTCCGATTAGAACCGCCTCCCAAACGACGTTGCTTGCTCGAATTTCCACCTTCCGATAGGGCCCACAAATCTTTCCCCAGTTTTCTAATCAGTGCCTTTTCTTGGCAAATCCCGCATCTCTTCCCCCTTCTGGATCTTTTTTCACCGAAGCAGATTCCTCTTAGTTTTCCCCCGTCCAGGGTTTCAGATTAGGCTTCCCCCCATTCGGTTTTTTTCGGCATCGTTTGTTACATCCTCCCCTTCTTTTTTTAAAAGGAACTCGAACGGCCCCGCTTGCCCTGGTTTATTTAGATTGATAACTCTCGCCTTTCGGGGTGAAGTTTCGCTTCTTGAGATTCTCTTCTACGATGTGATATAAGGCCCTCTGCCCCATCCGGTCGCCCAGTTTCTGGAGTCCCCACACTTTTTCCCGTGGGATTCCTTTCCCCTATAGTTTGAAATAATTCCCATCTTTGCCCCCTCCCCGGCAAGGACTTCTCAGGCGGAAACAGGAACCCCCGGACCTTTCCTCGGGCCTCTCCCGATAGAGGGTCCATTTCCTTTTAGAAGCAAGTCGGCCCATTCGTTGGTTAGCTCTCTCCAGCCTCTCTCTTCTGAAAAACGGTCTCCTCTTGTGGATCCTTTTATGAAGGCATTCCGTTCGAGCATGTTTTTTTTCTTGTTCTTCTTTTTCCCCATCTGTTTTTGTCTTCCATCGCCGATGCTCTTACGCTAGGCCACTTTTCTTGACGGGGCACCTTCTGTTTTCCCTAGGGCTCCCCATCGACCCCCTCTCCCCTCTGACTTCCGGATAGTCTGCCCAGGTACGAGTTGCCAAAATATTCTTTCTGGCCAATTTTTCTTCTCACTTGGTCCTTCCGTCGAAGAAGCCTCTCCTGTCGCGGATGGTCTAGCAGCTTTGAGATAGACCTTGCATAGCCATTTCTCGGGGTCTTCCATCTGATGGTTCTTTTCTTCAACAGAGAATAATCAAATTTGCAGTTTCTTCGATTCTTCCAGTTGAATGGACTGCACCACCGATCGGCTCCCCAGTGTCCGAAGCGACTGCGGATGGGCTTCCTTTCCCCCCCCCTCTAGGTCGTCCGAACGGGTAGCGGCCGCCGCGTCAATCGACTCTTCCCTTGTGTTCTTTTTCTCCTCCCGCCTCTATGGGAGGCTGGACCTGGGAAGGTCATCGTACCCCCCCCAATTCTTCCCCGCTTTCTTGGTCTTGAGAGAGATATTTTTTCTTTAGTACGATCTTTTTCCTCTGGATCTGATCTATCTCTTTTCCCCCCCTTTGTGAGAGAGTTTTTGTTCCAAGGATGCTCCCCTATGCGTCGCTCCACTCCCCTCCCAATCGGGAGAGTTACCTCTCCTTCCCGCTTTCCTGGCGTGCTGGTCCTCCTCTAAGGAGTCTTCCCCTGTGTTCCGCTCCGACACGTACCTAACCCCTCTGAGGAAGGCGTACCCCTTTAGGCCCCCTCCTATAGGTCCGGCAACCTGTGTTAGTTTTCTTGGAGCTCATCCGTCAACAATTTTTTCGTTCTCTTTTGACAATAGTTCCTTTCCTTCCCCCCCTCAACGAGAACTGTCCGCTGTGACTTCGATTCTGCGCTGAGAAAAGCATTTCTCATTCGGGCCCCCTCTCGATGGTGTGGGACTATAGAAAGCTTTCATTGCGAGTGATTGGCAGTTGCTTCGGCGTGAAGTGGCCGACTTCAACTCTCCCGCAAACACTTTTCCCCTCCCTTTGGCAAATAGATCGATTCCCCCTGATTCGGTATCTTTCTTTTCCGAGAAGTAAATCTAGGTGGCCCCGATTTCCGTATACGGATCTTTCCCCCCGATGCACCTTACATCAGAGAACAGCACCCTTGCCAAGAAATTCCTCCATTATCGAACCACTTAGCTGCTCCTAATACCCGCCCCTCCCTTCCTCCACCTCGCGCCCTTTTCGAGGAATTGATTCTCTTGGTGAACCCCCCCACGAATAGGGCCCCTCTTTCGGGAAGTGACAGTTTTCCCTCTATCGTTATAACGTCCCTTTCTGCGACTTGTCCTTATTTAAGCTCTATACCTGGCCAAAGTCATTCCCCCTGATGTTTTCCCTTAGAGGACCTCTTCTCCACCAGCGTTGTTTCTGGCCCCTCTTTCTCGAACAACGGCCACGTTGCCGGACTCAGCAATTTCTCAACTTCCTATCTACGGACTGGCCAAGAAGCTCCCCGGCTCCTCTAAAGGAAACCTGCCTCTCCCTTCTCATCGGCAGCGCGCGGTTCGTTCCTTCTTCCCCCCTCTCGGCAAAGTGCTGCTTCAACACACGATCCGTGTTACCGACTTCGGTTCATTTCTGAACTTTTTTTTTCCTACAAAACATCCTTCAATTGCATATGATGCTTTCCCCCCCCCAGGATACCCCTCCATAGCGCTACCTGCGTTTTTGGCCAGCAAGACTTAAGTTCCCCACTGGGTGCTCTCGAAGATGTGGGCCCCTATCTTCCCTTGCTAACGAGTTGGACAACCGTTCGGCCAGCGGCTCGAGGGCAGCGACGCTCCGTGTTTTCTTTTTTTTTTTTTTTTTTTTCCCCACCAAACCCCCCAACCCACCACCCAAAACCCCTAGAAATTCCTTTCCCATGATCCGAATCTCTTTTTTCGTTCGAGAAGGAAATCACTTTCAAGCCGCGCGACCCCTTGTTTCAGTGAGGAAAAGTACAACCTTAGAAGGCCAGGAAAACTATTTCCCCCCATAACTCCTTTCTCCTGGAAAAGACCCCCTTAACTGAGAAATTCGACGCAGAAGGTCCAGCGGCGCCGATGACAGGGAGCTAACTAGTCTCTTTTCCTTCCTTTTTCTGGCAACGGTAGTGGCCGTCAGAAGAACTTCAGTCCCAATTGTCCCGCTTGTTGAGAGCCAATCCATGGAGACAAAGACCCCTCCGAAATCTGAGACTTCCCTCTTTTTTTCTTCGGGGACAATTCCGCGGGCAGTACTATCCTTCCGATGGTTTTCCTCCTGCAACTATTTTCCACCCGATAGAAAAAACAACCCCGCTTCTTGATCCCCTCTATTGGAGAGATCTGTTTGCACCTCGGCCGACACCCCCTCGCGATCGCCCCCTGCCCAGAGATGTAAATCCCCCTCCTCCGATACTGCTTCGACGGAGAGTTCCCACGCGGTGTTCACGGGCCACTATGACCACGCCTTCTGATAGTGATACCCCCCGAGAACTTTTGCCAGTAAAGTCGCTCTTCCTTTTCATCCTCATCAGTTCCAGTCCCCTCCCTTTAAGGGCTGGAATTTGTAGTGGTAGTCTCCGGGGGAGGGAGCTTCAGAGTCATTTGGGCCTGCAGCAGTCTTGTGATCCCCCCCCCATGGTTCCCCCCATTCCTTGATTGCGTTCCCCCATCTCGTGGACATCCACTGGAAAGGGTGGTCTCTGCCTAGAACGGGTAGAGGCCCGATTCCTTTCCCTTTGCGTTCCTCAAGCAAGGACGGCTTGGTTTCTCTCGGTTGGACCCCAGTCGCTTCTAGGACACATCTCCTTTTACCCATTTTAGATAGTACCCTTCCCCGCCCCCTTAGGGGGCCAGAAGACCCCAGGATAGGATATTGATTCTTCTTACTGTCCTTCTGAGTGCCTGAGCAAACTTATTCCTCTCGTAAAGGTTTTAACAAGACCCCCCCTTTCTCCGGAAGAAGCCACCTCCAAGGAAATCCCCCCAAGGCCGATCCATGCTGGATATTAGCTCTTTCTTCCAAATTCCTGCTCCATGGCGAGAGTTATCCTTCCTCTCGAGGAAATTTGCTGACCAACCTCTCCTTTTTAGAGAGCTCCTGAGGGCAGTATACATTTTCCTTAAATCCCCCCGGACGTAAGAATTTCGCTCTACGTCATGTTAACCGACGTCTCCCCTCTGATCCAGCCTGCTTGGCATCTCTCTCTCCCAACAAGTTACAAACGAGTTGCGCCTCCCCCACCCCCCCCAAGGTTCCAAGCTCGTCGTAGACAAATGTCGCTCAGTTGATCTCCCCACTACGGTCCTCCGATTAAAGA
>Ga0179591_1378147_pt1 | contig 18160 bp, 15 predicted proteins | sample CZOMad2_1_08_16f_FD_182891 | JGI IMG/M metagenome (GOLD analysis project Ga0179591, IMG submission 182891) | Vadose zone soil fungal communities from Angelo Coast Range Reserve, California, USA - CZOMad2_1_08_16fungal (PacBio error correction) | ecosystem: Environmental > Terrestrial > Soil >... | reverse complement strand
CCCCTCTCCGCTTTTCGTATCCCCCGGGACAAGAGATCCTCCCCCTGAACGAAAAGGCCATTTTCTGGCTAGTTTACGGGGTTGTACAGGTTGGTCCCCCCTCTTTATCCCTGCAAACGTGACATTCCCCCTCGCATCTTTCCGCGCTGCTTTAGGTTCGTTTGGGAGCGGGGGCTGGATCGCCATCCCCCGTTGCTCTTCCAGGGTCCGCTAGTGCGGAGTCCTGAGTCTCTTTCCATGGTCTCGTTCTCTTGTTCTCCCCCCTCCTTTACCCGCTGGTGGGACGAAACGTTTTTCAACCGAAACGTATACTCCCCAACTTTTTAGAAAGAATGTTAGTTTACCTTCCCTTCTTATCTTGGCCTCTCGCTCTCCATTAGTCCCCCCCTTTCGTTTACAGAAACGAAGAAAGAAGTCCCTACTTTCGCCTTAATTCCACTGCAGGTATGTAACACGTTTGCTTGCGCCCCTTCCATTGATTGCACCCAGTAATGCGTTCGTGGCAACTAATCAATTCTTGTCTCCGCCCGTCTAGTTACACTATTTCTTAAAATCCTATTGGCCCCTTCTTCCATCTTCTTCTTTATGAACTCCTTGGCCAGCCCTTTTTTCAATGCCCATATAGACTCGTTGCTACGAAAGCATCCCATGGGATTTGAGTTCCCCCCTTTTTTGCGTGCCCGCGACCCCGCCCTTCTTTCTTCCCCAAAAAGCAGACAAGTTTTTCAATGTCTTCGAGGTTTTAGTTTACCCCCTCTTACTCCCCCTATACTCTGGGGTTCAGGAAAGATACTCTGAACATTTAAGTCTATTCTTTTTCCGCGCACCAGGTGATGTTCTATCTTGAGATTCTTTCAGGCTCTCCTATTTTTGAGAGGGGACTGTCCCCACGAACCTTGTAGTCGCCAATATTCAGACCCCTTGCAACTTGTAGAGTCCCTTTTTTCCCTGGTCCCTTGGAACTTTACGAATTCACTATTGGCTCCCCCTTCCTCATGAAGGAGATGGGGTGTCTTTCGTTTTCTATGCGTGACTTAACGGTTGCTCTTTCATTATAATTTCATCCTCACGTCACTACTATCCCTTTCCCTCCTTATCCCCTTTTGCCATTCTAACCTTATAAGTTTTTAATTCCCTTCTCTACTTACAAATTCATCCGTGGTCCTTACTTGCCCTTTTTCCCATGCACCCAAATTCCTTTTCTTGCCTCGCTAATGCCCTTGTGATTTTCGTCTTTCTCAATTTCTACTTTGATCTTTGACCGTTATTCTTCCCGCTCCCTCCGTTGTGTTGTTGATTTCGACTTTTCTTCTCGGATCGTTGAACATTAGTAGTACCTGCCTTACCCCCCATTATTCTTGCCTCTAAGCTCCAATCATTATTTTGCAATGTTTAATTGTGCATCTTTTTCCCTTTTCCCCCCTCTTCCGATGTTTGGTTAAGATGGGCATTACACTTATAAGGTTTCTTAGATTTCTTATTTACAAAGTTTCCCCTTTGCCCCTATTCTTTGAACTTAACCTTAATTTCACACAATACTCCTCAAGGGTTACCCCCCCCCCCCCACCCAAAACAAGGTTTTTTTTTTTTTTACCTTATTATCCCCCCGAACAACTACTACTCCTTCAGAAGTAAATGATCCCAATATTTATCAGACACCTAGTTCCTACCTCTCCCTTTACACCACCTTCCCGTCACCCTTTGGTCCCGGTATCCTCATATTTTTCATAATCTTATACTGTTCCTTTCTGAAAAGATAAATAAGATTTTATAGTGATATCATATTACACTATCTAGATTTCCCCTTTCCCTTTTCTTTCCTCTCTCTTCCTTCCACCCCGAGCTCTTGCATTTGGCCAACCCCGAGGACTACATGTAATCATGTTTCCTCCCCCTCGCCAATTTATTTAGTATGGGGTCTTTTTGGACGAGATGTTTCGAATTACTCCCTTTTTGTCCTCTCTGGAGACACCGCTTAAAGCCAATTTTATGTGTCGTTAGACACAGATGAGGCGCTCTTTACCTGCAGTCTTGTCACACAGACGTATACCCCCCTCGTTAGGTTCAAATTTCATTTTCCCTTTCCCCTCGTCTCGCCTCCCCGTCTTGCTGGAGAAGATTACCGATGTGAAACTAGCAAGATGCTCCGTTTTTTTTAAGCAATTTTCAGAACAGCCCTGGTTCCCCACAATGCAACTTCCAAAGCAGGACCCTTTGGCTTCTACTCGTTTATGATCTTAGTCTTTTCTTCCCCTTATTCCCCCGCTTTGTTGTATTTATAGGAAAATCCGCGTGAGTTTTCTGGACTCCTATGGTGTTCGCTTTCGTAAGCCCAACCGAGATTGTGAGTGCAAGTTTTGTTACTTCCCTATGCCCTTACTATGGGACCCATTTTCCCGATCCCTTACTAATAAGGTGTCACTTGGACCTTAAAGAACCCTCGTCCGAAAGGGCTTCCTCATCAAGTCAGATGATATACTTTTCCTATGCAATCTGCTCTCTCTCTTGTCGCTTTTGGTCATCCGGCTAAACTTTTCAAACCGGACGCCGGTGCCTCCCGCCTAATTTTCAAAAAGGTTAGTAGTCCATCTATAAACTGGATTGGGACCCTGACGATACTGCGGGCCCTCAGACTTTTTTTTCCCTTGCTCCCACCCATTCTACCTAGCTGGCGTTTCCAAAGACTTGAGCTACACCCTTCGTAGATAGATGAGAACTTGCCGGCCCCACCCACATCGGGTTTTTGAATAATTTTTGAAGTTTCGCCCCGTTTGTGTGGCCCTGCATTCAGGCTTCCTTGGACAGATTGTTTAACGAGCGTTGAATACCCAAGGAGTTCCCTTCTGGTTTCTTCCTTGTCAACTCTTTATCTCATGTGATTAGTTGGCCGCTAAATACCTTCTTAAGGGATAGGAACGGCCCTCTAGTTCGGTTTTGAGCTAACTAAAATCATTTATTTTTTTTTTTCCCCAAGATTATACTTATTACCCTCCTTTTGTTTGATATCGATTGATGAGAGAAAACTTCCCAAGTTTGTGCTGCACCCCCCCTTACTTCTTTTCCCTCTTTCTTCCAACTTTGTTGCCGCACCCTTTGAGTACATGTAAAAGGAGTACCGCCGTTGTTCACATGATCAAGCGGTTCCCCCCCCTCCCCCTTTGTGTATCCCAAGCGCTCTCCGGAAAGACCGGTTCCCTTTCTCTGAATGACCCCCCCAATGGCGAAAGTGATTAGAAACCCACACCTCGCCCGGTTCTAAGGAAGCGGCTTTCCTCTATTTATAGAACCTTCCATCTTTCCCACGCCGTCGAGGCGAGATGAGAAACCTTTGCCGGCTCAGTAGCGTTTTTCCAAACCTTCTAGCTGCTCCTCCACGACCCGTTGTTTCCCCTTTTTTACTGGCGGGTTTTGGTGAACATGAGCCTCATTGCCCTGACTCCTCGAGAAGATCCAAATCTAGTCTTCGTTGCTGTCTCGCGAAATTTCCCGGGTTTACAGCTGGAGTCTGGCCGTTCCCCCCTTCTTTTCTCTTTCTCCCTTTTTTTCTTTCCCTGCGTGGAACCTGATTTAACCTCTTCCGGTTTCTACTGACTTCCCCGCCCCAAATAGAGGGGGGAGAGCATCGAAATATACTAGGTGAGAATGCCACTGGTGGATACTTCGCGTATCCCTTTAAGGTGGGTCTGAAAGAAACCCCCCCCCCCTTCTGATTTAAGGTTTTGGATGATTAGTCACTATGAATACTCGTTTTCCGAATTACTTTCCCGTTATTACCGTGGCGGTTTTTCTCCCCCTTGAAAGGGCCGGATCCCCTTTCGTTCAGGTTTGTCTCTTTTTGTGAGTATTTCCTTTCCTTCATCCGGTACTATTAGCCAGCTCGAGTTGACTCTCCAAACGTCTAAGTTGGCCCCTTCCTTCTTTCTAACTCCCAAGGCAATGTGGCCCTTGCAACGCAACGAGTGAAAGAAATCCTGCTATTATTTCGGCCCCCCTGGTGCGCCTCCTGACGCCCCACTTAGGGACACCTAGCCCATCCCCTTCCCCCCACACATTTAAGTTCAGGAGGACGTGACGCTGCTTTAGTTTTCGTCTAGACGGCAGTGTGGTTTTCCATGCACTCCCTTTTTTGTTAAGTTCTTTTCCGTCATTCTGCGGACAGCAAGACCGTTTCTAATTTCGCTAGGTCCGGCGAGCATATAAAAGCGGATCTTTCCGCCACTTTTTCGACACCGTCTTTATATTAGGAACCTAAAAAGCCTTTGCAAACTCGTCCCTTGTTTTCCCGGATCTTGTTGGGATCTGTACTAGTTTCCTTCCGGTTAGGAGATTTGAGGGCCTGGTCTCTTAGTACTTGTAGTGATAAGTATTTGTTGAGCTTAACCCTTAATTTTCCTCCCTGTATAATCAGATTCTGTCTTAATACTTCCATCCACCTTGCACACGTCCTAAGCATCTTAATCTTGAAAGTTATTCCCCTTTCTCCCCCCCCCATCCAATTAAATCCCCCATTTCAACAATTCAATGGACATTCCCCAGATATTGACTGGGTTTTGTAAGTTCCTGTCATACAATTATTTTGATACCAAAGTACGTTGATTTCCTTAACTTTCTCCTTCCCCTCCCCCTCCCTTTTTTTTTTTTGTTGTTAACCGTGTCTTAATACGAGATTTGCCATATACACTATCACCCTGAAAGGGAGCAAGGAGTGCAGATAACCCTTCCCGTGCTATCCTTTCGTTGTGCAATGGCAGGCACTAATTTTACCCGTTGTAGGTTTTTTTGTGTTGGTTCTCTCTGCCTTTCAGGACTTATAATTGAAGTTTGAGCGTTGCATATCACCGTCCGTAGGCCTATTCGGAGAGAGTGAAAAAGATCCTTCCCTCTCACACTCCATCCATTTTTTGACACCAGGACCCTCTGAAACAACCCCCGATTAACCTCCTCTTTATCCGTCCTCTGATCCGTAAACGCCTTTTCCCCTACCCCTTCCCGAAACAAAGTTCCTTTTTGCCTATTTTTTCTAGTTTCCTCCTCATGACCCTTACTTTATTTCAGTTTTTCGCAATCAGGATTACGCTTTTATATTCTACTGTGAAATGATAAAATTATTAGAAAACTTCTCTCCGACTTCATGAATTCCCCGAACTTCTCGCCCCCTTCTCTTGTTTTACAAAGTCAGTCTCCTTTCCGTATAAAAGAGCAAGATGTATTGTCTGACAATTCGGTTTTGACTGATTCCCTACAGTGGATCCGATTCGCACCCCCCTTTGACTCTCCCGATGTTTTCTTCGAAACTCTTGGTGCCCTTCTTGCCCTGGAGTCAAGGACCGATTCTAGTACAATCTAATGTGGACTATTTCCCGTTTGTTCCCAAGACTCGGTCTTTCGTTCCCCTCCAACTACATACAACTCCGTTTCCCGCATTTGTTACCCCCAAGACAACGTCCCAGAAGAAATTGTTCGTCTCACTCGTCTTTCTCTTCTCCTTTTCTTCTTCGAAACCCGTATAGAAATGGTTGGGGTCTCTACGATTACGCCCAGCTGGTACTCGACCCCTTTTTCTGATTTCGTTCTTTTTCTTCCGTCCCCCCTGAGTTCTAACCTTTGGAGAATAGGTAAATCCTATTTTTCGCCCTGTAGTCCGATATACAAAAGAAGGGAAGAGCTTCGGTCAGCTCCCTCCCGAGTTTTCCGTTCGCAGGATAAGCCTGTCCGTGAGAGACGTCCCATGGGTTTCTCTGCCCGCCAAAAGGACTCTCCCCCTTGGTTTTTCTTTTTGATTCCTCTTTCTAGCGCTTTGGAAATGCAGCTCCCGCTGGACAACTGTCCCTACTGTCCGACCGTTTTTAAAATCCCCTTCTTTTCTTTCTCTGAGCTATCCTGTGCGGCCACTTGTTACGTCAATTGCGGTCCTACTCGGCCCCCAAAAATCTTGCTGTCCTGATTCAAACGTTCTTTCCTCCCCCGGGCTTTTTTCAGTGGCCTGTCTACAAAGGGCGAAGGACACCTTCGTGGCGGGTGTTGTCCCCCTGATTCTCCCCTGGGGTCTTTAAGAGTCTGACCCGTGGTTCCGAGAGCTGCGGCACCAAAAAGGTGGGGGTCATGGGAGTTCTGGTTTTTATACCCGCTTCGTCCGCGCGTTCGCAGGAAGCTAAATTCCGCCCGCTGCACTTCTTTCTGCTCCAAGGGCAATCGAGTCCGGGGTGTTGATTTCTCCCAACCCCCCAGTCATTGAGGGGTTTTTCGAGCCTACTAGTATTGCCTCGCCATCTTGGGGTGATCAGCTGAGTCGCGCTTCCCCCCAACCTAGTGATGTGCGGGCTCAAAAGTGTCACGCGAAAGAGAAGGGTCACACACTCCTGAAGGGATTATCTTTCCTTAGCTTTCCCTTCCCTCCTTCGCTCCTAGTGGGAGAGATAAAATGCCCCTTTTTGGAACTGTGAGCACAGGCTCCGCTGATCCTTTTCCCTTCTGTTGAGCAATCAAAATGACCGTCCTATCGCACGGCACACACTGCCCGCAGTTTTTTTTGGTTGTCATGACTTGCAGTACTTCTTCCTATTTTTAACCGCGATATGCTCTATTTGTCAATAGTTCAGGGTCCGAGATGTCGTAACAGGCTCCATCTCCAGCGTCTCCTCTTTAAGAAACAGGGTTGCTCGGACCCTGTGCGTTGTGAAAAGGGGCTGCCCTGGGGTAAATGGTGCCCCACCTTTTTCTCCTCCTTTACTTTAGACTCTCGAGCAGATTTAAGCTATGAGAGGAGTATCCGTCGAGTTAGGTGCTTTTAGCAGCCAGTTCAGGACTACTTTCACAGTCTTTCTTCCTCCTCCCTCCGGTGAGAGCTCCGATGCTTAGCTTGAGTGAAAGAGGTGAGATGATACCCGCTCCCCCCCATATCTTGGTGCTTACGTAACTTTCTTCTCAAAATACGGCTTTCCCCCCCCCCTCCCCTTTTCATTACGGAGGAGTGCGTGCTTTTTTTTCAACCAAATTAGTGACGTATAATTTTCGCTCCCCCCCCCCTATGACACGGGACTTCCAACAAGTTCCCCTCCCTTCCCTTGTTCTCACTTGGCGTGCAATGGCCGCGTACAATCTCAGGAGGCATTCCGTGCGTAATTTCATCGTTTTAGTAAGGCTGTTCACCGCGGCCATGTGCATTCACCAATACTCAGTGACGTATCAGTTCGCGACACGCCTTTGGCCTCCGGTCCTTTAATCTACCCGAAACTTTCGTGCCGAAACTACCATGCTAGGGATTTGCGCGGTGTGCCGCTAGCATGCCGCCACTCTTTTCATCCTCCCTCCCCTTTTCCCCCAACCAAACATTCCCCCTTCCCCGTTCCCGACCTTTCCCTTTTGCTGGGGTCGTTCGAGCTGAAATGGCCATATCCTCTTGCCCCTCCCACTCCCTGGGCGTTTTCTTTTGCCGTTCTAGCGGAAGCGAAAGAGAAGTTTCCTTTATCTTTTCTTTTTCCCCCTGCCAGATTTTAGCGCGTGGCCTGCTCCTACCACCGGGTTCAGTTTCCGGAGAAATCTGCTTTCCACTCCCCCTTTTCATTCCCCCTTTTTTTCTTTTTTCCCGTCTCTTAATTTTCGCCTTAGTTTATATCATATTACTCTAAGTCTTTCCCTTTAGTATTAGCCTTGTTCGTACCCTGTCTTCCTAAGTTAATTACGTGGTTGAAGAAGGGAACACTCATATGCCCTTTTTCTTAACTTTTATTCCCTTCCCTTTTCTCCTGTTCAACGTCTCTCATCCGGACCTTTACTTTTCCCCCCCATGGCAAACAAAATCATTTTCCTACGTGTCTTGGGGAACCCTATGGCTGGCCCATCCCTTTCTCTCCGGTTTCCTTCTTTTTTCCTAAGGCTACATTGTGGCTTTTGAGGTCCTTTCGTAACGTTCTATGTCCCCCGCTCCGTTGAGATGAGAGAACCTGTCTCTCGTGTCCTACCCCGTGGTTGTTTTTCCCCCCAAGGGGTGTTAGTCTCTCCCTTTTACACTGATTAAACCCGTAATCCCTGCCCCACTCTTTGCCTTCGCTTGATCCCGTTCACAGGCTACACGTTTTTTTCCCCTTTCCCCTTTTCATGGGCCAATAATTTACTCCGGTTGAATTCTTGTCTCTCGAATTGCGGAGAACTTGATGTTGTTCCAAGTTTAGTGGACCCTCTCTCCTTTGTCCCCCTTTCTTCTCGCCTTTGCAATCCCCCCCCAAGACGGGGAAATCTCCCCCCCATCTCTTCCATGGCACCCCAAAGGGTACCCCCCCATAACCTATAATCACCCGAAGTCATATTCCCCATTAGTCCCTTTCAACGTTCTACCTTACTCTCACTAACCACCCCTTAAGAATCCTTTTTTACTCATTTCCCTCGTTTTCTCTAACTCTCGACTCGTTGAGCGACTCTCCGGAATCTTCTAACTAAAACTTTAGACCCCCCTTTTCCCCTGGTCTGTATCCTCTCTCGACAAATACATTTACCGCCAAGTATATTGCAGGATCGATAGTAGAAATACTCTTCTGGGTTAACCAGAAGTACTGAGGATTTTTGCTGAACTGTCTGAGGGCTTTGGTGACGCTGTTTCTCCCTTCCCTCTGGTAGCTTTTTGCACAAATTGTACTCAACCCGTAGTCTTTTTAGTATTCAGTGAGTAGAGATTTAGACCCTTGCTACCCTAAGTGATCAGTTCTGTTCCCATTCTATTTTCCTCCCATATTTCCGCCGAGTGGAGAACAATTATTCCCTGATTATTCCCGAAATCCTGAGATGTCCCTTCAAGTGTGAGTGAGAGACCATTCATGTCAGTAGAAGACCTTTTTCTTAGTCCCTTTTTTGATATTAGTGCGCCCTTCCGCACGATGTTGGGTTATTTTTTTCTTCTTTCCCCGGGCTTAAGAAGTTTAAGTACCCGACCCGTGCTTTCTCCCGTAGGTTCCTTCCCGATTCTACGTACCAGGATTGACGTTTCTGTTTACATAGTACTCCGGGGAAAAGATATGAGACCGCCGGAGAGAAGGTACCATTAGTTCTCCTTTAATAGACTGTAAACTGCTATCCCTTTTCTTCTATCAAGAAAAAGTTATACCCCCATTATGAATCGACCTTGGCGTCTCTCTACTGCTCTTAGATGTAGTTTGGATAGGTTATCCCCCCTTTGTGGGTTAAAAATGCTCAGGGACTGCCCGACCATTCTTTCTTCTATTCCTCCTTTTTTATTTTTTTCAGTACTTCTCCTTACAGGTGACTCTACAACCGTTAGACCGGCCTGCTTGCTTCTCCCCCTCCTTTCGAATAGTGTACGCCCTTTGCCTTTTTGAGCCCAACGTTCAATTCACCGTCTTTGCCCTAGGAGTTCCACCCCCTTTTTTTTTCTTGGGTAATTAAGGCGTTCCAGTTGACCTCTTTTCGAGATGCGCCTTTACAAAAACCCCTAGAAATGCGGGCTGTCATCCGGTTAAAAAGAGCGCTCAGTCTTATCATTTACTTAAATCAGTATACGAGGACGTTCTTTTTCTTCCCTGCCTATCGACTTCATGGGTGTTTTAGCTCCCGTTAAAAGCCCCCTGGGCTGGGTCTATATATATTTTAAGTTTCCCCTCCGTTGTTTGTTTTCGACTCTCCTCTCTCGCCCCCCCCTCACCGTATTTCTTGAGCAACAAACAAAAGCGTAAGATTTCCTCCCCTTCCGGGCCGGCAGAAAATACTTCCGGCGCATCTTTCGTAAATTTGATAACGCTCCTGATTTCTCCTTTATCCCGGCAAAATTCCCTCCCTGTTTGCAATATATAACCCCCACCCAGGGTCTCCATCGCTGAAACACAGCCAAACTTTCTCACCCTCGTTGCCCCACACCCGCCATAAAACGGGGTGCCTTCGTGCACTTTCCCTACGGACCTCAGTGCCAGGAACTATTTTAGTGAGGTAAGCCAGCGCCCGTTGTTGGGCCGAAGTCGATCTGTCCCCCCCTCTCCTGTTCATTCTCCTTCGTAGCTCTGGCCCCCCCCACAGGGGTAAATTAGAGACCTAAACTTGCCTTGGCGGGAACCTTTCTGCTCTTTTTTTTTTTCCGGGTAAACATCTTTATTCCTGACACCTAGCAGACGCTGCGGGTCTCCCCTTTTGGAGCTTGTGTTTTTTTTATTAGCCGTTGAGGCACCGTTCAATTCCTTTGTTTTGACGTTCCCCTGAGGCCTATGCTCCCTTCTGGTATAAACTTTCAATTCTCGGTTCTAATATGACCCTCCCCTTTCCCGCCCCCCCCCCCTTTGTGTGCTTCGCACCCCTCCTCCCAACGAGCGAAAACTGGTCGTTAGTACCCCCTTTAGTGAACCATAGTCGCCTAAACTCACCCCCAAAAAACCATTCGCTTGTCTCAGTCAGTCACTTGTGCCTTTCCCGTTTGGCCTCTTTTTAACCAGCCCCTATCCAAGTTTTGGTAAACCGTGCTTGTGAAACTCCCTCGGTGACCTTTTCCCCTGGCGATGCTTTTTCCCAAATACTACTTTAAGATTTCTCCAGCTCCGCTTTCGACTGCAAATACGGTTCGGGCGGAAACGTCCTTGGACCTGCCCTGTTCTAACTATTCCAAGAACGCTTTCGCCGTCACACCCATAAAGTGTTTTCTTTTACGGGTCGGCATCTTGACACCTAGTGAGTCTCCCTCGTCAAACCCACTTCCCCAGCCAGTTAGCCATTGACTAGTTGGCCGGGTTTTTAATGAATTCCCTGGTCCCTCTGGTGCCTCTGACGGTGCTTGCCCTTTTTCGGCAGATCTCTGTAATACGTGTCCTTTTTACTTGGTGTCCTCTTTCGGAATGATGATCACGACCACTTAGTCTTCTTGTAAGACCAGCTTGCAGGAGTTAGGAACTTTTCCTTACATCCCTTGGGAAACCTCATTGGTTCCAGTCATTCCTTTTCTTAAGGAGTTCCTAGTCAACTCTTTCTACTTCGAAGTCTTACTTTTGGAGTTGTGGAGATTTTCCCCTTTTGTTTCAACCTTTGAAGAAGGGTTGTGTGTCTTTCTTCCTTAATTTTTAATTCATCCCCCCCCCCCTTTCCCTACTAGGACAACTTTGATTATGTTCACTAAGCCTCCCTTCTCCTTTTCATTTATTCTATACTAACACATCAATACCTGAGTAATGATTTTTCCTGGCCCTGGCCCCCAACCCAAATACCCTGAGAGGGGTGTCTTTTTCTCTCAAGCTTCCTAATTTTTTTAATTTTCAGTAAGTTCTTTCCTCCCGTTTAGACTTGAGCAATGGGAGTTTTAATACTGGTTTGTTGACTTAGTCGCTGTTTTTATTGTCGGTTTTTTTTTCTTTTCTTTTTCAATTCTCCCTAGAGAAGCCCCCAACTGTATGCATTCTTTTACACGCTTCCTATATTATTTTGAGACCCGTCCCTCTTTTCCCTAATTTTATCCCATTTCTTTCCTTTATGGGCTTTCTCTCCTTACTCCCCTTATTCGGTTTTTTCTTTTTCATACCCCAGTTTTAATAATATTCCGACCTGGCACCTGAGCCGGTCATGAAATTCATTAACCCAACACACGGATTAACCCCATTTGCGTCCCACCCCTTCCTGCGTCACCCCAACCCTCCCTTTTTCCCACTCTACGATTCGAGCCCTCTTTCCCTGATACCTCTTCCCCGCATTCTATAAATTACCCCACAACTCCCCGACTTTTAATCTCTCTTTCTACTGAAATACTGTTCTTTTCCTTTGGTGAAACTCTTAATATCTCTGATATCACCTTGCCATCCTCCCTTCACCCGTAGAGGCTGTAAAAGCTCTCAGGAAAAGAAGATACGGCCCCGTCTATTGCATTTACCCATTTCCTTATCCATTAATCGTTATTTCACTACACGCCGCTCCGTTTGGATGTGTCTGACCTTCGTTGGATTTTTTGACGGATGCTCAATCACTACTAGAGTCGCCACCCTCCCCTTCTCATTTTAGTGTCTTTTGACATTTCTTTTTTTTTTTTTGTTTTTTTTTTTTTTTTTTTTTTTTTTGGGTGATTTTTTGTTTGTGGTGGGGGTTGGGTTGTAGGGAAGACAAATTGTGTCCCCCCGGACGTGACTCTTCCCCTCTGACTGGGACTTTTTCCTTCCTTTTTTACTTCCACATTCTCCCCTCCCCAGTTTTTTTTGAAGAACCCTACTTCGGTGATACTAAGATCATGCTCTGTCTAGTTTCGGTCCCGCCCGTTTTTTCCCCCTAAACTGTCAAGGCAATTTTCAGGAGGATGACCTATTCATCCTTTTTCAGGATATCAAACTGATACCTCACGGTTTGTTCTTAGCCTACTCCCCCCCTCCGCCGTAGTTAATCAGCTTTGAGGCTCCCTTTCTTTATTATAGAAAAACAGCGATTTTTGGAGGGCGTTCAACCAGACAATGAGAGGTTACAGCTAACCCGCGGGAATAGTCAGTGTCCCTCCCTTTGTCAAAGACGGACCCACTTTAGGACTTCCCCCCACTGGAGATAAACCCCGAGAGGTTTTCCTTTCCTTGATCCTCTTCGAGAGATGTACCAGTTGGGTCCCTCCTTCACTCCTTTTTTCCACCTGGAGACTTGGCCCTCTCTATTGACAAAGAACTTAATTTTCGCTCTCATCTTTACCTGTTGCCCCAGAGCCTAGAAGGACTAGACTTTTCCCCCTAGTTGCCCTGTTCGTTCCCCCCTTCTCACTCTTCTCTTTAGTGACCGCCTGCTGGCTTCGTCCGAACACCCCGTTCGTGTCTGTTTAACACGCCCGTTTCCATTTTTTGCTTTTCTTTTTCATTGACGATGGCTCTTTTTCTCGGACTGTGCCAACTTTTGTTAAGGTTGTCTCCTGTTCTCCAAGGTATCTCGTGTCTTATAATGATATCTAACTAATCTCCTCTAACAAAGGGAGTCCTGACTTCGACCATCTCGTTCCCGGTGTGGTGCTAATCCCCAACGCATTTATTTTTTTTCCCGGTTTATATATTCTCCAACCTGTTGTTTTTGTTAGGAGATCTTCCTGCACACCACCCTCAGTTTTTTCCCCCTTTTAGCCAACCACCCCCTCAAATCGATTTCCCCTCTGTTATAAGTAACCCAAGTGCCCGGAGTTCTTTATAGCGTCCCATGCTAACGTCCTTCTTGCGTGGAGGAACCGATCCACTCCCGCGAAAATTATTTGACTGCACCAGTCACCTTTGAACCCCGCCCATTCCTTCCTGACACTCACAAATTTTTCGACAGCCGGAGGCAACCCCCTCCGAATTTTTTTTACTCGTGACCCTGTTCTCATTCCCTCAGCGTGGATTTCTCTCCTTTTCATAGCCAGCGACTCTTTCCCTTGGGCTTGATATCTCCCGAAATTTTATTCTCCCGTAGCTTCTGCTTTCCAGCAAGTTGGACTAGTCTCTCTCGTCTCCCCTCTGGGTTGAAACTTGCCTCCCTTTCCGAAGAGTGACCTGCATTGCCCTTTTGACCTCTGAGAGAAGTAGTATCTTGGTTCGTTCCTTTTTGTGCTAGTTGGCTTCAGTTCACTCCCCAAGTTTTTCTTCCTTGTTGTTCCGACGGTAACGATTTTTATGCTTCTCCCCAGGAGGGTATCCCTCTTCCTCTCTGTTCTCCTTATTTTACTGGCACCCTCCTCCCAAAAACCCTCTATGGGGTGATTCCGCATTCTCTCATCCTCCCCTCTTCGTCATCAACTGGTAGAGTAAAATTTCCCGGGGTTCTTTTGCGGCTTCTCTCACATAAACCCAAATGCGGTTTCTTCTACCTAAGTCTTCTTCTTTCCGACGTCTTGCCTCGACGGCTTTCGGGTCTTTTCCCCCTGGTAGGTTTTTCGACTCCACTGGGACTTCATTTTGAGTAATGATTGCTGTCAATACTTTCATCCTTTCCCTCCCCCGCTACTGGTTCGCGACGAGTTCCCCCTTCTCCCATTTTGTCCCGTTGATAAGATACCAGCCTCACGCGTACTCCGCTCCGGACCCAGATTTTTTTCCCCCTTTTCCCAGAAATTTTGATCTTCCCGTTTTTTGTTCTCTCTCCCTTCTCAATTAGTTCTCCGTTCAAAAGCCTTTTCCCCCCAATTTATGGAATCAGGGTGTCCCCCTCGCTTACAGCTACCTAAGCTTCCACTGTCTTCCTTTTGTCCCCCCCCCCCCCTGTTTGGTTTTCCCAGGAGGTTCATCATCTAGGCTTAGCTCCCCCAGAGTGAGAAGTTTATCAGACCTCTTACTTTCCCCCACGACCCCCTCCTCTTGACAATGAAATCCAAACCGTTTCTTTTCCTTCTCTTGACCCCCCCCGATTACAATAAACCCCATCCCCCAAGGGGTTGGTCAGGGATTTCCTTTCTCCCTCTTGTTACTATCTTTAACTATTGGATCGGTTGAAGGTCCTTTCATTTCGGTCTTTTGTTCCGCCTTCTTTTTGGGTCCCCTCTCAGAAGGATGGGTCCTCCGGGAATCGCCTGGGAATAATAGAAGTCAAGATTTGGGGTCCTTCCCCTTTCCATCACCGTTTTAAGGCAACGTGCTGACAGTTCTTCTCCTTTTTAATGCAAAGAGATAACCAAACATAATTACCTCCGTCATGACAGCCCCCCCAGTAGGGACTTTCCCCCCCTAAATTTTCTGCTGTGTCCTTTTTCTCTCATTAATGTTCAGTTTTTTTTTTGTTGTGCTTTCTTACTTAGATACTTACTTTTGGACAAAGGTCTTCGACAGGGGACTCTGTACTCTCTCTTTTTTTCGCTATCCCCCGTTTTAGTTTTCAGTCTATCTTTTTACATCCACTCTAAAGTACCATGACCCCCCTGTTGCCTCTTCTTCTTTCTCCCCGTCCCACATGATTCATTATTTTTTTGCGGTCAACTTTTCAATAATTTACCTCCTTGTATTTTCTGTTGAGAGACATGTGGAAGACCCCTTTCCTTTCTTTTTTGTTGCATTACCCCCGTTTTTTCTCCCCTCTTAATTTTAATTTCTGATTATAGCTTCTCCTTTTTTTTCCCAACCTCTTCCTCCTCCACCCCAAAGATTTACTAAGATAACCAGGCGTCAAATCCTAACTATCTGAAGTTTTTTCTCCCATATTTAATATCTGCACCTATTTTTTTCCCCTCAACCCCTGTCCCCTCATTTTTACTCCTTTCTTTCCTCCTCTTGGCTAATCTTTCTCAGGTGTTTCCTTTTGGTACCAGCGAGGGTAGAGGGAGAGTATCCTCCTTCCCAGCTTTTCAAAATTCCACTTTCTTAAACTATATGCCTTCCACATAACTATCCCTCCCCTCTGCTGTGAAACCACTTCTTTATTTCCCTTCGGTTTATATCTTTTTTTCCAGCGAGTGGTATGAAACTTTCTGTTTGCTTGTTTCTTCTTTTCTTCCCTTCATCGCTTCTGGTGGTGTCCCCACCCAACCCACACCCATACGAAAGATTCTTATGTTTTTTCTGAAAACTTCGTGCGTTCGAACTTGCCCCCTTTTTGTTCCAAAGTTATCTACCAGATGACCATGTCAATTCTTCCTTTTTCCTCCCTTGTATTTCCCCCCTCTGCTGTGGAGAATTTTTTTTTTTTTTTTTTTTAGTGAACGTCTTCTCTCCGGATCAAGTTTCCGCCCTTGCTTTTATCACCTTTTGTGTGTTCAAATAAATCCCCGCCAGTAGTCCTTTTCTCGTCGGGATTTCATAGGCATGATTGCCCTTCTTTCACTGAATTGGGGGGGGAGGTTCGAGCATCCCTCGTGGAGACTCGACGTTGGGGGATCTCGCTTTTAGCTATACTTTTCCTATTCTTTTTACCGCACCGATCTTTTTTCTTACCTTTTGAAGTACCCCACTTTTTTTAACCGGAGCTTTGCTTATTGCATAGTAAGATGCCTTTCCCCTCACAGGGTATTCCCGACCCCCCCGATTTTTCCTTTGGCCGCCCCTGTCCCTTCTCTTTACCCTGCCCCCCCCCTTCCCCCTTCTGATTCTCTTTTCCATGCTCCGAGTTCCCGTGGGCCCCCCCAGTCGGTTGAACACCTGGTAAGTTGAGCTCCGTTTCCACTAATTATTTTGATTGTTCTAGTCCCCTGTGCTGGCCATGCGATATTCGGTATCTCGGCTCTTCTCGACACGCCATTCGAAGGGCGTCTTATTGACCCGACGGAGTCCCCCTGCCTTTATGATTTCCCCCTTGCACCCTTCCTTCCCCCCCCCCTTTTGTCCCTCATAAGTCGCCAAACGTTTTTCGGGTCTAAGGACGACTTGCGGGAATTTTTTTTTTTCCGTCTCGGATCCCCACACTTTTTGGGGGTTCTAAGGTTTCCCCTCCCCCTTATCTCCTTCCCTTAGACTGAAGCCTTATATACTACGGACCAACTTTTATTAAGGCAAACGGCAAGAGGTTACCTGTTTTTCTAAAGCCCTTTTGTGGTTGCCTCTATTCCTCTCTCGTTCCCTTCCTTTTGTTGTTTAGCTCGAGAAAGCTCGCACCCCCCCCCCCCCCCCCGTCTGTGGACCAAAACCGTTTTCTACCGCGCTCCCCTCGGTCCTGCCCCCTTTGCGGCTCCCCTTATTAGCGCCCGCTCCATCGGTCTCCGAGTGGTATGCTCCCACAGGCACAGTGACCGACCTGTTGTTTCCCTGCATCCTCTCCTTCCACCCCTCTTTCCCTCTTTTTCAGGCGGAACCGAAACAAACATTTTTCTCTTCCCTCGGAGAAAAACCGCCCCCTCCCTTTTTGGTTTGTCCGTGCTCAGTTCCGCATGTGCTTTTTCAATCGTGCTTGTACTCTTCATTTTTTTCTTGACAAATCAGAGTTACCGTTTGGGGCCTCGGAGCCGAAGCCGGCACAGTTTCGCTGGTCCTCCCGTTTCAATGAGCTTCTCTCTACTGCCCATTCTGCGTGTCCCTTTTTTTCAGGCTCGGCCTGGGACCAGGGTTAAACTCGTTAGCCTTTCCCCGCCACGGTGACAGCTGAAGATTTTGGTAGCACCTTTTCTAGTCATCCTTTTTCTTTGGGGGATCTCTTCTCCCCCCCACAGTTGCCTTCCCTCCTTTTCCGGAGGTGAAGTTAGGCCTCACGGTACCCCTGATTTTTTCCTTCTCGGCATGTCTCGTCCGCGTTCTCAATATCTCGGTTTCTTTATTCTTTACCGCAATTTCTTCCAACCTCTAGGGTGATTAAGAACGACCGTACTTACGTCCGGTTTCTGGTCGAGTCCATTTGTCTTTCCCCGGATTCTGCCTAAAACTTCGAACGGTGCTAGGCCCTAGCTCCTCATACGGCACCAACCACACATTATGACCCTTTGTCAGGGAAACCACGTGCCGTGAGACCTCCTTTTGAACTTCTCCTTTCGAGAGTTGCTTGGTAACCCTCCTCCTCTGTCCTTCTTCCCTTCCCTCCTCGGCCCTCCTTAGTCCGACTGGCCCCGGAAGATGTTAAAGGTCCTTGGACCGCTTTCCCCCTTGGTTTAGAAATATCGCACCTCCGCTTTTCGCCCGTCCCCCCCCCCCCTGTGGGATGAGAAGTGGGTGCGCACTCCTCCCGACTGCTTAGTCCTTCTCCATCCCCCCCCACCCCCCCTAAAGACCACGCCGAATTTTTCGGGTTTTTAGTCGCCATACTACCCATACTCTTTTGTTTCCCATTCCATCTCCCTTTGCCCGTTTACCCTTCTTTATCATTAGCTCCATCGAAAATCGAACGTTTCTACTTTCGGGCTCTAGGGAAAGGGCCTCTTACTTCCTTTTCGCACTGAACTAACTACTTATTTGTTTAAGATTCCCTCCCCCTTCCCCCCCCTTTTTTTTCCGTCCAAGGGTTTTCGTTTAAAATTTCGGCCCTTAGTGACCCTCAGGGAGTCTCCTTTCTCCTTTTATCTTGAAGATCTTCTTTTTTTGCCCCTGGTTATCCTACAAATTGGGTGGAGCTTACTACTTACTTTTTCATCCTAAGACCTCTCTCCCCCCATTCCTTTTTTTTTTCCTCGGAGGAAAAAAGGGACCGGAAAGTTAAGCATCCTTATTCCCTTCCTCCTCCCCCACCCATACTAACATTAGGAACCCTTCCTGGCCATTGCACCCCCCCTATGAGTTTTTTCCTTTTTTGATCTACTGCCTCCCTGTTTGTCTTATGTTATTGTAAAACGTGAGTGACT
>Ga0179591_1286987_pt1 | contig 18161 bp, 10 predicted proteins | sample CZOMad2_1_08_16f_FD_182891 | JGI IMG/M metagenome (GOLD analysis project Ga0179591, IMG submission 182891) | Vadose zone soil fungal communities from Angelo Coast Range Reserve, California, USA - CZOMad2_1_08_16fungal (PacBio error correction) | ecosystem: Environmental > Terrestrial > Soil >... | reverse complement strand
CGTTACATACCCCAACCGACCCTATTCTCTTTGTTTCAACTAACTTTCTGGGGAAGGCCTGAGTCAACCCCTAGATCCCTCCGGTTGTTTTTATTGTTCCAGATTGTCTCCCAACTCTCTTCGTCCCTTTGAAGAGGCCCTCAAAGTATCTTAATTGTAATTTGACGGTGAAGTTCTTCTTTTCATAATGAAGACTGGTCCCCTTCATATTTCGTGTGTTTCGGTGGTGGTGCCCTTTTTCTCTCCTTAGTGCCCCAGTGAAATTGTTCTGCCCCCCCTTTAGGTTGTTACCCGATGTTTGAAGATGTCAAGTGTCTTGGCCCTTTTTTTTTCCGGACCTATTTTTGCCTCTCTGTTTTGGGGGTTTCTCTGGAGTGTCCAAACCGTTCCTTTCCGTTTTGGGGGCCGTTTCTTTCCTGGGAAGGACCAGACTTTGGTAGTTCCCCCTGAAAGACCTGCCTCCTCCTTTCCCCCCCCTCCTTTTGATTTGCCCCCCGTACCCACATAATCATGGCGTTTTGTAAAGACGTTGAAGTGTGGGATTTGTTTTTTTTTTTCGCTCGAATAGCGTGTTTTGAAGTTCCTGCTCGTGAGTCTGTGTTACCCTCCCTGCCAGTTTTTTTCTGCTATTAACCCCTTTTCCCTGTGAGTCTTCGGGGGCCAGGGCTTCCTTTTTCTGCAAGGGACCTGTCAAATTTTTTTTTTCTGTTTTTCAGGAATTCGCCGATTTTTTAAGAACCTGTGTGCCTTCGCTGCTTTGCCTGTCGATTCCTTGCAACTTTAGTGACGCAATTTTCCTATTAGTCTGAGTTCTTCGTCCCCACCTCATCTTTTTCTGTCCAATACTGGTTTGCTTGTTTCAGGTACGTCCCTCAGAAGTAGGATTCGCCCTTTAGGGCCCGCTTTCTTAAGAAACCTCCCTCTTACATCCCTGGAATGTTTTTGGCTTATTTTTGGAACCCCGTCCCGGGTTCCCGGACATGTCTTTCCTTGCTGCCTAGGCAGAACCGCTGTTCGGACCGAGTCCCCCTTAAAACGTCATTCTTCCACCTACCAACTTTAGGCAATCTTTTTAAAGGAGTATCATGCTCCTTTGTATACCAAGGACTTGAACCCCAATATTGCCCCTTTTTTTATAAACATGTCTATGTGAAATTAAATTGAATTAAAAGGTTTTCACCCACAACCCCCCCCTTGCTATTTTCCCTCACGTACTGAACCTCGGGACAAATCCATCTGACCCAATTGAACCCACGTCCATTTTCATTACCCACCCCTTTCTACCCAAGGGGCATTAATATAGGTCTAGTGTTTTAAGTTTTTTCCAAAAGTTCCCCACTTCTTAGGCCGGGAGGACCAGGTTCGTGTTGTGGGTTTGTTGGGTACTCAAAAACGCCCCCGGGCTTTCGGTTGTCGCGGTTTCTTTACTCGGAATTGGGTCAGCCTGTTGACCCTGGCGCGCCCGGGACGTTTTTTCCGGGACGTTGCATATTGGGATTACCACTTTTCCAGGAACTCCCAACACCCCATTCGACACAACACCGTAACTTTCGCAAAGCTTGATTCCCTCCATTTTGAGAACCTTTTTTGCTCCCCTCCCCCTGGTTATTACACTGGTCAACCCACTATCTTCCAATTCAAAACTATTTCCCAACCTCCTGTTCCAAAAAACCCCAAACTTCTTCTTCTAAGAGGCTAGGAGATTGCGCCCCTGGGCCTTTGAACCCCCCCCCTTGAGACCCCCCCCCCCCCTTTTTTCGCCATGAGTATTAGTCTTCTTTGTTTTTCCACCTCCTGCCATTTTCTAGCCAGAATCCGTTTGGTGAGTAATAGGCCAAACGGAAACCACTGTGCCCTATTTTTTCACTTGACCTTCTCGTGAGGGTTTACTACAACCCTCGTTTTCCCCTAGGACCTCCCCGCCATTTAGAAAGTCTTCCCTGAAAAGGGTCTGATTCTTTTTTTTCTTTTTGCCGTTTATTACCGCGCCAAACAGGGTTTTTTCCCTTTTCTTATCCTCGAATTGAAAGGACTCCCCCCAAACGCTCCAACGATTTTTCTTTTTATACGCCTCCGGATTTTTTTTGGCCCCGAAGGACTCCCACAGCTCCCCCCTCGAAACCATCTTTGTCAGCTTTGCCCTACTTACTTCCCCAGTTTTTTTTTCTTTTCCCCTAGGAGTTCCCCTAGCTTTCAAAGACTTTAGACTTTTCCGCCATGTTCCCCTCTTTCAGTCTCCTCTCATGAAAACTAGACCCCTGTCTGGGCTGCCTTACACTAATTAGCCCAGAGTCCCCCCAAGCTGCAGTTTGCTGTGTCACAAGGTTTCATTTGATCCCCCTTTTGTTTGCCCCTTCCCCTGTGGTTGGCAACCCGCGGTTTTTCCTCTTGGAGGCTGTCGGTCCCTTTTTTTTTTTTTTGGTCCTATGATTTGGTCCCGTTGTTTCCGACGACGAGGAACAAGTTATCTTCTTCCTAGGTGATTTTCCCCCTTTAGTCTAGGATCTTTTTCCCCCCCGAACAATCGTCACTCACAAGTTTTTTTTTGGAGTGGGCCTCGACTTCCCCGATTTGCTTTTTTTTTACACTTCTGGCTGTCCCTGTTACCACTTATGGCCCCTCCCTCCGGCACTGTTTTTCCTTTTAAAACCCCCCCCCCCCCTCTAGTTTTTTTTTTTAGGAGCGTTTCCCTACCCCACAATGCAAAACGAATTGGCCGTTTTCCGTTTTCCTTTTTCCTTGGCACGGGGGAACTTTTGGTTGTTGACCCCTTAAGTTTTCTTTTTTGCCGACTTTTTTTCATTTTCGCTTAGGGAGTGTTTTTCTTCTTCCTTCTCCCCCCTTAAAATGTAGACTGGCTATTTTTGCGGAAAAACCTGGTCTTATTTGAGTAATCCCCTTCCCGGCGGGACTATGTGACCCCCCTTTTCAGTATGATCCCTTTCTTTAGTAACCAAGGTTACGCAAGTTCTGGTATTTTTTTTTTAAGCTTCCTTCTTTATTACACCTTCTTTTTTTTTTTCTTACATCCAGGATGAATCGTTTTTTTTTTTCAAAGTACTTTTCGCGCGTGAAAGAGTGTTTGCTTGGACACGGACGACCTCTTTCTTCTCTGTATGTTTTTTTCTATTCACTCCTGGCTTTTTTTTTTCCATTCCGGAGGGGCTGGTTCCTTGATCCCCTGATTTTCCGGGTTGGAGTGTTCATTTGGATTTTTGCTGCACGTTCTGGATGTTGAAAGTCCCGACCCTATCTGTTCCTATACCGTTCTACACTTTTTCACGAACCCCTCCTCTACCCTGCTCTTTCCTCTACAATTCCACCATCGTTTCCTAGAGATGGAGGCCTGAAGAACCCAGTTTCTTTTTATACTCCCCGCTAAGGAGAACCCTTGAGCCTCCTCCCTCCCTTCTTCGGTGGATTTCGTCTTTTTTAGGGGTCAAAATTTATGGTGGTCCTAAAGGTTTCCGGTTTTTGTCTCTATCAGGGAAGATTCCTACCTGCGGTGCCCCTTTTTTTTTTTTTCTGGCGCCCGTCGGACTGCTTAGCTTTTCTGGAGTCTGGTTTTTTTCCTGCCCTAAGACCTTTTTTTTTCCATCCAGTTTCGACCTTTCCTGTGACATCCTGGCGTGTTGGCTATGCTTTTTCCCTTCGTGGTAGGAGAGGCTTCTATCTACTTTTTCCTAACCCCCCCCTTTTTTCCGTTTTTGTTCTAATCTGAAGAATGTGTGAGACGGTTCAGTTTTTTTTTTGAAGAGCCCTCCCCCCTTCCACTGACTTCCCCTGTGATTTCTAAACCCTTTTCCTCTCCTTGATTCTCCGGGGAAACCATATATTTTTAGAAAGGGAACACCCCCCCTTTAGACCCGGCACTTTAGTCCCCCCCCAGACCTTGCCCCCCGGGGACACCTACTATCCTTTCTCCTGTTCCGTGCCTCTCTCCCTCTTGAGTGTAAGCGAACCCCCTCACTTTTTTTTTTTTTTTCTCGACTGAGACCATCGTCCCTGGGGTTGATAGGTTGGTGAATGCTTTGGACTTTTGCTGATTGTATTTTTGCAGCATTTCTATGATTCGGGAACCTGCCCCCCCCCCCCCTTGAAGCGGCAACGTCTTCTTTTTAGATTTTGATTATTTTGGGGGGTTGTTTTAATCTTTTTCGTAGGTTTTTTTTCAGTCTTCTTTTTGCCTTGGCAGGAAGATTCGGTCTTCATGACCTAGCCCACCGAGCGGGGGTTCCCCCAGCCCGGGGAACCTCCCCCGTCGCTTTTTTTTTCGGTACAGACCCACTGTCGTCCTTTTTAATGGGGGTCCCCAAGAAATTTTAGAACCAAACCTCCCCGCGGCACTTTTCTTCCTTTTTTTTTTGCAACACAGGACCACTTTCGTGCCGTAGTCTCAACCCCCCATGTACTTTTCCCAGAATCGGAATGTCGAATGTAGGCAGGTCCTTTAGAAAGTCCGCCAGTACAAAAGCCCCCTCACGTTTTACCTCCCGGGTGTTCCCAGACTAACTCGTTGAAGTGCCGGGAAACGTGGTGGCCAATTCAGGACTCCTCCCCCATTTTCCAGACGCCGGTTTCTCCCAAACATTCAAACCCCCAGCGAGGGTAGGTGCCTCCTTAGTCACAGCCCCTCCCCACAATCCCAAGACCCAGTCTCGCCCCCTTGGTCCAGGTTTTTTCCCCTTCTGCACGACCCACTTTTCCCCCCCCACCCGGGTAAGACGGCAACGGCTTGTCCAAGGGATACAGGAGAACCTCTTCGCGGGGTTGTTTAAAGCATTCGGTGAGTTTTTTTTCGTAAACCCCGTTTACCCTTTTCTTACAGCTTCACTCTGCGACCGGATTGAACAGCAGCGACGCGCACGACCCTTTGGCCTGTTGGTAGAGGAGTTTTCGGCGGGTACTACCCCATAGCGTCCCTCAGAGTATGTTAACACCTCGGCCCTGCGATCTTCGTCTGGATTGTGCACAAAGTTTGTTTTCCAAATCCTTCGGACCGGCCCCCCAAAACTCTGCCCCATAGTCCCCACTTTGTCTTTTTAACACCTTCCCGAACCCCCCAGTTTCTCCCCCTTTAATGGGTGAACTTTCCCACTCCTGCTCTTCGATTCTTCCACCTTTTTTTTCCGGGTAAGGTTGACCCCATTTCTTCTGCACGCTCCTTAAAGAAGGAAAAACCCATATTCCTCCTGTCCTTTGACACACTTATCTTTCAGGACCAATCTCCTTGTAACTCTTGATTCTTTCCCCCCCTCATAACCCTAAGGGAACGTTCTCAAGGATGGCCTGTGTACGGAGCCTGTCTCCTTTTTCTTCCTTCCGGCTCTCTTCAGCTTTTTTCTTTAATTGTCTGATTGTTCTTTAGGAACCACATTCGGGCGTGACTCCCCTTCCCCCTTTGCCCCCCCCCCCTTTTGAGTGTCTTTTGTCCAGGTGTCTTTTTGAGAATCCTGTCAGGGTGGCGCCTTTTCTTTTTTTCGCCTCCCTTGTCTTCTGTCCTCAATGCAAGATTAGGTATGCAACTCCCTGGACGCCTTTGTGCGATTGGCTTTTTTCCCCCCTTTGACAAACTTCCTGTTTTTTGTTTTTCCCTTGAGGCCTGAGAAAAACCCTCTGACAGCCCCCCCCCCCCTTTCGGCAGGAAAAAGTAGCCTGTTGTTTGACCAGAACAGCTCCATTGAATTTGTTTTACCCGCCAGTTCCCCCGCAGCTCATCTCGTGGGACCCTTGTGAAGGGTAGTTTGTTTCAATTTTTCCCTTGTTTCTATATTTTTTTACCCGTTTGTCGACGTGCGAGTCCCCAAAGGCCCGTTTTTTTCCTTAGGCTTCTCGTCTGCCGTGGGTGGGCCATCCCAATGGGTGGGGAAACTCCCCCCCCCCTGGTTAAGTGGACACCTTCCTCCGTTTTTCCTCCCCTCATTGCCAAAGCCCCCCCCCCCCTTAGTGAGGAACGTCCTCCAGATTCTTTTTCTTTTTTGTTTTTGTAGTCACCCCCCCCCCCCGCTACGAAACTGGAGAGTCCTTTTTTTTCTGGAAACCCCCACCCTCAAGGCCGTCTTTGGTATTTCACTGCTGGATTGGGCGTTCTTCTTTTTGTCGTCTCGGGCTCGAGGTTTTTCCCCCCCCCTATACACACCCTTTTCTTCGGCCCCCTTTCGGACGTCAAAGTTTGGGCCCCCCCCCCCCCTTTTTCAACAGGGCTTCCCCCCCCGTTGATACTGTTTTACTCAGGGTTGGTTGTAAGCGCAATTTGTCACCCCTTTCCTTTTGTGCTTGTTTTCGGTTTTTTTTTACCATGCTCCATCAAGTCCGATTAATGGGGTTCTCCCCCCCCCTTTGTAGGAAAGGGGTTAATTCCTCCTCCCTGCAATCTTAGGATTAACCCTTTTCTTTCTGTCTACGCAAAAGGTTTTCCCCCCCCCAGGTCTCCCCCACCCCAACCTGAAATATTTTCTATCTCTAAGAGATTTCCCCTTTGACAAGTTATTAGCTATCCTCCCTGACTTTCTAAGTGACAGACCCCCTTCCTCTTTTACAAGACTCTTTCAGCCTTTAAACACCCCCAGGTTTTTGAAAGAGCGGAGGGCTCCTGACTCTCTTTTCTTTCGCCTGGACATAGCTTTCACCAAGGGACATCACAATGGAGCATTACTTTTTTTTTTTTCAACCCTTTTTTTCGGGAATGTTAGGATTGAGCAATGACCCCCCCCCTTCATCCTTACCCAGGGATGAAAATCAAAGATGGTTTTTCGTTATATCCCTACAAGGGAGGTCCCCCTGGATCTCGTTTCCTTTTCAGATTACCCCCTCCTCCTGATCCTTGTCACCCCCCCTGACCCCCCATTGCCTCGATGTACTTGAACTTTCGGTGGATCTTGACAGTAAGTTTTCTCTTTCCTGCGAACCCCCCCCCCCTTTTCCGTCCTGAATGAAGGTCCCCCACATTCTTCCCCCCGCGAATACTGGTAATTTTGCGAAAACACCCACCGCCCTCTTCAAGGCATCCCCTCCCCTTTTTGATTCTGGTCCCCCCCTCCCCCCCCCCACCCCCCCTTCTAGGGAAAAGAAGATCGTCCATACACTGAATCGTGACTTGACCCCAATTTGACCCTCTCATTCGGCCTCTTCTTTTCATTACAATGATTTCCCCCCTTAAGTCCGTCTTCCGAGAGGGAGTTTGCGTTTGATGGGTGTCGTTTCCCTGGCAACCCGCCGTCCCTTTGGTCGAACGCCCCTTTTCCCCCACCCCGATGAATCTAGGGAAGTTAACAACCTCCTTTCGTTAACCTCTTGGATATGGGAGGGTTTTTTTTTCGTCGATCCCCTGCGATTTGACCCTGGCGTTCGGATGAAGCACCCCCTTTTAATACTCTGGAAACTTTCCAGGCTTCCTTTTTCTTTGAGACCGCCTCCCATTTCCTAATTTGACTGGTTCCCTTTGGCGACCCCCCCCCCCCCCTTTTATTCAAGCAGAGTATGTTTCGTTTCGTCTCAAACACCTCGCGGGGTTTTTTCTTCCCTTTTGTGTTTTCTAGGTACCCAGTTTTTTTTTCCGCTTCACCTGTAGTTTTATCTCCCCCCCCCCTTAGGACCCGGCTTTTTTTATGACAGGGAGCGGGTCATCCCAGAATAATTTCACAATTTGAATTCTCTATTTTCCGGAGGCCCAAACAAAAGGGAATGTCTTACAGTCTCCCTTTTTTTCGACAATTGGGTGACCTCTTGGTTTCCGAGGGTCAGAAAACAAGGGGTTCGATTTTCTTGATGATTGCACAAAACCCCTTTGGTCGCCATTCATCTCCACCGTCAGTCAGGACCCTTTTGCTCTAAGAGATGCCACAGGTCATATTTGGGGTAAAAGCCCAATAAGGCTCCCCCCTTTCTTCGAGAGCAGAACTTTTCCTACAGGATTTTTGAGGTCTTATGGGTGATTTTTGAGGTATTTTATTTTCATAGGCACACTCCCGGTCCTGCCGGTTTGTGGTGTTTCTTTCGTTAGAGACTCAAGGGAGAAATGGGTGGGGTTCCTCTTTGTTTTTTCTTTTGAGGCCACCTTCCCCTGACCTGAGTGATCCAATTCTTGAAAGCTGAGGGGGTACCCTCATGGAAAGTCATTCTCCCTCTTGCCCGTAGAAGGCGTCTCGGCAAAAAATCTTTTTGTGATTGGACCGTTACAGTTTAACGAACCCCTACTGGCACCGGAGGATTCATTAGAAAAGGCGAAGGAAACGGCACATGCTGTAAACGCCCATTAACCCGGTCGTTTTTAGGCTCACGCTCTTGATCAATGGGGGAACTCCCTGCCAACCTGCCTGTCTAAGCAAATGGGAATGGATTCTTTTCCCGAAGCAATACTTTGTCTGTGGGTATATATCTTAACCCTGGGCCTTCGGTTGTTCACCTTACCCAGATTTGTGTCTGTTTCCCATTTCCCCAATAGTGCGGTATCTTTTACCCCAACTCCTTTTCCCCCCCTTGAATTTAATTTTGCCGCATCTTTCTACCCTCTCTTCATGGTCGGGTCCCACTCCCCACACCCGGTTGGCAAGGGCTAAGTCCTTCCTTGTCTCTCTTTCGCCTTTCCCCCCTTTCCTGAGATGCTTTCTAACCTTTTTTTTTCTGGGTGAGGGATTTTAATTTGAAGACAATTGTACCTGGAAGGGCCCTTTTTTGTCGACCTTGATTTTCCGCTTTTTTTGCGTTTTTTTAGTCCTCGGCACCCCCTCAAAGATACCTTGTGGTTGCCCTTTCAACTCCCCTGGGGGTATGTACTTTCCCTTGCTCGATCCTTCGGACCTTTTATGTGAGCCTGGTGCCGGTATTTTCATTTCCAGTTTTTTGTGATAACACACCGTCCCTGTTGTCACATGCGTTGTTTTCTTCCATTTGAGTAGAACCACCCCTTCTAAGTTTGTGTTCTGTCCCCATACATCCCCCACATTCTGCTCTCTTTACCCGACTATGGGGAAGATGTTCTTCTCACTGATAGGGGAAGACCCACTTTTCCGGAATTTTCTCACCGAAACAGGACTGGCTGAAAGTAGTTGGGCGTTCTCCCTTTCATTTAGTGTCCCCTTATTTCCATGTTTTTTTTCTCTATATAAACTTCGTTGTGTTATCTTGGAATTTGTCTTGGGAGTTTTGGGGGAAATCCCCGTCATCCGATCGGTTACCCCCCTACCCAGAGATATTGGTGCTCAGATGGTTGGTCCCACTTTTGCACTCATCTAGGTTGTCTGTCTTCAATAAAAAACCTTGATCGACCAAGCCACTCCTTGAGGGTTCCAGTTAGTCCCACCCCCTCCGACCCAATTCCTGATCTTTTCCGAGTCCTGATTGTACCCTTCCAAACCCACTTCCCCTATGATCTTCCCCAGACGTTCACCCTCTGAGAACTCTATTCCTCGGGTTTGGCTTCTTTCCACGTTCGTTTCTACGTTTCCTTTCCCATGTCCCCTCCCCTTCGCCCCAATTTTGGCCCACTGATCTTTCCTGGACTGAAAATTATTTTCTTTAATGTCCTCCCCCAGATCTTTTTTCGATAGTTTCGGGTTCTCGTCCTCGGCACAAAGAGTTTTTTCTTTCCCGTAACCTAATATTTTCCTTGTTTTTTCCGAGGAGGTGCGGTCCATCACAACTTTTTCTTCAATGATTTAAGGTGCTTTTTGTTTATTTTTTCCTTATTTCCATCTTTTTCTTCCCTGTGTCAGGTTTCTTATTTTCCCTGAGAATTTGGTGTTTTTGTCGGTGACAGTTGCCTTTACCGCTCAAACCCCATGGAAAGTCTTTTCACTTCAACACTCATCATTTTCTGTGTAAAGATAAGGCTTTGGCGTGGGCCCCGGTGCCTCCGTTTTTTTAGTGGTTGGTTTGGACCAGACCGGACTTTCCTCCTCCCCCAGTATATTCTTATGGGCATTTTGCGACCCTCTCCAATGCCCCCCGAAACCCAGTGAGGCAGGAACTCCGCCCCCCGATTTTTTAGTTCACATTGGGCGTCTTCTCTTTTCTGCTTCCCCCCCTGTCCTTCAGGAAGAAATGCAATGGATCGGTGTCTTTTAGTTACCGCTTCCCCCCCCTCTATTTTTTAGGGTCCCCTTGGTTTACTGGGGATTGTAGGCTTTCGCATCTTTGGGCGGCATTCACTCTTTCCCCCCCGGTTCGGCTACACTCGCCTCTCCCCATAGTCTCGTGCGTGGTTCTTTTTCAAAGTTGTCCACTTTGGGGCCTTGAGCCCCAGGTCCCCCTTGACATTAGGAACTTTTTGCTTCTGTCCCCAACGTTAAATGACCTTTTTCCCCCCCCCCTGATGAACCCCCAAACGTCGTTGTACGTTCCTGGTTATAAGTCCTTTCCTCCCCCCACGGTCTTTGACCCCATGCGTCCTCTACCCTGAGCTTCCCCCCCATGGACCCCGCCCAATGGCCCGACATCCCTATTTACACTTCTTTCCAGTGGGCTGGATCCTGTCCCCCAACCATACAAGAGACCCCTCCTAGGGGGACTAGGTCACTCTCTTCCCACCCACCCCCCTACCGACGCATGGGATCCAAACTCCCCAAAACCAAAGATGGTGGGACTGCCCCACCTCCCCCCCCTCACCCCCCGTCCCTCTCATCTTGCTCCCTTCTCCCCCCCCCCTACCCCCCTCTCCCCCCCCTCCACCCTTTCTTTCCCCAAACTCGTCTGTCCCCATCCCCCCACCCCCCCCTCCCCTCCCGCGCTTGCCACCCCTCCCCCCCCTCCCCCCCCCTCTATCCTCCCCCCCCCCCGCCCTTACCTTAACTTCCCTCCATCCCTCCCCCCCCCCCCCTCTCACCTCCCCTCCTTCCCCCTCCTTCCCCACACCCCCACTTCTCCCCCGCTCCACCCCTTCACCCCCACCCATCTCAATCCACCCTCCTCCCCCCCCCTTCCCCTCCCCCTCCTTCCGCCCCCCCCCTCCTCCCCCCCCCCCCCCCCCCCACTCCCACCCCTTCACCCCCCCCCCCCCCCCTCCCCCCCCCCCCCCCCTCCCCCACCCCCCTCCCCCCCCCCCCCACCCCACCCCACCCCCCCTCCCCCTCCCCCCCCCCCCCCCTCTCCCCCCCCATCCCCCTCCTCGCTCCTCCCCCTCCCCCCCCCCCCCTGGCCCCCCTCCCCTACCCCCCCCTCCCCCCCCCTTCCCCCCACCCCCCCCCCTCTCCCGCCCCCTACCCCCCCCCCCCCGCCCCCCCCTCCCGTCGCCCCCCGCCTCCCACCCCCCCCCGCCCCCGCCCACCCCTCTTCCCACCCCCGCTCCCTCCTCCCAATTCCCCCACTCCCCCCCCCCCTCCGCCCCCCCCCCCCCCCCACCCCCCCTCTCCCTCCCCCCCCCCCCTCCCCCCCCCCCCCACCCCCCCCCTCCCCCCCCCAACCAACCCCCCCCCCCACCCCCCCCACCCCCCCTCCCCCCCCCCACCCCCCCCCCCCCCCCACCCCCCCCGCACCAAAAACCACACACTGTGTGTTTTTTCAAACCTCCTCAAGATCCCTAGACCCCCTCCTATGTGAAGCTTAAAAGATCCCCCCCCCAAACACCCGAGAATGCTAAAAGTATTTTGGGTTTTTGGTGTACTCCACCCCCCCTCAGAGTGGCTTCCTGCGTTTCTTTTGTTGTTTTACCATTTTTCACTTGTCTTGGCGCGTTTGAGCGCCCCCCTTTGTAAAAAGTCCTTGAGTCCACCCAAATTTTGGGACCCCCGGTCAAATTTTTCTTTTCTTGATTTTTTGCAACTGAAGACGTTTTTTTCTCACTGTTCCTCCCACTGAAAACTTCTCACCCTGATCTTAACCCCATAACTTGGAACCACTTTGGTTCCTGATCATTTCTGCTGTTGAGGGGGCGTTCCCTGGACCCCTTTCTCCTCGCCTTATTGAGGTTTAACCACATTAGAATCTGAGGGGGGTTCGAAAGGCTTTTTTAGCCCGTGTTACCCCAGGAGAACGCCTTAAAGTTTAACACCCCCCTTTTTTTTCATCTCTGGAGGGGGTTACTAAAGAGGGGAATACTGACCCCCCCCAGAGCTAGATCCAGTTCTACTGCACCTTCTTTTTTTTTGCCATTCTTCTTGGGAATCCTGGCCCCAAACCCCCATTTACCCTTTCCTGATTGTCCGTTGCCTGCGTTATGTTTGGTAACTGCATAAAAACAGAAACACGCTTGGTCCTTCCGACTAAATCGTAGGAACTCTCCATTGTATGTCCAAATTATTGAGGGGGCCCAATGGGACTGCCGGCCGAGCGGTGTCATTTTTTTCTTTGTTAACCCTCTTCTACTTTCTCCTAGGAACCGAGGTTAAAGGATTCCCCGACCCTCCGTCCTGGTTAAGGTTGGGAACCCTCCAAAACTCCGCTTTTCGCCTTTCTGACAGAGTTTCTGCCTCCCCAACACCGTGAGAAATTTGGGTCTTCCCTTGGTTTGGACCAACAGTGTGGCTCTGGGCTACTGTGACTCTCTTGGGGAATTGGCACATTTTTTACACCCCGACGACGAGCATTATTGTGAGCCCGGGTGAGCTGACGCGCTATCCTGTTTTTTCGAACTACCGCCTCGACAGTCCCCCCCACTTTAGATTCTGCTTGTTGCCGTGTGAGCTACCTTGGGGAGGGTCCCTTTGAACTCCGACTATTGAAGTACCCCACGTTCGTCGGTCCTTTTATGCGAAATTGCACCCTTTCTTGAATATGTACCTTTGTTCGGTAGCCCATGTGTTTGTAACAGATTAGTCCCCCCCCCCCCCCCCCTTATTCCTAGGTAGGAGTGATTCTCCACACCAACCCATGGACCGCTGGCCGATTCCCTTGGCAAAAAACTTTTTTTCTCAAGACATGTGAGGACTGATGACAGAGTTTTCCGATGCTCTTTCCATCAAGCACCGGATCCCGTTGGGGGAGTCATTGATCCTGCTCTCGCTTCGCTGCATGGTACTTCCTGTTAGGAGAAAAGGAGTGGGTCCTTGTTGACCCCTAGAAGTACCCCCTCTTTTGGGATGCCTCGTGATTCTTGGTCAGTTTCTGGGGACGGGAATTACATTTTGGCTGTTTCAAACGTGAGTGCTTTTTAAGGGGCCCCCCGGCCTGGCTGGAGTTCTCTCGGTGGACCGGCCAACTTTCCGGATTAGCCCAGGGTAAAATCTTAACGACCCCGTACAGTAAATGCTCTATCTCCGGTCAAAACTTTTCGAATAGATGGCTGTTGACGTACCCGATATCCTTCCAGATTACCAAGCTCCCATGACCAATCCAATGGAGACATTACGTCCCTATGGTCCTTTTGCCCGTAGGGCCATGGATGGGGTGGTCCTGTCAAAATCTATCCCTGGGAAGCTGGACTAGGGGATAGGGATTGCAGATCCTGGAAAGTCGGAGCTAGATTTTACGGCGCTGTTGTTATTCCCGCCGCTGAGCTCAAGTTGACTTTAGCCTTACTGTGAGGTGATGTTCTTTTTCTTTGTAGCTGGTTTAGGATTGATTTATACCTTCCTTCCTCTTTTCCCTCCAGTTTGGTTTATCTTTTAATCCGCGCCGTCGCGCCTCAAGGCGCCCCCGAGAAATCTTTTTTGAGAAACGTTTAGTTTTCCCCGGTTCTCGCAGGAACCCCATTCTGGCTTACAAACCACGGGAGCCCGTTACCCCCGGAGTCACTGCCAACGGGCGTTCACGAAGGACGCTTCCGCCGCTTCTTTCCGATCCTAGTTCCCTCTTGGTCAGGGAACAACCCGGAACCCTCGCTGACCGCCGCCCCTTCGAGGATACCGGTTGCCGGAGCCCAGTTTTTTTCTTTGGGATATTGATTCCCGGCCTTGCTGGGCTCCATGTCCCTTTCCCCCCTTCGTTTCTTACCCCGAGGTTTTTTTGTTAGTCTTCAACATTGGAACTCCTTCGTATCTTTTTTGCTTTAGACCTTGGTATCCCTTCTTGAACGCTTCGATTGGGGATCTGGGGCAACGTAGAGAAAACGCGCTTTTCTTTCCTCATTCCTGGGAACCCCAGGCCTCAGGCCACCGACAAAGTACGGCCCCCCCCACCGGCACGAAGCATCTCCCCCTGCCCGAGAGGCAGTGTGCTTCCCCTTGGGCAGGTGACCCAAAAATTCGTTTAAGTCCGCCTTCAAAAATGAAGGGCCCCTTCAATCGAGTTTTTACAGGATTTGCGTTGGACGTGAGGCAGGATTAAACCCTCACAAAGGAACCCCCTTCAAAGGTTGTACCCCCCCGTTGGACAAGAGTGAGAGTTGAAGGCCCACTGGTGGCCTCCCCTGCCCCAAGCCTCCCTTTTGATCGGAATGTGTGAAAAGCTATTCCCCCACCAGCAGGGGTTCTGGAATGACCCCCCGAAGACCCCCGACCCCCCAGGGCTCCTTGGGGCTGAGTTCCCAATTACTCCACGCACTGCATCGGCAACTGCTTACTTGTTTTCAGGCGTATCTTTTTTCACCGTAAGTTCGACCGCCCCCTTGTCCAGTCAGCTTCCAATCCCCCCCACGGATCATCCCCTAGCCTTCCGGCCTCTGCTTTTGTTTTCGTTGTTCCCCGAGCCCCGAAGATCAGCCAAAATAGTTCCCAAGCCGCCTTATAGTATTCTTTTTTTTTTTTTGGCACCCAACAACGTTTTCCCCCACTCACCCCAGGTTCTTTTTGGCTGAAGATCTGCCCAGGAGTGCCACAAAACGTTAGGTTTTCCAAAAAAGAACTTTCCCCCAAGTTTCTTTTGCCTGTTTTGGGACCTCTAGTTTGCATGCGTGACTTTCGTGTTTATTGGGGTTCAAAGGACCACCCAGGAGGCTTTTTTTTCGAAAGCCCTGTTCAGGCAGGTTCCATAGTACTTCAGTTTTAAAGTTAAGCCATTTATGGTCTCCCTATGAGAACTGTTAAGTAGACGGGACCACCCCCCCTTCCATCGGTGTTTAGATGTTATTCAGGCGAATCGCCGTGAGGACGACGCTACCCAACCACCGGGTTCTATCGAAAATATGATAGGATTGTACATGCCCAAAGTTGAAATTCTGTTCGCCTGTGATGACTGGAAGCACGACCCGAAAAGAAAGTAGAAGCCGGCGGATAGGGCGAAGTAGGTCTGGGGAGGCTGCCCGACCAGATAGAGCCCCCAAGACCTGGAAAAGTGCCTTGCGCAGGGTCCTTTGTCACTCCTGTGCCCGTTTTTGCTCTTACTGAAGAAAATATCACCCTCCTTTATCCAACCCCGTAGCTTTGTCTTAACCAGCCCGTGGCTTTTTGCATCGTGGCATTGCCAAGTTTAAGGCGCACCAGAGCCCGCCGTCAATGTGTGTGCCCCAATGTTTTGGGGTAATCGCCGGTTTAATTGTATATTTGTGCAGTGCTAACAGTAGTCACCGGACCGTGAAGGGGAGGGGAGCCCCCCACCCCCGCCTTCGCTGACCATCAACAGGGGGCTTTTGGTTAATCATGAGTCCTGACATCGCCCGTTTTTCTGCAAAAGACCCCAGCCTCCTGACACGGTGACGTCGCGTCGTCTTGTTATTACCAACCCGTTTTTTTGAGGCTTCGATAAGGAGGTTTTTTTACGGCATATTCCCCCGCCATGCCGAGGGCGGTACGATGGAATATTTGGGTCGCAGGGTTTCGTTGTGATCTAGAGAGAGGGCCACCACCGCGGAGCCAGCTCCCTCCAGGAGAAACGCCATGTTTTTTTTTCTTTACCACCACTAGGCCAAAGGTTGGGTCCATGCATCTGGGGTTACCGGCTAATAAAGACTGTTTGGTGGGGAGTTCGTGGGTAATTTTTAAAATTCCATTCACCTGATTCTAGGGGGTTCTAATTCTTTAGGCCGTGTTCCTTTCCCTTCCCAGAGGCAATGCTTCAGAGACCGGACATTTCCTGGCTTATTCAAAGGAACATCCCATCCAAAAACCCCACGGACCCTATCTTTCCACCCCTGAGTGCTTTACTATGAGTGACGCGAAGAATTTATTTTTCCTGGAGGCCGTTCCCCCTGGGAGGCTGTTAAGCAATGTCTTATTAGTTTTGAAGACACTGTGACACCATTTAACCAGATGGATCAGTGTCCCCCTCCCCACTGGAATTTTCGCCGAGTTTCCTTTCAACTCTTTGACATTCTTCCTCCACCGTACGGTCTTGGACACCCTGTCCCCCCCCCCCCCCTCAAGAAAGGGTCTTTTAAATGACTTCTTCCCGCCGCGGGCGTTTTTCCAAAAGCCACCCCCCAATGAGAATGATTAACTAGATACACGGCCCCTCTTATTCATTGACCCATTTTTCTGAGGGTCCCCACACCTTCCCCCCCAATTCGGTGGAACTTCTTTAAACGTCAGTTCGTTTCCGGTGGCCTAACCTTTACCTAACACTGGCGTCCCTTGGACGCCGGACCCACCCAACGAGATTGCAACCTGGAATACGCACTTCCTTTCCCTTGCCCCCCACAGACCAACTTTTTAAAAAACAGGGGATCGTAATACCCCCACATTGTGGCTTTCGCCCAGCACCGCGCCTTTGATAGGCCGTGTCCCGTTTCTCAGTACTTAAGGTGAAAGATTCCGGTTTTCCGTTTTGGCTGCCGGCGGACTCCTCTCCTTTTTTTTCGAACCGTCCCCAGGTTGACCAATCCACCCCAGTTTTTTTCCTGATGTCTCAGTTAAAAACAGGATTTCGTTTCACCGATCTCATACGGGTTTTGGTAGGTTCGTCGACGGGATTCCGTTCGAGAAAGGCGTCGATGGACGAACGGGTTTCCCTCTTTCCAAAACTAAGGCGTTTTTTTTCAGTTTCTTTCGGCGTCCCCAGTCCCTCCAGTAGGTGTTTTTCCCCCCCCAGGGGATGGGTCTACAGTACGCGTTCTTATACCCCCAGCTGCTGGGCTCGCGGGACCCCCTGCCTAAGGAAAGACCCGCTTTACCAAGGGGATAAAGCAAGGTTTTTTTTTTTTTTTTCCTTAACGGGGATGGACCGCGAACTTTCACCCCGGTTGCGTTGTCTTCCAAGTTTGCAAGGACAGGGGATTCTTCCATGAGTCAATTTTTTGCGACAAAAACCGGGTGAGTTCCTCCCCCTCCCCCGGTCGTCCCCTATGGGAGTTCCCTTCCATTTACTCACGTTAAGGGTTTTGCGTTAAACGGATAGGGACAAAGAGACCTGGCCATAGTTGTTCTAGTCCCCCCTGCGTAGGAGATTCCCCCCCAAACATGAGGATGGATTCATTCACCCGATCTTGGATTTTTGCGAAAGTGCCTGTTGCTCTTCTTTCCCTTCAGGGGTAGTTTTTCCGTTCCGCCCCCTTTTCCAAGGACCAGTCAAGGTCTTTTTTTCCTCCTTCATGGAAAAGCTGCGTGTTTGGGGGTTTTCCCGCAGCGAGGGTGTTCAAATGTCTTCCGCCCTTCAAATCTTAGCCACCTTTTTTTTTTGTTTAGGTGCCCTTCGGGCCTCTGTCAGGACGATGGCACCCTTAGGCCCAGGATCACTCCCCGGGAAGTTTATTTTTCGCGAACCGTTTTTTTTTTGGCAGCATGTGACCTCTATTGGTATCACGGTAAACGGTGAAAACCGCGGCCGCCCCCAGGGGATCTTCTCTTTCCCTCCTTTTTTTTTTTTTGTGGCTTTGACGCGCGCATAAATGTCGGCAACGAGGCGGTTTTCCGTACTTCTTCATACAGGAATCCGACCCCACAAGCGGGGTCCCCCTTTTTGGAGTTGTCCCATAAACTCTTGTGTCCTTTTCGGATTACATTTACCACTCTTTTTTTAAGACGCTGGGTCCCTTTCACTCACCCAAGGTTTCTTGGTTGGCCCGAGGACGCCCGGTACTTGGGGTTCTCGAAAGGACCTTAAGCGCTCTTGTACCTGGGCGATTGGATGATTTGCTTTATCCACGGGACTGTCCAGGAAAAGTTTTGAGTTCCTCTCTTAGCCCTGATCTCTACAGAGCTTCTGTCCGCGTTAGCTAAATCACTCCCATTCAGTGGTCACTCCAGGCTAAAGGTCTCTAACTCTTGATAAATAGCCGCTTTCTCGATTGCCCGCTCATTCCCCCCCAAGTCCTGTCGGTTGAAAGGCATTTAGGCTCCCAAAAGAAGTTACATTCCTTCCCCAAAACAATGTGTACGATTTTTCCCCGGCACCGGGCAACTTTGATTTTTTGGGTG
>Ga0179591_1281931_pt1 | contig 18164 bp, 14 predicted proteins | sample CZOMad2_1_08_16f_FD_182891 | JGI IMG/M metagenome (GOLD analysis project Ga0179591, IMG submission 182891) | Vadose zone soil fungal communities from Angelo Coast Range Reserve, California, USA - CZOMad2_1_08_16fungal (PacBio error correction) | ecosystem: Environmental > Terrestrial > Soil >... | reverse complement strand
ATCTGTCACCTGTTTTCATCCCTTTCGTGGTTTCCTCCTCAGTTCTGGAATTCAGCTTTCCTGCCTCCCGCCGGGTTCAACGGCCTAAAAGGCTAATACGCACGCTCCTTCGTGTCTCAAATTCCTCCCAATCAGCGAGGCCCCCAACCCTCTTTGTCAGGACCGTCCCAGACTTTGTCTCTGCCGGGACATTTTTCGCCTCGTTCGATATTTTTTTTTTTTTACAGTTATTCGTTCTTCTTTCTTTCCGCAAACAAAACGTTGCAATAAACGGCTGCCCTCTCCCCTTGTTCCTTCTTTCTGACTTCTACCCTTTGTGACCTTTTTTAGGCTCCCCGTCCTACGCTCGTTCCCCCCCCAGCGCTGTCCCTGATGGATAATGTCCCGGTTTTTTTCACGCCCCCTTTTCTCCCTTTTCACCCGTCTTTATCCTTCATTTTTTTTGCTCACCCACGACCAGCTTTTTTCCTTTACCCTTCTGTCATGACGCCCCTGGCGGACATGCCCCCCCCCCACGCGGTGATGAATCTTTACCGTCCGCCTCGCCCCTTTCTGTACGGTTTTTATCCTCCCCTTTGTCTGGTTCCGTCCCTTCCACACGTGGTAGATGCTATTGTGAACGTTCTTTGCTCCCCCCTTTTCAGTGCCCTCCTTTCACCTCCGCTTCTTGGCCGATTCTTGTTTGAGATTCGCCGGAGCTTCCTCCTCTTCCCCGTGCACTTCCTTTTTCTTTGTCGTTCGTGTCTTTCGAGAAGGACCCGATGCGCTCCCATTCCCAGGATAGAAGACGGGATCCAATAGAGCTTTTTCGCGGTTCTCTTCCGTTGACTCCTCCCCAAAGGGAGTACCCCCCTCTGCTGTCGGGCCGATAGAGAGGGAGTTGGTAACTCCTGCTTCGGTCATTACACCGCCGGCATTACCTCCCTGCGGAAAATTTACCCTCAGACGTTTTCTTTCCCCCTTCTTTCTCTTACCAATTCTTTTTCCCAAGAGTCACAGGGACTCCCGATGCTCTCCCTAGTGCGGTGTTTCCGAACGGAGGTGTCTGAACGCACTTTCGGTTTATCTTTTTCTTCCCTCACTCCGAAACAGAGTCCTTTCCATTGCCTGCTTCTATCTGTCCTTTTTCTTGACCCGACGTGGTTTCCGAGGTTGAGCCATGTTCCCGGAGCAAATTTTTGGAAAAGCTCCGGATTACCTGCGACTCCCCCTTTTAGACACCTGTCTTCTGTGAGCCGACTTTCGACACTTCCTCCTTTGGTAACCATCCCTTTGCAGCCCTTCTTCTCAGCTTTCACTGCTTCTATTCATTTTGTCTTACAAGTCTATTCCTTCTCCCTTTCATTGCATCGGCATACAGGGCTTCTCCCTCTCTTTCCCCCCTCCTGGCGGCTTTTTTGCGTTCTTGTTGGGAGTTGGGTGCAAGACCCCCTTCCTTTTCTGGACGGGTCAGGTTCAACTCAGGGATTCTTAGTGGATCTCTTTCCCTTTTATCTCGGCTTCGGTCCCTCGGACCGTATCTTGCTTATAAGGGAGTAAAGATTTTATTTAATATCCTTCTGTTTTTCATCTCTATACCCTTTCTGAGACCGAGGCTGCGGGGCTTGGTTATGGGGCTTCGTTCTCGTACCCTCGTCCTTCAGAAGAAAAGTTACGTTTCTTTTTGAACTGCGTCTCGTTCCCTCTCTCCAATTCTCTTGTTCTCTCCAGGTTACTTATCGATAGTCCAGGGGGGGAGCTTTCCCTCTCTATATTTTTGTGGTTTTTTCTTCCTACAGTTCCCCTTTGCAATGTCCCGTTCCCTGGAACGCAGAGTGCGGGGAGGCACTAGAGAGACTCCTCGTCCCTCTCCTCTTTCTGGCCTGTCATTAATGGTTGGCGATTACTTGCCCCCAGTATAGTCCCCGCATGGGTTCCGGTCCTAGTTCTGCATCTGCTAAAAAATGGCATGAGCCAGCTCATCCTTCTCCTTCTGCGATCCCCTCCTTAGAAGCACCTTCGCCCTTGGTTTTCTCCCTCTACTTTTGTTGTTGATTAGTGGGGCTGGGCTTTGTTTGTTGCATTCGCGCGTGCGCTTCAGCTGACTCATTTAATTTTATCGGAACCCAGGCCGCCGTTGCCGTGACTTGGTCTGGAACCGTCCCCCCATTACCAAAAAGACAGCACCAAAATGTCTAGACCCTTTTTCTTCCACTCCCGGTCCACTCTTATCTGATACTTTTTTCTGGCTTCCGGGCAAGAGGTGCTCAAAGTTCCGCCCCGGGACTGGCGAAAACGGTGTGCTGTTTTCCTCTCTCCTGACTGAGATCTTATTCATCGGGGTATTCCTTCTTGCGAACTCTCCACGGTCCAACGTACTCAGAAGATTTCGAATCTTCTCTCAAGTATGTTATACTGCCACTCAGTGCTTTGATCCCGCTTTTTTTGCCCCCCGTCTCGCTTTTTTTACTCTTGTGCCGGTGCCCCGTTCACCTCGCGAATTACTGTCAGTCGGACGCTCTTATTCAATTTCCTCCTTTTGTTGGTGAGGATCTTCAACGCCGTCTAGTCGGAGCTAGTGCTTTTTTTTTCATTTCAACCTCTGCGTCGTTTGCCTCTACTTCGCACGCGGGTTACAGAGGTGCGGATAGTAACCTATAATAGCGCCCTCTCTCTGATGGAGTGTACATTCGCTTGATGTGAGACGCGATGTCCCTAATCAACCTCTCCGATGCATCGTTATCATCAACCCTGAGACAAACTTTAGTTCATCGAGGTTCGAACGTCTTTTCCTTTCCCTTTTTATCATGCCGCTCGTGAACTGTTTCACTCTACTTCTTATTTTACGGTCTTGTGAGTCTCAAGTGGCATGTGTTGGTGGCTTTCCCTCCTCCCCGCACCTGACCGCTTACTCGACAGTGCGCTTCTAATGTTTAGATAGCTCTGCTATTTTTCACCACCCCCATCCCGCCCCCAAACGTCGGTAGACCTGAACGAGAAGGCCCTCTCAGCCCCTTTTCTCTGACAGTTCCTCCTCCGAGGCGTTGCCTGCTCTTTTTAGTGTCCGATCCCCTTTCTCGTCCGTACCAATGCGGGTTCTCCCTTTGAGAAGGGCCCAACACATCCGTGTTACCCTCTTCATGATCGCGCAGTCTTCCCCAACCCGTCGCTCTTTCTGACGGATCCCTTTGGGTTTCTTTCTTTAAGGTCTGTCCTTTGAATGCATGCGTCAATCGTGATGCACCGTCCCGTCCATCCCTCTTTCCCGATAGAGCGGCCTGTCCATTTCGACTCCTCTTTCCCTTTTTGAGCGATCTTCCCCCTCCTCACCGTTCAAGGCCCGATTGTAGTAGAGTCTTTTCCCTAGGAGTCTCCCCGCCTACCCCCCGCTCGTCCTCTTTTTTCACAGAAGTGCGCCTGCGAGCCATTCGAGTCGGAAGAAGAAACCTCGTTTTTTACTCCCTTCCTCCTCCACTATTTCCTCTGGTCTATTTCCTCGCACCTCCCCCCCCTTTGTTCTCTCTATCACGAGACCCTCGAGCCCAAGATGTACACTCGTTTTAAAGAGTACTGTTCTTCCCCTATGCCGATTCCTCCTCATTAAGGCTTAGATATTTTTTCCCCTTCCCCTTCGGCAGTGAACTATGAAGGTCCGCAGGTCTCCAGTAGGTGCATGGAATAAAACGCTCTCCTCCGGACCTCTTTCTCGGATTCATTCTGATGTCCACTTTCGATCCCCCCTTCAGTGGCCGCTTGGTCGCCCGACTCGTAGTATACAGCGACCGCGTCCCCCTCTCTTCCGGTGCTTTTTTCAGGCCGAACATCGCGCCGCTAGTTTTTTCCCCCTTTTTCTCCCTCGCTCATCTTTTCTGGGACTCTTTAGGTTTCGGTAACCACTCGCCAGGAGTCTCTCCACCTGCGCCTCCTTTCTGAAAATCACTACGCCCGTCTTTTTGCTGTGAAATCACGGTCATCTTTTTCCTGGACGAAAGTAGGGGTAGCTTCCGGGTCTCTCCATCTCTCTCCTCGTTTCCGTACTGAACATGTCGCTTTCCCTTCGTACCTTCCGCTTCCAGGTACTGCCAGATCTCTTAGAAATGTCCACCCGTGTCCCTCTCATCACGTGTCTTCTTTGTTTGGACGATGAAACCCAGTCCCCTAGTATTAAACCGCCGCAGCTCGGTTTGCGCCACTGGTCACGTAGTAACCTGAGTTAGTATCTCCTCCGGGATCTCCTGCCACTCTTCACCCCTCTTTAGGAGGAACCCTTGCTATGATATCTACTACGCCCTGCAACCCACTCGTTTTGTCGACCTTTTTGTGCATTGCCAGTCGCCTGTTTTTTCTCGTATCGCTCCGTTAGGAAGTAACTCTCCACCGCTTTCTCACCCACCGAGGAGTTTAGTTCTCTTTCTTCATTGTTCCTTCTATCGAAGGGTTCATTTTTCTGAGGATGATCTGCTAACGGGCCACCTTTTGTGTTTCCTCTTTCTTAGCTCGTGTTGGATCCACCGTATGCCACGACTCTCCCAGTAGCTGACCTCTTTAGAAAGCGCGTGCCCTCAGGAGATGGAGTATTGTCGCCGCGAAGTCATACCATCCCACTGTTTATCTTTTACTGTTGTATTGATTTCACACCCCCTTTTGGCGGTTCCATTCCTTCCCGTGAAAGGTGGTGTCAGTACACGTCCCACCCTAGTCTCAAATTCAGGAGCTTTTTGTAAGCCTCTGATAGTTTTCCTGTCTGCGCCGAGGTTGTAGGCCGCGCACATTGTTAGTGGACGTCTCACGATCCTTTCTTATTGACCATCGGTAGTTCTGCAGTCGTGTTCTCTTTTTCTTTCTTCCTCTTTTTTTTTGATCAGAACCCGTTATGAACCGGTTGACCCGGATCGTGGGGAGATATCTATTTTAATAGTTGTTTTTTTGAGAGATATCCCCCCCGACTGCCCCCCCTAAATTTCGGGTTTTTTTCTACGAGCAGAATTTGGAGGACGGCCTCTCTCAATAGAAACTACTTGAACTGATAATCTTTTCCCATCCTCATTTCTCTTTCTACCCATGAAAGGCAAATTTCAAAAGTAGAGGCATACCCCACCTTTCGATAATTTCAGTAACAAGCTATTTGATGACTTCCGAGCTGAAGTTGGTGAAACACCCAAGAGGGCCCTGTCTGGTCTCCCGTACCTCATTGTACCCCACTCTCCGAGTGCGCCCCACTTGTTTGGACTCCATACCCCTTCTCCTTCGAGCACGGGAACTCGGCTTCCCTTTTCTTTCCCTAAATTTTATCCAGATACAGTTTTTTGCTTCCATCTGCTGTTGCCGCTTAGCTAATGATAGAGGTCCATGAAGTTTTCTCGGCCCCCCCACCTCAGCCTACCATCCTACCTATTCCCACGTGGTGCCTTTCAATATCCTCCCCCGGCTCCATGACAAACTGTACGAGCAGACGTGGTGCCGCATGCGCCTCTAATGAGGTAGGTTTTAAAAGGTAAGGGTGTCTCCGCGGATACCAAGTGATATGCCCTTAACTTATGGCTGAGCGAGACTTGCCGTACATCCGGATTCTCCGTTTTTTTGTTCGGGTAGTTGGTTTCTTCTATTTCTCTCTTAGCCCCCGATCCGTGAATCCTAGGGTTTAAGGCGGGTGCTTTATTTGGATAAAGGTTATCTCCTCCTTGCTTTATGAAGAGGTTCCCCTTTGCGCCTTCAGTCCCTCTTTCAGAATTTCTATTGCCCACCCCCCAAAAAAGTTTTTTCCTTGCTTACGGTGACCGCGAGGGCGTTAGTAATTCATGGAGCATGATTTAAGGACCTCCTCTCTACTACACGTCACGATTGGAACATTTCTTCCGACGCTTCTGCTTGAATCTTTACGCTTCCACCCTGTTCCTCGACCCCTACAGGCCTCCCTGCTGTGATTGCTGCCTCCCCCTCGACTTACTGCGAGGAATTTTCCGAACTGTCGTACGAGTGGTCCTTCAACTCCGAATGGAGGGAGAGTTAGTGCAAGTCCGCCCATCTTCCTTACCTTTTTCTCTCTCTCTCTAGCCCATAATTTCCCCATAGTTGTTCTGTCAGTTGTCCCGGACGCTAATTGGGATGGTGTGTCCTCCCCTTCCTTTTCTCCACTTTGTTCTTTACCCCCCCGTTTTTACTTTGTAAACCCGGTTCTGCCCACAGGAGACCAGCCAAATTAATTCCGTTGATGCCACTTTACAACCAGGCAAAGGCAGATGTATCCTTTGTCCCCAATCCGGCGGAGTGTAATAATTCCGAATGAGCGTGCGTTTCTCGTTTTTTTTTTTGGGACCTACAATCCTGATGGAAGTCGGTTGTACATCGGCCGGCGTTCAGTCCTTGTGTTTGTTTTTGTTTTTTTCTCCTATATTATCCTCCTGGAGCTTTCCTCTTTACCGACTCGTCTTTGGCCCAGAGTCATGGTTATGTTTTTTTGACCCTCTTTCCTCCCTTGCTCGCTTTCCTAGTTCGACCTAGCTTTTTTTCCCGTTGGCTGTTGTGCTATATCTGCGCTCTCTTCTATTGAGCAGTGATTTTTTTTGGGCCCATTTCGTCGCGGTGAGTGCTTCTCCCCAGGCCGCTGGCTAGGAGAAAGCGCTTTAGAGAGTCTTCTGTTTTCTTCACTTTGCTTCCTGAAGGGCGCATTGACATGACCTTCCCCCTGCCAGTGTTTGAGGGAAGAGAATTCTGGGGCTGCTTCCCCCCCCTACCTTCCAGGCGGGCAGCGCGGAGTCCCTGCACGAGGATTTTTTTTCGTCCGTTTCCACTTCAGTATCCAGACTGGGTTAATTATGGGTCTTCACTTGGAACCACCCTCCCCCCGGCCAGAAGCTCCGCGGGCTTTTCTCGTTTATCCTTATGAGCTACTCCGGGACTTCCCCGCCAGCGTATTTCTGGTTTTTGAGTTTTTTTCTGCGTTTTGGTCACGCTTAGAGACATAGGTAGGAACGAGCTTCGCTTTGCACCTGATGAAGAGTTGTGAGTGGAGATGGGAAAAAGAAGTCCACCACCTCTGCTCCCAATTGCTTCTCACATACGTTCAATTTTGAGGCGCTGACGTTCTTCCGCATTGCAAGGAGCTAAGAAAAACCCTGTCGGCAATCCTCTCCTCTATATAGTCCCTTGGACGCGATGTTTTTTTCCTTGTTTTCGTCTACTCTTAGCGCGTCGGCGGTGATCATTCGTGACATCGGAAGGCCCAAAGTACAGATTGTCTGCCGTCTTATCTGTAACTTTTCCTTTCTATACTGACCCACGGGAGGTTCATACCCTGCTCCTTTTTTGAATATTATCGCACCAGGGAACGTTCCTCCTCCTCCCTAGTTCTTTCTATCCTTCCCTTCATTTTATAACCTCGTTGTTGTTTTAGAGCCCTCGAATCTTTATCCCTGTAGTGCGAGCTTGTTGTGAACTTTCACCAGATCATTCTTCGGGAAAATCGATATTAAGAGGAATCTTCCTCGGTCTTCTTTCTCCCGTTCATTTTGTACCCTTCTCCGCTATTTCCTTTGTAGCGTTAGGGTAGTCCTAGATCGACCGCTTTCCCAGATTGCTCGTACATCCATTCCCAAAGAAGAGCCCGGGTTCCCTTGAAGAGTTCTTTTTAATCCTTCGTTGCGCGATTAGCATCTTTTACCGGTTAACGATAAGAGCCTTCGCTCGTTCCCTTCTTTTGGTATTCACCTCCAGTGGGTATAGGGACTTTTTTTTTATTTTTGTGGCGCCCCACCGTACACGCCCGCCCTGGAGAAGGGTGAGAGAAGATGTTAAGCTTCGCTCCTATGCTCCCCACCAACCTTCCGCCCAATATTCAACCTCGCGTTCGACGCCCGCGACAGGCCATAGATAGATTCATACGACCTCGCCTCTCGTCTTTATGCATTCTATTTACATTTGTCGCGCCGCTCTTAAATCCTCTCCTGACCCATGCGGTTCTAAAGTTGCAGTGGAACATTCTCATTCCTCCTTTCTTACTTCCTCGTATGTCTTCAAGAGGTTCCTAGAGGAATCCTAGCAGTTCTTGTAATTTCCTGCCAAGCTCCCCAGTTGGGCCTGGAGCACTGTCTTAATTTTAATGAATTGCGTAAGGAGGGATCTAGTATCCCCGCTCCCAAACGCCTCTCTAGTGCGTCTTTGAAGTGCCCATTGATCCCCTCTCCTCAGATCCCCATGCGCCCTCCGATTCCCAAATATGCGAGGTATTCGCCGCTTTTCTCCTCTGAGCGCCCCCCCCTCAAGTCCCCGAGCGAACTTGGCGACCCCCTAGTTTGCGGCACGGCGAGCTCTTTTTCACGAACCTAACCTCATGACTACTCTTCGCGCTCCTGGTTTAGTTTTAGCGGTCTCGCTCACCCTTTCTAGCTCTACGATCCACAGGTATTGAAGGTTACCACCTTCCCGTCCTTCCCGTACTTGTGTCGTGCCCCGCGCCCGCCCCCCTAGAAGCCTTCCAGTTTCCTGTGACCGCGTAACAAGTCCTCGCATGTGAAGGATGAGCTCCGGTGCCTCTATTTGCCCCCTTCTACGAGACCTCAGGACTCGATCCTTGGATTATTGTCCTACCTGAGGACAGGCAAGGGACAGAGGTAGAAGACCTCCGCTTTCTCCACGTTTTTCTTGCGTTGGCCCGATCTGTTTGTCCTCCCTCTCGCCCTCCTCGGGTTCCCATCGGTTCTCTATCCAATAGAGCAAGTCATGTCAGTGAAGAGGGTCCTGAAGTCATTCCACTTCCCTCCCTCCAGTTGTCTTTTAGCAACTGCGCGCCTCCGTTTTCGTTGACCACGCTCCCCGCATTAGAGGATAATTAAGGTCCTCTTTTGCCTCCTACAGGAGGGGTCCTAGGGAAGTCATTTTCATTCCTCGCCGATCCTCTTGTTCCTCCCTGTTGTCTTTTTGGACGTCTCTGAGGATAGGCACAAAGGATCCATCTTGGAACGTACGCCCCTCATATCTGTTTTCAACCCCCTTGCATGCAAGGTGACTTTTCTATTCCCCGTTCTCTACTGTCTCACAGGTCCTCCGCCGATGGAGACCCACCTTGAAGGAGATTTTTAATTCCTTCTTAGCTCCCAGGGGGGCATTCCTGCTGCCCGCCCCCCCCGCGAGAAGAGGATGAGCGATGTCTAGTTGTCACCCTCCCTCCCCCCCCCCCCGGGCTCCCCCCGAGGGCTCGTGGAAGTTTAGTGCATCTCCCACTCTTTTATCGCTCTACTCCCGTGGGCACTTGCAACCATACACTCGGGTCCGAAACTTATCAGGTGCTTTTGTTGTGACACCGTCCTTATGTCCGATTTTCTTCGTACTTGTTTCTCCGGCTGGCCCCATCTCCAATGGTGATGGAGGATATCGTTGTTCGCTCCCTCTTCCCCTCTTCCCGTATCTTAACGGTGCCGCGCGAGACTTCGAGCGTCTGCTTGCCTCCTGATCACGTAGTCCGACATCCAAGGTTTGTCTTCCCCCCCCCCCCCCCCCCGATTTTTTTTTTATTTAGTTGAGGTGCCCACGGTGTGGTTTTCCCACCTAAGTTCGGGGACACGCTGGTAGGATCGTCTAAGATCCGCGGAGAACTTGCCCTTTCTACGTTCCAGCTCCGTCTATGAATTACTGCTCAGGTTTTGTTTTTCTGGCGCCAGTGTTTCTTGTCGTGAGTTCTCTATAACGGGAGGATGTCCGCACTCCACGTTGCTCTTGTTGTATTGCGTATCCCCTTGACTTGCGCTTTCTCCAGAACGGCCTCCACTGTGCACGATCTTTGGTCGATCTCTCTCTTTATATAATAAGTTGTTGTGTAACTCCACCCTCCCCTTTCCCCTTTTCCCCTTTGCAGCCCCGGCAATGCCATACCGTCAGCTTATCGCCACTCGTTCCTTCGGCCAAACCATAGAAAGTACTCTAGACTCCCCCGGTTTCCCTCCCCCCCCCCTTTCAGCTCTTTCCCTACAATCTCGCCTGACGTCCCGTACGAGGTAGACATTGCGGTCCCTGTGGGCATTTATCTCCCCTGGACGGTGGCTGATTGTCCCGGCCTGCTTTTTGCCGCCCAAAGTGGGCAGAAAACGGCCTTAGGTCCTCCCCCGTCTACCCTGGGTAATGTATACACGCTACGTTCTATCTGAACACAAGCGCCAATTCCGGCCTCGCTGCTAAAAGATGCTGTAGAACCCCTGATGGGGATCGCTAGTACCGACCTTTTTCTCCCCCGGCACCCTATGACCTCATCTGACCCCCACTCGTGGTGGCCGCTTCTCACCAGTACTCACTGACCTGGAAAACACGTGGATCACTTTACGGTGTCTTTTCCTATTTAACCTGCGGTTTCTCCCCCGACCCTCAGGGTGATATTTAGGTCAACGCGATTAATGCGATGAATTTTGTCGACGCCCGGTGTCCCTCCTTACAGCAGGCATATTTTTGATTGCTTTCGGGTGAATAGAGGAGTTATTCTGAATCTGCTACCGTTATCTTGCGGGTGCACGGGCTTGGGCTGTCTGAGCCTTAATTTAACGTCTGGAGAGCAAAGTTATGATCGGCAGCAGCCTTTCCCCCTCCCCGCTTGGACTTGCGCGTTCCCCTGGGTGGGCCTCCCTACCCCACCCAGTTGTTAGACCGTGATTGTCCGATGGGATGCCGAGAGTTTTTCCCCACTTCAGTTCCCGCTCAGAGGGCAGGCCCCCCCGACCTTTGTAACCGTCATCGGTGCACATGTTTTTGCTATCTTCGCCTCTAGTGGCGACTCCCTGACTTTTACTCCGATTTCCCAGAAACCGCCAGAGACCTGTTCTGTCTCCGCCGGAGGCGAGGGAGGGGTCAATTCCTTGTTATCAAACGACCTCGGCGGGAGAGTTAGACTACCCCTCCTCCACATCGTCCCCCTACCATTCTTATATATCAGAGAGCCAAGAATGTCCTGATTGAGAAACTACTTTCTAGAGACGCTTCGCTCTTTTTCCTTAGCAGACCCCCCTTGGGTAGACATTTCGCCCTCTTTTCACTTTCTTCTCTTGTACCGCAGGACGCCTTTAGAGTGATCGGCCGGTTTCCATCCCCCCCCCTTCTCCCCTTATCCTGTGCCACGGTTGGACTTTCCGTCGCCCGGTCGGGCGTCTTTTTCCCTGGCTCGTGTCCTTTTCCCCCAAGTTACGATGTGGTCAGTTGCAGGCTCGTGCATTTTTTTGGAGAGCGATAGACTGGTTCGATTCTTTTCGGGACCTCGATCGGCGGCGACGGGAAAGATAGTTTAGGGAAATAGTTTCTTGGACGTTGTCTCATTTTTTTAACAGGCTTTGGCTTTGCTGTGGTAAGATTAGAAACGCCGAGACGACCCTTCGGCGCGTCCTTTCCCCTGGAATCGAGGGCCTTGTGACGTTATTAGACTTGCATTGTAGTAGGACATGGTCCTCTAAGATCTGTTACCTTCCTATGTCACATGGATCCCTCATTGAGACTTTCGGGCGAAGGCAAGCCCCCCATTCTCAAGGCCCCTTGTATCTGTATCGTGAAGGCGAGATCTCCGCGATCGGTGGCACATTGCTCCTCGCGCGAACCGGCTGTGGACTCGCGCGTCACTACCCGAGGGAGGAATGTGGGAGGGCCTGAACCCTCTCCCAGTTCGCCCGTACACGCATGGGTTGCGTGTTAAGATTCCAGACCCCTGGACCCGAGCGCCCAGCTAAGGATTTCCCCCTCCCCCCAGTCTACGTTTCATGTAGAGACCCCGTCTTCCTCTGTCTTCTAGCTATCGCTTTTGGGCTCGTTGTTGATTCTTGGTAGTTTGTTGTGCCGCATATAGCGAGATATGACGCGACAGTAGTTCCGTACCTCTCTCATTGGCGTGGACTGTTGATAGCAGCCCCCCCCAATCCCACCAAAGAATTTCACAAACTGGTTTTTCTAATCCCTCTTTGTCCTTTTTTCGCGGCTTTTAGCTCTTTCCCTAGTTTCTTCTCCCAGCTACCACGAAGGTGCACGTCCGACAAAGGGTTCTCTTTGTTGACTGTTCCAGATTACTATGCATTTTTTTTTCTCCCCGTCCTGGATTCCGTCTTTCCTCCCTTCGCCTACCTTATACCCTAACGGCTTGACGGTGGGTTTGGGGGGTTTTGGTTTTGTTTTCGGTTGGTTGGGGGTGTTGGGTGGTGGGGGTTGGTGGAGGGTGAGGGGGGGGTGGGGGTGGGGTTTTTTGGGGGGGGGTGTGTGTTTGGGTTTGGGGTGTGTTGTTTTTTGGGCGTTGGGGTGGGGGGGGGGGGGGGGGGGGGTGGGTTGGTGTGTGTTTTGTGGGGGGTTGGCGAGGATCGTACGTCAAGCCAGAAACTCGGGTGGCCAGGAGTCGAGGCCGACGAGTTTACTTGTGTCCCCTTCCCCCACCCGTCTCTCACGCCCCGTGATCCCCCCCTCTCTCTTTTCTTTTTCCTCCCCCTTTTTTTGTATAGATTCAGAAAGGCCATACGGGCGTAGGCCAGAGGAGTGTTTCCGGGACACTTTCCTCTTCGGCCCGTATTTGACCGACGCGTTTTCAGATTTTCGTCTAATACTCTTTTCTCTGGTTGACTTGTATGCCTTTTCCTAGTGAGGTCTATATCCCCTCTACCTGCTTCCCTTGCTCTTGTCCCTGACTCCGTTTCAACGCAGGACGGGCTCTTTATCCTTGTATTCCTACCGTCCGGTGCTTACTTTGTCCCCCCCCCAGAAAGCTCGTTAGCTCCCCCTCTGAAGCGCCCGAGTTCGTTACTGATTTGTAAGTGTGGAGTCGGTTTGCCTTTCTTTTTTTTCCCCTCCCCTTTAAAAGAAAGCACGCAGGGTTAGAGAACTCTCAGCGGCTTCAGCCTTCTTCTCGTCCCCCACACAAGCCCGCAACCAGAAACATTCCGCTTCTAAGCCCCGAGACGGCCCGTCATGGTCTACGACTCTCCCTCCATGACTCCTCCCTTATATTTCCTTTGTTGTGCAGATATCTTCACTGAAGTTGGTCTCGACGTTTTTCCTCTTTTGTTAGTCACCCAGCATAGGAGTAAGAGGTCCTGTCCGAGGCGCGCCCTTTCTCCGACCCCCTTTTCGTTTGCTTACTTTCCGTATATTGGTTTGCATTTACTCTGCCGATTCTCCTGAATATTAGCTCTTTGCCGAAGCACAAGAAGCCCCTCTAGCTTAAGGACATTTCCTAGCCCCTGTGCTCTGCATGACCTCTTTTCCCCATCTCCCCCTCGGAGCCAAGGAGGTCGGGAGTCTCAGCGCGAGCCTACACTCCTTCGTCTGGTCTCCTAAGTCGCAGCCTTCCCGGCGTCGGCTTTCCCCGAACACTCCAAATAGGGACCAGTTTCCCGATCTTTCCTTAGTCGTCGGCCCTGCCAATTTCCTAGTCTGAGTGACTTCCGTCTCCGCGTTAAAACTATTCAAAATACTATCCCGAGCCTCCATTTCCTTTACTGCATTCCAGTCTTTATCTCGTTTTCCACCTCCTTTTTTTCCCCCGGATGAGTTGACAATGTGGAAGTTTGCCATTGGAAACGCGAGAATTTCCCTGCCGAGTCCTGCCTAGTTTCCCCATGATCAACTTGAATCCTGTTCCTGTCTAGTATTCTCTCATTCGGTCGAACTCTCTCCCCGGTCTGCGCTGGTTCACAATTTTTCACTCATCTTTTTACCCTCGCGTGATCTCTGAGATTTCTCAGAGTCCGGGACGCTGTGGCTTTCTGTACCCTCCCGCCTACGAAATAGCTGCTTAACTCTTTTTAATTTTCGCTACCCCTATAATAGCCGGGAGGAGGTCTTTTCTTTCACAGTTCATGGCTCTTCTGTTCTATTGGGGGAACGGTGCCTTGACCACGTTTTTTCTTAATCTTTGCCCTTTTCCTCTTTTGGAAGTCTCAGGAATCCCGTTCCTTCCCGATACAGAGAGTTATTCCCCATGACGCATTAGGTCCAAGCGCAGGTTCAACGCTCGAATGGTGGTTCTGCAACGAATAGAAGGTCCCGGACTGCCCTGTTTTGAAGTTACGGCTTTCCATCTCACCGCTAATTTTTTTTTAGAGCACTTTTTTCAATCTTTTTTCCTGATTTTAGCCTTCCCCCCTCGGGCTGTCACGTTTTAGCTCTTCTATATTAACCCGGACCTTTTTCCTTTGCTACACCCTCTTTGCCCCTGGAAGGTTTATCTCTCCTCCCCCCACTCCGTTCCTTCTAAATCAGTTTTTCCGCAAACCATTCTTTGGCGCCTACCCTGTAGTGAGGCTTTCTTGGTCCGTTTTTCATTATGTGTTTTCGACGGGGGCGTGGGTATTTCTCCTTTTTTTCTATTCGCTATTGTTTCCTTCCCCCTTCGCGTCTATACTGTGAAGATACCCCGTCCTGCCCCCCTCTCCCTGCCGTCAGTGGCAGCTGTTTCTCCTTTCCTCGGTAGCTTTATTTTGGACGCTGGTTCTCGTTTTTCACATTCGTCATCAAGAACTTCCCCTGTTTTCAGATTCTTGACTTTTCGTGTAGTTTATGAATGTTTCCTTCCCCATTCTTCGTATTTGGACAACCGCTTATCTATCGTCCCCCGTCCTTTCCCTCACCCTCGTGGCCACAGGTGCCCCTTTCAGCTCGTTTTCCTCCCTTCGTTATCCTTCGTTTACCGTTTGGCCCGCTTGACTGTTTTTTGCGTGGTGTTTTTCTTAACTCGCCGTAGGAATGAATTTGTTCAGCCCCACTTCTTTGCCTGATGTTTCGTATGCCGTTATCATTTCGTGCTCTCCCGGTGCTATCCGATATTTCCCTTATATATGATTTTCCCTCTAAATTGGTTGTAGCTTCGCCCCTCTTTGAACTTTTCCTTTTTTCGGGTCTCCCAGCCAACCCGGGACGGCCTTCTTACTGACCCTTTCAGCCAACGAAGGCTTTACTGAGACCCCGTTTGTAACCTCCGACCCCGTTAGAAGAGACAGACACGGCACTCCCCATTTCCCCTTCTGCGGCCACAACACGCGCCAGCCGTCCGACTTCGATGAGCTGCCGTTCCATTCTCCCCCCCTAATCGTGCTCTCCAGGTTCAGGGAAGCATCTACCGTTTTTCACCTCTAATGTTCCATCCCCCAAAAAGTGTTGATCCCATTACCCTCTTCCCTGGCCGACCCTTTGTCTTTCAGTTTTCAGTGTCTGACTCGGTCCTAGAAACTTATCAACAGCTCTCTCTTCGGCTATCCTCCGAGATTGAATGGCTCTTCCTCTACTGATCCCCAGACGCACAAACGTCGTTTACTGAAACACCCGAAGGAAGCTACGTAGTACCCTTACGAACCACATCCTTTTGCTGGGGGCGCTTCTTCAAACGCCGGAGACCCAATTTAACGTTCCCCCTCGACAATTTGTTGTTTCCCCTCGTGTTTTTTTTTTTTTTGGTTTGGTTTTTTTTTTTTTTTGTTTTTGTGGGGTGTGGGTGTTGAGTGCCCGTCCTCCACTCATCTCCTCTTTTTTTTAGAGCCTCCCCATTATTTGTCTTGTCGGGTCCCCCCCTGCTGTGATGACGCTCCCCTATTTGAGCTTTCGCTCAGGGCCCCTAGACACTTTGCAATGTCTCCTGTTCGGGTGCTAGGTTTGTGATATCAGTAAAATGACCCTAAGACTAATGCTTGTATTATTGGTATCTTCTTTTTTACCCAAAAGGTTTGATTTACTGGAGCTCCCTCACCTGATAGATGCCTGAAGTTTGGATAGAGGAGTCCCTTGAAGTTGCCTTTTTTTGCCTCTTCGCCAAACATTTGACCCTGTTTTTTTTTGGAAGATATCCGGGCCTTTCCTTTCGTCCCATCGGAGGGAAGGCGCCGATCCCTTTCCTCCTCACGAGGTCACATTTTTTTGCCGACGTTTTCTCCTTTTTAGTCCCCGGGCTTCTCTCGTCACCCTAATTAGCCGACAAAACCGGTCAGATCTCTTCGACTTTTTGTTAGTAACCCCGTGACCTCGTTGTCACGGAACCCGACTTTTCTTTCGGCTGCCCCGACCCAGGACATCTATGCAGTTCGAGTTTCAACCTCACTTTTTACCCTCTTTATGTTTCCTCCTTTTTCCTGTGGACGACTTTTCAGGTTCCCTTGCTTGGATTTTTCGCACCCTTTGGAGGAGACTAATTCGCGCCCCTCTTGACATTTTTCCCTGTCTTTTGCAGTTTCACTCCCTCTTCTGCCTAAGTCCTTTTCTGAAGTCCAAAGTTCCCCTCTGTCTTTTGCTTACTAAGTCTTCTTTCTTGGCGCCTAGCGGTCCGTTGCGTATCTTTTTATCGGGGCATTTCCCCCCCACGTACTCTTTTCCTCTTGGTACCACTTCGCCGTCTCTTGCCGTCTCTTTTTCGAGGGATAGCCCTGTTGAGTCCCACAATTTTTTTTTTTTTCCATATTCCTTAACGGAGCAGGCGTATTCACGAGGTTCTTTTCGGACCTAGAGCCGAGGATCTGATCGTTTATTGGGTTTGGTACTCTCTGCTTCCCCTCGCCCGCCCCTCCATAGTGTATGATCTTTGTCTATTCATTTTACTTCGATCGAACTTGAGGAAAATTGGCCACCCTCTCGATCTTCTTGTTGGAAGGCTCTTCCTCTCGATAATGAGTCTAATTTACCTTCTCGCCCTTAGATAGTTCGACTGACCTCTGACGGTTTTTGGAATGAAATAAGAGATCGGATCCGCGTACCCAGATGGTTTGCTTGGGCGCACTTTTCAAACTTCCCCCGAGACCCGCTGTCTAGGCTTGCCATGAGAGGTTACAAGGAATCCGCGGAACTTCCCCCTTCTCAGCGGGTATCCAGTTAATGATCTTGTCGGCATCGAGTTAGTAAGAGACCCCTGCCTTTTTTGAATGTTTTTAGGTTCGTGGGGTTTTGATATTCTCTCTCCTAGCTGCTTGCTTCGAGCTTATCCTCCCACCCATGACTTAATTTGGCTTGGCCGTGGTCGGTCACCTCCCGTGCAACCCCCCTCCCTGCTCAACTTGACTAGTAACCACTAATGGCACTCGCGTCATCTTCTCTTCTTCTCTGATGAGCCAGTAATGATAACGTCTTCTTCACGTTTCCCGCTTCTTTTTTTCCTCTCCGAGCGCAGGAGGAGCGAGTTCGCTTTCTTCCACCTTGTCCCACTAGACTCCTACCCCGTCCATCCCTCCTGATATTGAGTTTTTTAAACGTAACCGCACTTTCTGAGACCGTCGGTCTGCTCGAGGGGCCCCTCGAGGCAGTGTTTGCTTAAAATCCCTCCCTACGCGACCGATTAGTTGTTTATCCTCCCCATCCATTTTTATCAATCCTCCCTTTTTTCCTAGGGTCTCTTCTTTGATGCGGATTTTTTAACCGGGCACACTCGCCCCATAGCTTCCACCCTCGACTACTGTAAGAGGTGCTTTCGATTATACCTCCTTTTCCCTCGCCCAATCGCTGGATTTTGGGCAGTTAGAGCTGTGACTTAGATGATCCCAGACGACCCGCGCCTTTCCGCTTCCTTTCGTCGTCTCCCATTAAGACTCCCGGTGCTCTCCCCTTAGCGGTCTTCTAAAGTTGGGGTACTTCCTTAAGATATTTTTTAGACGCCCTTTTAATCAGCTCGTGGCCCGGCTTTACTACAAGTGTGTCTCAGTTCGGTGGTTGTTCCTTTTTTGTGCCCAGCTTCCCCGAACGATTATGAGAATTTTAAGAGAAGCAGAAGAGCGTTCTCTTCCGCTCGATAGTCGACAACGCCCGACCCAACACCAAGTACCTCCATGGTCTACTCCCCTCCTCCGTTAGAATAGAATAGCCTCCCCGTGAGCCGCTGCTTCCGCATTTTTAAATTTGTCGATCCCGTATCAGAAAGTAGGACACCTGTGTGGCTTCCTTTTCCCCCCCGACGTGGTTCCCTCTCTCCCCAAGGAATGCTTCGACGTGATTCGCGCGAGTGCGCTGCCCCCCGCGCCGTTGTTCTCAGGAGAAGGATACTTTTAACTTGTGGACTTTTCCATTTAGGACTCTGAATGAGTACTCTGATCCTGTTCGCACCTGCCTTCAACCCCTCCCTTCCTCTATCTTTGCCGGCCCTTTTTCCTCCACAAGCATTGTTATACCCTCCTGTCAAACTTTATCTAGATTCCACAGATAACCTGTGCAAGAGTTCTTCCCGCGTGAGTTTCGTGCCTGAGTCTCCCACAGTTGAAAAGTAGAAC
>Ga0179591_1300041_pt1 | contig 18165 bp, 29 predicted proteins | sample CZOMad2_1_08_16f_FD_182891 | JGI IMG/M metagenome (GOLD analysis project Ga0179591, IMG submission 182891) | Vadose zone soil fungal communities from Angelo Coast Range Reserve, California, USA - CZOMad2_1_08_16fungal (PacBio error correction) | ecosystem: Environmental > Terrestrial > Soil >... | reverse complement strand
TGTTACATCTTTTCCTTACTTTTCTCCCCCCAGTAATCCTGACTTGAGTCTGGTTAATTTTCCTCCATCCTTTTTGGGAGTGCCCCCCAACGAAGGTGATTTTTAAACCCACTATTTTTTTTTTTTGGCGTTTTCCAGGCTCGGTCAGGAAAGTACACCCCCCCCCCCCCCCTTTTTTTTGTTTGTTTCTTCGTCCTCTCCTCAAGGACGGAAACCGCGTCAATCTCTTTGATTTGGGTTTTGGGAGGCTTTCCTTTCAGGGACCTAAAATTCATTGCTCTTGATGGAAGTACCAAGGATTCGGTCTTTCCCCCCTTGGCCCATGAGGTTTCAGAAAATTTCCTCCCTCCTTCTTCCACCACCGCTGGGGTTTCCGGAATGACTTTTTGGGGACTGCTTGACCCAAACAAGTCTTTGACGACCCCCCCCCTTTACACCTTCCTTTTTTTTTTTTTTCCTCTGTTCCCAAAAAATCCCCCCCAGATGTTTTTTTTCCCCACCCCTTCTTTCCTCTGATGCAGAGCTTTTCCGCAAATCTTCTGTGGTTTCCAGCCGTTATTGCCCCTGTTCCCCCCCCCTGCCCTTTTTCTTCTGGGGCAAGCCTTCTGTATTCCCCTCCTTGAACAGTTATACCCCTTTCCCTTTTGATTTTTCTTTTTTCCCTGGGGTACGCATTTTTCCGTGAGTTTCTTTTTTGAATGTTAGCTACCCTTTGCTGACCGTTTCAATGGAAGGCGCTTTGTTTTTTCAGGGCTCTTTCGTGTTGTTTTGGCACTTTCTCCTCCTTCTCCCAATAGATTGAAGCCAAGTTTCGCGTTGCCCTTTCCCCAATTCATCCTGTTTTTTTCCCAAACCATACCCCGCGCTGGTTGCTAAACATTACACGTCAAAGATATTCTCGTTGGCACCCCAGCCCTAATTTAACCCACGTCCCTTTTCCCAATAGTCCTGTTTTTTTCTCTTAAAAGCAGCCAGGTCTTTGTTTCCCACATGAGGATCGATAGTCTTTGTAGGTTCCCTTCCCATGTAACCATAAAGATTCAAACCTCGTTTTTTGAGTTTTTCTGGGTTGTGAGTCTTTCACAATTGAATATCTATCTTTATCATCACATCCGTGTTTTTGTTTAGTATATAATTTTTGTGGCATACGAATCAAACATCAATTCCTTTTTAAATCTGGATTGGTGTTCTTTTTTCCTTCACGACTACCTTCTTCGTCCCCCTTTTGACGGCGGAGTTGCTAACCAGCCAACTTTTCCTATTGTGTCTTCCGATTTTTATTAGGAGGCTTGCGCAAATTTTTACGTCTTTTTTTTTTTTTTTTAGATCCTGGTTTTTCCCCCTGATGGTGGCACCAGCAGCTTTTTTTTCGGTCGTTGGACCCCCACCGTATTTCTGACTTTTGATGAGAAATTATATAAAGTCAGCTGTCTTTCTTCCACAAGTTTCATTTTCTCCCCACGACGTCCCTTTCACTCCCCTGTTTGCTGGTCGGGCTACCTACAGAGGGAAAAACTTTCCCCATAAGTTTCCCCTTCCATTGTTTAACCTTACCCCCCCCTCCTTGTCCCGAGTCCCCCACCCTTTGCGAAAGTTCCCTACTGGCCAAGCCCTGCCACGTAGGGTTCTTGAACCTCTGCTTCAATCTTCTAATGGGTTCGTTCCCTTCCCCCCCCTTTTTTTTGGAGTTGTGGACTTTTGTGTGATCCCAAGTGCGGCCATTTTTGGTGTCCCCCCTTTTTCCCCTTTTTACGAAAAGTTCTTTCCCCCCCACACATTCTTTTGGGGGCGCGGACTAATTTCCAACGCTTCACTTTTTTTTTCAGAACTCCCCCCTCTCTGTTACGGGTTCTTCCAGGCGTTCCAATGAGTTTTTGCTCTCCTCTCGACCCTCCCTTGGTCTCCCTTGTTGCAAGTTCCGTGGGGCGCTTTCTACCCCCCTTTAATGAAGTTCTGGCTTTTCCCTCTTCTTTCCGGACGTTTTTTTTTGTCTCCCATGACCTATTGTTTCCCCCTCACAGGCGGGGTTTGACACGTTCTTCTCCCTCCCAAAACGTTTCGGCCCTGGGAGAGTACACGGTCTTTCCCCCCCCCCCCCAGACATTGCCGAATCTCCTTGTTCAATTTTGCTGCTCTTTCCCTCCCCCCGGAAACATACTTTTCTTTACACCTTCACGCTGTGGAGGGGTTCTCCGCCTTCTTTTCTTTTGAACCCCCACACTTTTTTTTTTTTTTTCAGGGGTTGATCCGAGAGTGGTTGGGACAGTTTCGTTTCGTTCCCCACTCCCCCCTGATACTTTCTTGACTGATGGGCCTTTCCATGTGGGCTGTTTTGACCCTTTTCCCAAGGGGCCCCCGCCCCCTCATGCTTACTATAATTCCCTTTCAACCCTATCTTGGATTTGTTCTTTTCTCATCACCGCTCCTCCTCTGGTCGGCGAGCGTCCCCCCCGGAGTCTTTTCCTTTGGGGACCTTCCAGCCTTTTTCGCAACATATTTCTTTTTGGTAAGCGCGTCCTTCCTCACGATCATCCCCTTCCGCCTGGGGATAATAGCATGGGTGAAGGGGAGTTTTTTTTTTTTTCCCTGTTTCGCAGGGTGGGGTTCGTCAGATGAGTCTTTCTTTTGATTGCCCCCCCCCACCTCCGAACCCCTGCCTTTCTCCGGTTACTTGTTTTCCTCCCCATAAACCCCCACCTCCTGTCCGGCCCCAGTTTATTTTCTCCCTTCCCTGGCATTTTTTCCTTCTTTTTGTTCTCCGACACGTTTTGACTCCGCCGGCGTTACAGTGCTGTGACCTTCTTCTTTCTTTTGAACTGTCTTTCTTCTTTTTGTTTCCGTGTACGACTTGTACCCTCATGAGCCCAGCACGTTTCACATTCTTGTTATTTCTCTCTTTTTTGGTCCGAGTCTCAACCCTTGTGGGCCTAAGACCTCCCTTCACCAGTCTTCGGAAGCCTTTTTCGTAAGGGCTTTTCCCCCTTCCCCAACCCTTGTGGTAAACTTGTGTTTACGTAACTGGAGTCATCCCCTTCCCTTTTCATTCTGATTTCCATTGCGCTTCCCCCATTCAACGGCTCGCAAAAATTTGACACTCCTCCCCCCAGGCGCTTGAACCCAACCCTATCCTTTTAACCAACTGTGAACGTCTGCTCAACAACACCTCCCTTGCGGGCTTTGTGAACCCCCCGTCGCCGTCCCTTTGCGAAGTGAAGTTCTCCCGTCATAACATGTCCCATGTAGATTTCTCTCCTTTTAGGTTGCGCCTTGGTTTAGGCAATCCAATGTCTTTCCTGCGGTTCGATTTTAACCCACACCCCCCCCCCCACCCCCCCCCCCCCCCCCCCACCCCACCACCCACCCCCCCCCCCCCCAACCCCCCCCCCCCCCACCCCCCCCCCCCCCCCCACCCCCCCCCACCCCCCCCCCCACCCCCACCCCCCCCCCCCCCCCCCCCCCCCCCCCACCCCCCCCCCCCCCCCCCCCCCCCCCCCCCCCCCCCCCCACCCCCCCCCCCCCCCCCCCCCCCCCCCCCCCCCCCCCCCCCCCCCCCCCCCCCCCCCCCCCCCCCCCCCCCCCCCCCCCCCCCCCCCCCCCCCCCCCCCCCCGAGTTTTCTTGGTCGGGTTACCTGCAGCTAACTAATGACCTGTTAAGAAGACATTCCCTTCAATTTTTTTTTTAGGATGACCCCCCCAACCTCTTGTGGATTTCACCTCTGCTGTTCTGCTTTGCTACTGGCTTTTCCGAGGTCATTATCGCTTTTTTTTTCCCTCCCCCTCAGTATATGTAAATTTGCTCAATTTTCGGAACTTTGTGCCCATTCTTTCCACGAGTCATTTGGGTTCATCCCTGTTCAGATGGACATTACCTCCGCCCCCCCTCTGAAGCTCCTGCATTTTTCCATTTTTCGCGTGCTTTCGTTGGTCTTCCCGCTGTTGACGTCAACCCCCCCATACATTTTTTTCCCAAACCTATTCCCCCCAAAGGGTTAAAAACAGGATTGTTTTTTCCCCCCCCTCGACCCCCCACACCCAAACACCCACCAAAACCCCACCAACCCCCCAAACACCACACCCACCCACCCAACAACACAACTGTCTGGATGGTTTCTCCCCCTTCCACAGATTTTTCCCTTTCAATTCTTTTTATAGCCTTAACTGTATTAGATTACCCAGACTGTCCCGGTCCCCGGCTGGTATGAACGCGTATTACTTTTTTTAGACTTTTTCCCCTTTTTGCCAACCCTCACCCGGATTCCCCTCGATTTCACCCTGTGTTTTTAGCATTGCCCCCAAAATGGACCCTTCCAGTGGTCTCATCCCACCCCCCCCATCTTCCCAGTTTTTTGATTTTTCTAGATTTTTTTATGCGGGGTTTTTTTCCCCTCAATGGGTTAAAATCCCTTCCTTGCAGAACAACTACCCTTTTGTGTCCCCTACCCCCTCTTTTTTTTTGTGCCAATTTAGCGGTGGATTTCTTCTGCTTTTCCCCCGACGTTTTGTTTTTCGTATGATCAACCTTTTGCCCTTCCGTCCACCTCTTGTTTTACCCCATGGTTACCCGGGAGGTGCCTTTCTCTTATTGTAAACCATGTCTACCTCCGCCATAAACCTGTTTTTTTTTCTAAAACCCCCCAATTTATCATCCCCCCAAGGAGAAAGTGGACCCCTCTCTGGGTTTCCTTTCTGCCAAATGCCTTCCCTATGGACCAAGTTGCCCACCTATCACCTCCCCTTTTAGTTTGCCCCCGTGCGGCTTAAGTTAGTCGGGTGTGGAGTCCCCTCCCCTTCTTTATTTTGTAACCAACATTCAGGCAAATGACCTCAGGGCTAGCGGCTAATTATTTTTTTTTTCTCCTTTCTGCGAAATTTCACGTAGTTTTGAACCCAGGCAAGCATTTATTGGTGGAAAAGGACCCTCGTTGTGAACTTGGGTGGATGGCTGTTTTGAATCCCCCTTTTTCCGTTTTTTTCCCAACAGTCGGTGGCCCTTCCACCAAACTTCACAACTATCCCTTTTCGACATCTCTTGCATTGCTTTCCAGGGGTAATCTTTCCCCCCCCCCCCGCGGAGCCCCCAATCAAGTTTGACTTTCTTTTAAAGAAGGTCAACTTCCGCCAACCATTGAATACCCAGAATTCTTAAGCCGCTGCCATGTGGCGGAATGCCCCCAATTGACTCGAAGGCTGTTTCTTTTAACAAATTGAAGTACACCAGCGCCCGTATAAACAATACGGTTTGAGTGTCCCCGGAAGTCGTTTTTTTTTTTCCCCCCCCAGTGCCCTGTATTTCTCGCAAAGGTCACTTTGCTTTTTGTTTGCCGCTATCCCCCCCAGGACAGAACCTTTTTCTGTGCAATCCCCCCGGGCCACCAGGTCTCCGACTGGCTTTCCCCACCAACTAACGTCTCATGACCCCTTTTTTAATAGATTCCCTTAATGCTTTTCCGTTGCCGCTTTCGGGCACAGGTTTTTCTCTTTTTAGGTCTTCCTCAAGTATTGCCTTTTTTCCCACTTTTTTCTTTTGGCGTTGTAAAAATTCTTAGGTCAGCGCTGCGGTGGCATGACCGTTTTCTTTTTTGGCGTAAGGGACTTCCTCCCTCCCAATCTCCCATTTAGCACGTTGTCAGGATTTCCATAATCTTCAGTTTTAGCAGTACCCCCCCCAATTTGCCCGGGAGTTGTCATTTTTTGTCTAAGCTTCAAACATGGGGAAAGCGGAATTCTTTTTTTTCCCCCCCCCCAAGCTTGGACCCCCATTGTAGGGCAGTATGCCCGCGAAGTTTGCCTCTACCTGAACTTTTTGTTTCCTTAGTTTCCTTTGCTTTCGTCTTTCTCTGCTCACTCATAAGCTTCCTGATCGGATCGCACCTTTTCTTGGGCTTTTTTCCAATTGCTCTCCCACCCATGTCTTTTGACTGCCACTGTTCCCGCTGGCACCCTTTTTTTTTTCTTTTTTCTTTTACGGGATTTTCTATTCAGCAGTAACCCCTGATCGGGTCCCCTTTGTTTCTGGGTGGTGGCATTATCCCACCTGCAAGCCAGCAATTTTCCCCCAACACAACCCTTTTTTTTTCTCAAAGAACTTGACCGTTCCTCGCCTTCACTCTATTTTTTCCTTCTGGATCAAATGTTCTATCCCCTTTTCCCCGGGACAGGAACGAGTTTTGACCGATTTCCTGTTTTTTTCCTTTCACCCTGAAGGCTCGTCACACCCCCAACAGAACTACCCCTTGCTAACTCTTTCTTCTGATTCCCGATGGTCATGAGCATCTTCAAAACCCCCCCTAATCCCTGGCTCCCCCATCTCTTCATAATCGGCTTGATTTTACTATTGGGAAGGAAGTTCTTCCATGATTTCACCCCCCCCCCCCGTCCCCCCTCCCCCTTCCATCTTGATCTCGGGCCTTTGCGATTTTCTTTTTTTCCTGCCCGGGATGATCCACCCCCTTTCCCGATCCGCTTGCTTCCCCCCACACCGGCCCCAGCCAGAGACCCCTGGTTCTTCGTTACCCCTCCTCCACTCTTTGGATGGTCCTTTTTTTTTGTGTTTTTACCCTTCCCTTTTTCTTGGCATTGCAAACCCCCCTGAGAGTTTTCAACCCTTTTTAAAACGTTGCTTTCTCTCACATTTTGTTTCCCCCTTTGCTTTTCTCTTTCCCCCAATTCTTTCCTGCTTTTCTTTAGAGGTCTTGGACTAACCCTTCTATACCTCCCCCGTACCCCCCCCCCCAAGCATTGTTTTTTTATGGAAAAAAACACCCCCCGCTGGGGAAGGGTCGTCTTGTTCCTCGGTCCAGCGCTTCCTTTTTTCTTACTCCTTCCCCCGGATAATGCTTCTGTGTGTATTCCCCAGCGTCCTCAGATTGCAGCCTCCCTGAGGTGTCTTTGGTTTCAGCCGGCCCGCCACACAAATTGTCCCCCTAGCTCTCTTTTCCCCCGATGTCCGGATTCCCTTGAAACGCGTTTTTCTTTTTTTGACAGTACCACTTTTAACCGCGTCCTTCGCCTTTGGGGACTATTGGGGCGGCCCTGAGTTAACAAAGGCCCCCCGCCTTTTGAAGGCATTCCCATTTTACCCACCCTTCAGTTTTCTTTACTTTCGGTCTACCCCCCCACAAGTTGAAATCTACACTACTTTTGCAGATTTCAGACCCCCCGTTCCTTGTCGCATTTTTCTTTTGTTTTGAAACTTCCCCCCCCACTGTACCGGCTTCGGGCTCTGGGCACCTTTTCGGTTTTTTTTTCCTGAGTGAACACGTATTTCTTATGGCTCGTCCGTTTTTTTCTTTCCGTTTGTCGAGAAACTTTCCCCGACCAGCCCCACTTTTGTCCTTTTTCAAAATTGGACGTGTGAGTAAAGGTCAGGCGTGTTTGCGCAATTCCGCCCTTTTATCCCAGATTTTTTCAGGAATCTTTCTGCCCTTTCCCTAATCCTCTTTCCCCCCCACCAGCTTTTGTTGACTTCCTTTCTCTTGTCACTGCTCTTTTCATCGGCTATCTTCCCACTCCATCACCACGGCAGCCGCCCCCTTTTCCTAGTCTCTGCGCCGTCTGCTATTTAATTTTTCAGAAGATGCTTTTGTTCTCTTTATAGTGCCCCCCTTTCAAAGCGTTCCCCCTTACACCTTACATTTTCTTCCGCATTTCCTTTTCTTGTGGACTTGTCGATTTTCCCATTAGAGATATATCTTCCATCCTTGGTGTTTTGTCTTCTCTCTCCCTTTTGCACACAGCCACCTTCCATCCAAAACCCCCCGCCCCGTTTGCACCCTTTCCTTTTTTATTCTTTGGTCTGGCAGGCCTCTCCCAAAAACTTTCCTTCATAAAAACCTGGGTGGGCTTCTTTCACCCGACCAACGTACGCTTTTTTTTTGTGGAGGTTATTTCCCGTTGAGGTCCAATGGCTTTTACAGCTTCCCAAATCTGGAGGCCCCCTTCTGTTCTTTGGTACACCCGATTATTTCTCCCGCCCTCCCTGCTTACCTCTGGATAATCTTTTTTTCCCTTGACTAACCCCGCTGAACGGCGAACTTTCTCTCCCCCCCCTTTTCCCCCACTCCCCGGTCACCTTTTTTTTGTTTTTCGTGGACTCGAACTCTATCTCCCCTGTACGACGTCCACGTCCCCCACGCCGGCTTGCTTTTTCCCAAACCTGGATGGAATTGGTTCCCCACGCAAAGTAGTTTTACTGGAAACCTTTTTTTCCCCGTGCATTCCACCGTCCCTCCGTTTTTAGGGTTTTCTTTTCTAATCCCACGCGGTGTTGAAAATTCCCTTTTTTTCCCCCCAGCTGTTTTTTGTTCTTTCTCCGTTCCGGCCCTTTCTTTTGTCCCCACAAGCTTACTTTAACTTTGCGATGAAACCCGTTAATTACCCCCTGCCTTTTCCTTTGGGGAAGGCCCGGAAACCTGCTTAGTTCCATTTCTTCTTCCTCTTGTGGAGGTCTGAAGTCTCGACCCCTCCATGCATGTCCTTTGAAGTAGTCTGCTTTTCCCCCCCAAAAGGTTTCCTTCCCTGGCCTTTTCTTAAATTGACCTCCCCCTCGTTCTGGCGCTCCCCCCATGCAACATAGGTTTTTTACCTAAAGGCGAGACTTCCCCCCCCCTAATAAATCAAAGTTCCCTTGATTCCTTCTCTGACATGGAGTAAAAATTCCCTCCTCCTTCCCCTGCTCGTGCAAACGTTCTTGTCCTCTTTGCATCCATGGCAACTTCCATTACACCTTACATACTTGTTTTTTTTTTTCTTGTTATTAACCTTTTGCTTCTTTGCCGTGGTGGGCGCGTTTTCCTTTTTCGAGGTGGGGTTTTTCGGACTGGTTAATCCCGTTCTACTCCCTAAGAACTCTATATTGATGTCCTGTCTTTCCCGTGAGCTGTTGGCGAAAATTCCTCCCATCTTTCCTCCTGATTTGCTAGAGAACTTTTTTTTTTTCAATTCCCCCCCCCCCCCCCCTTTTCTTGTAGATGCGCAGGGCCTCGCCTTACTCGCGTGCAAGCGGTTAGTTTTTTTTTTTTTTTTTTCCCTTTTGCGGTCTTTTGGAATTGGTTTTGGTAACTCCGTTCCTCCCTTCAAACTTTCTGTGAAATCTCCCTCCAGCGAGGTTCTTCCTTCTCTTCTGTGATTTAAGCCATTCTTGTTTTTCATCCAGGAGTGACTCCTCTTTTCCTTTTCCATTTTCCTTGGGTTGTTTGCCTCATTTTTCTGTCATTGGTCTCTTTCCAACCTTGAAACCTTGTCGCCTCCGGCCTTCCTTGACATATCACCCCCCATCCCTTCCCCTTTTTCCCCGGCGTTCTTTCGTCATGATTTTGGGGGTGTGGCCAGTCATCGATTGTCACTTTCCTCTTTTGACTCCCTTTGGTTGGCTCAGGCCTTTTTTTTTAACGTTTTCTTTTTTTTGGTGACGGCCCGGTTTCCCCCGAATGTTTTCTTTTGACGCACCACCTCCTTGTACCACTTTAGACAGAACCCCCCCTTTTCCCTCTTGGTTCCCCATACTCCCTGAGTCCTGGAGTCTCCCCCCCCGAGGCTGCCCTTCTGTGCGGGTCAGTCAATTGAAATCTCTTGGCAATGGGTTTACTACCCCCGGCCGATTCCCCTCTCCAGAAGGATCCCCCCCCCCTTGTGAATTTTCATGTTCCCACTTCTCTGCTTAACCCTCAAAATCTAGTCCCCAACACTCCCTGCCCTCCCCCCCCACCGATATGCACCCTTTAAACTGGTGACTTGGATTTCTTTCCCCCCCCCACGGGGCAGCTGTTTCCGGGCTCAAATTCCAAACCTTTTTAAAAAATGCAGAAGGTCATGACCTCCTGCCTTTTCCTGACGGGTTCGGTTTTCCTTCCCCGGAGGACCCCTCACAGTTTCTGGCTTCTTCCTTTTGCTGCGAGACGTTTTTTTTGGTCCTTTCTCCTGAGATCACCCCCCCCCCCCTCCCTGACATTTTGACCCTAAGGACAGACAGAAAATCCCTTTCCCCTTCTTGGTCATTCTTTGATGGACCCACACATTTTTGTCCTTCCCTCTTTAGTCATTTCCTGATCGCTATTCCTTTCGTGTTGACCCCGGTCGCTTTCTTAATCTTCCAACTGACCATCCTTCCTGAGTCTTCTGCCTGGATTGGCCTATCGATTGGTCCACTCCCCCCCAGCCTCTTTCACCCATCAGAGTCTTGAAGGTTGGATCATGGCCCTGAGGTGATCGTTGTTTTTTTCCCTTTTGCCCCTCTGTGCACTCAAACCCTCTTTGGAGGTTCAACACCCCCTTCCCACGTTTCCCCCCAAGGTTGGTGGTTTTCCCAAAACATACGCTCTTTGATTTTTGGTTCGAAACTCCCTTGCCCCCTAACGTTGCGAGGCAGCTTTCACTGATTTTTCCCCTATGCCGACTGCCATTAAGTGCAGGCCTTTTCGAAGCGGTTCCCCGGCCAGCAGGACTGCCCACCCCCCCTTGCCTTCTGTTTAAGGCCTCCCAATAATCCCCCAAAACCCCCCCCCCCCCCCTTTTAGTGGCATCAACCACCCGCTCCAGGGTTTTCTATGTGATTTGCACTCTCTTTTCCTTTTTCCATGACCATCTCTCGCCTGCAACTTTTTTCCCCTTTTTGCACTACAAACTACCTTTGGGAGCCCATTTGTTTTTTTGTTTTTTCCCTTTGCTCCTCTTTTCTCCTCCTCCTTTGTGTTGTTTTCCCCGGTTAGTCTCTCACCACATACATGCGGCCCCCAATGTGTAGTGGTCACCCACCGGTTTTGTTTCCTTTTGGAGCCTCTTTTTCACCATGAAGGAACCTTGCCCTACCCCAATTCGTTGCCCTTCTTCACCCTGGGATAGTCGTTTTTTTCTCCCATTCCCCTTCTTAGGGAAAACCCCCCCATGCTTCCACTAACAATATTGTTGGAATATTGAGGACGGTGTCACTGGATTTTTTTCTGTGGAGAGCCCACGTCCCGCTGTCAGACACATCCCTCCGTGACTGAGCAATCGCCAAGCTTTTAATAGTTCTTCCACTGTTCTCGGTTTCTTCTAATTATGGACCCAACCTCCCCCCTTCCCCCAACAACAATTTTAACCGCTTGGTTATGATTTGGGTCAAACCATAAATTCTTTGTTGTGTTGTCCTCCTGTGATTTTCTTTCTGTAAATTTTTGCCCTTTGGGGCAACAGTTCTTCCCCCCAACGCCCTCCCTTTTTCCCCCAAGAGTTGAACCGCGCTCGTGCCGGCTTTTCAATCCGCTCGAGTTTCTTTTTTTTCTAGAGTAACATTTTCTTGCGTATGAAAACAATCGCCGTAAATGCAGGGGCCCGAGTAACGCAAACTTGTTCCCCCCCCTTTGAAAGTTCCCCATTAGATGCGTCCCCCTCTCTATAGCCGGAACGCCTCTCATCGGCCCCAACCCCAACCCCCACACAAACCGTCCCCAGAGCCCTATAACACCTTTTGGGTTTAAATGCAGTTGATGACCCGGCAGGCTCTTCTTTTTTTTGTCCTTTTTTCCCCCCGTTACCGGTTCAACGTGCGTTGTTGGCGATCATTTTCCCCTGACCCCTAACCGCTGTCTCATCAATTTTGGTTCCAGCAACTTTTTCTTTGCCCCTCCCTTGCTCCCCCGCACACTTCGCACACATGTGAAGATTATTGCTCCCTTAGTCCCAAATTTCCTTTTTCGGTTTTTTTGCGTTCCTACTATTTTCGCCGTCCAACCCACCTTTTCGCTTAGTGCTTTCGTTGTCTTAAGGGGAGGCGTTCACCACTTTTGGGGTTTTTTGTGTAAAAATATCTTTTTTTGTCAAAGTTTGTGGGAGGTCCCTCGTTGGCTTTTTTCTGACCGATTCTTTTTCGCCCAGTCTCGCCATGCGGCCTGGATTGAAAGTCCCTCTTTTGCCGTTTCCCCTTCCAACCCCCCCCCCCCCCCCCCCTTTAGGGCCGAGCCTTTTTTGTAGTAACGGGCCTCTAGACCCCACGGACGTTAGGACTTTGTGGGGTTCATTCTTCTCTCTTTCTTAACGTCTTCCCAGAGGAATGTGTGATGATTTTCTCCTATTTCCCCCCCCGGTAGTGCTTTTTTTTTAGACTTAATTCTTTTTGACTCGCGGCCTTCAAAACCCCTTCCCCTCCCCTTCGGCCTTTTACTTTTTTTGCCTTTTTTTTTTTTCTTTTTCACACCGGCCTCGAAGTGTCGCTTGTCATGAGAACCAACCTTCCGTGGTCTTTTTTTCCCCCCTTGCGAGCAACGCGTGGGCCGGGATTTTGATAGCGCCCTTTTTTCTTTCCCCTTAAAGGAGGCTTTCTCTGGGATTGTGTGTCAAATATTTAAAAATTTTCTCTTCCCCCCTCAGGAAAAACCCCCCACCCTGCGCTGAAGACCCATAGGACTCGCCTTCCCCACGATTATAAGGCCCCCACCTCCTTATTTTAATAAACTTAGTACCGGCCTTCTTTCTGATGTATTGTTCTTCCCCCCCCCCTTATGTTGAACGGGCCCCCTTTTTCGTGTTTTCAGTTTTAAACCCAACAAAATCTGCTTATAAACGGCTGCCCCGTGAGAGTCTTTTCTTGGCGCGCACCCAATCCATTTCTCCGTAAAATAATATCTTTTACCACATAGGTTTTGATTGTGATTTTTTTTCCTTCCAGTTCTTCGCCCCCCCCCTATCTGAGTTTTCAGCCCATCCTTCACCTAATTGGTATCCTACTGGGAGTGGAAACTTCTCTTCTTCTTTGACGTCCCCCCCCCCCCCCCCCCCCCATCTAGGATAGCTCCCCACCCTTTCCCTCCAATTGTTTTCCCCTTTCGCCCCCAAGCGGGTTATTTTTTTTATATCCCCCTTTTTCCCCCAGGTGATGGAAGGGTTTGTGATAAGAGTATTTTTTTGGTACATCGTGATTGTTAGCTGAACCCTGGTCCTCTCTCTGTTTTGCGCTTCCTTGCATTTTCCTTCCCTCTTTTCCCTGTCCCCAGACAGTCATTTCATGAATTTTTGATTTGTATCTCGGCAAGAGCCCCCAAAAGGCCCAGGCTGACCCCCCCCAAACGCTTTTTCCAGGGTTGCGCTCCTGAGCTCCTTTCTTGACCGATCAATTCATTACTGTGTTATGAAACAGCGCCCTCCCCCCCCTCCCGGCAACAAGGCTCCCCATCCCGGCGTTCTGGGTGAATTCGCTTCCCTCTCCGCGAACAAAACCTTTCGCAGAATGATTCCGGTACCCGAGGATTTTCTTCTATGTTCCCATTGCACCTCCTTTTTTACCTTCAAAAGTACCTGTTCCTCCCCGTGGCCTTTTTCGGGACCCCCCTGACCCAGAATGCGGTTCTAGAAGAGACTACCCCCGAATCGTGTTGCGCGTCCCCGTCACAAAGTCCCTTTTGGGCCCCATACTGAGAAAATAAAACTTAAATAAACAGTATGTTCTGCTTTTTCTCCGTTGTTTGGCATCCCCTCGTGGTCACTTTGTCCATCTTCCTCTTTTTATCTCGTCTTTGCCCCTAAATTCAAGTGCTTATGGCTGAGGGAACCCGTTCGGTCCCCCTACGACCCCCCCTTCCTTTCTTTTATACTATTGGGACTCTGAGTTTTTCCCCTTGGGACTTTGTAGAGAAAATTTTTTTTCGCCTAACCCCCTGGTTGTGCAGTGGGTGTTTGTGTTCTTCTGTGATGAAAGTGGGCTAGAGAGGTCACTTTTCAGCTTTTTGGTGAGCCCAATTTTCCCTTATCCAAGTGACTTGGAGACCCCTTTGTGAGCGTGCTCCCCCTTTTTTCCGTTCCCAGGAGGGTGGGTTCTTTTTTAAACCGGCAAGTCTCTCCCCCTTTTCTCGGACGTGCATTCACCTCTCACCGCCCCAAATCGTCCCTTGGATTGGCGCCCGCAAGTTTGTTATGACGAAGAGTTTTTTTTTTCACATCTTCTAAGTTCCCCCCCATCCTCCCCCCCACGCCCGGTTTGCCGGTTGGCATGAATTTTTTTTTTCCACCCAGAGATCTCTATATTATCCTCCGTTTTGGGGTTAGGAGATCAGGTGTGTCAAACAGTTCCTTTTTCCACCCCTTTGTTTTAACCCCGGTTTTTTTCAAGAAAAAACAGTATGGCACCCTGGCGGTGTTTCAACTTTTCGGGATTTGGTTCTTTTTTCAGGGCCGAGCCTATCCTTCCACACATGCTTCGGGCGTCCTCTTGAACAAGATTTTCCCCTTTTTTGGTTGATGGAGGGAAGGCGTTCCTTTTCCCAGATCCCCGTGTAAGCGGTGACAATCTTTCAACCAAAACAAAAACCTTTTTCTTTTTTAACCCCTTGATTTCAAGGATGAAGAAATTATTATCACTTTTCCCCTTTTTTCTCGCGGCATTTCCCACGTTTTAACCTTACAATCTCTGCACTACACTTCACGGCCCTTTTGGTTTTCCCTTCCCGACTGTTCTGGCCTCTTGCCAACCAATTGCGCTTTCCCTCTTGTTCCAAAACCCCCCCCCTTTCCTTTCACGGTTCCATCACCTTCTTAATGGACCGTGGGAATACTTCCCCCCCCATCGACTGCTTTCCCCTTCCAAAACGCACTTCCCCCCCGAAGTTTTTTAATTTCATTTTTTTTGTTACGAAACACCAAGTTTGGGAAGTTTTTGCTTTTTGCTTTTCCCACGCTTTGGTTCGCCCTTGAGCGCCCCCCCCCCCCCCCAAAAACAAACAAGTTCCTTCGTCCCCCCGTTTCCGTTTTTGGTTTGCTTTGAACACCCGTGGCCCCAATGTTTGATCAAACTTCCCTCCTTTTTTGACCCATCAGGTTTGACTCCCCTTTTTTTTCGGTCTGCCGCTCGCACCCCCCCGGACAGCCGCTCGCTTTTTCCTTCAGCGGCTGTCATCCCCCAAAGTGAATGACTGGATCCCTTCCCCCTTTTCTCAGAGCGCGCTGTCGTGCCCCCCCCGACAATCTTTTTTTCCATCACCGGCGTTTTGCCACGGAGACATTCTCCCCTTTTCCCCACCTTCGGCGGACGGGCGGAGCATGATTCCCCTCTTACGACATTTCCTCCCTCCCCAACGTTCCATTGGTGCGTCGCCCCTACATAACCGGTTAAAAAATACTCTACTTCACCCTGGCCGTGGTAGGCCGCTTTGCTGGCTTGAACTGTCTGGTTTTTTTTTCTGACGCGGCCCCTTTTTTTTTTTTGGGGACATTCATCCTTTTAGAGGAAAATTCCGCCCGATGCTCAATGATTGCTTATGGTTTTTTGCTTTTCCTTGCCAGAAGCTGTGGCGAACTGGATTCCCACTCCTGTAACTGCCGATTGCAACGATTCTATTTACGCTCCCACGGATTGTAGATTCTCCTTCCAAGAGTTCTCCCTCTTTTGCCAGGCGGTTTAGGCGGAGTCTTTTTTCACTTGGTGAACTAGGAACTTTTTTCCTTTTCCGTCAAAACATATGCAACCTCCAGATCCTTTTCCTTTTTCTTACGTCTTTTCTTTCCCCCTTCAAATTGCCTGGGCCCTTACCCCCCTTTGTATGATGACTATCTTTTGGCTTGCCGCAGTTTTTTCCCCTCTTGTTTTGATTTTCCAGGTGGGTTCCCACTCCAAAGACAATCCCTCTTCAATAAACCCCCGCGGTGCCCCCCCCTCGTTGTGTCCGTTCAATTGGAGGGCTTCACCAGCTTTGTCTATTGCCGTGAAGAAGCCGTCCCAGGTGCTTCCCAGGACCCCCCCTTGACCCTTCCGTCTTCTGGTCGACGAACAAGTACCCTTTCCCCCACGGAATGTTTACAACCCCCTTTGGTTACCCACAAAATTCTCCGATAGCCCCCCCAGGCTGGTCATAATTTAACCTTCGTGCCCTGGCTGCACCCCACTATTTTGACGGCATTGCCGTCTGACAACGTAGGTTCTTGTTACGACACCCTGAGCTATGCTTTTCCTCCTTTCCACACGCGCTTTTTTGAAATCCCCCCCAGCCTGGCCGTGTAACGCAAACGCCCAAACCCGGTTCGGGACCCACATCCCTTGCTGACACAAAATTTTTTTCCAAAGGTTTTTTCCCCCCAACTTGACGCATTCTCCCACCTTCCCCCGCAGATCTGGCCGGCTCCCTTCCGTCTGCCCCGTTAAAGTGCCAGGGTTACGTAGAAAGTTTTTGAGTGAAGGTTAGTGTTTGAGACACCGTGTCTGACAAATTCCCCTCGAGTTCATTTTTTTTTTGATGAAAGCCTTCTGTGTTTCTTTTTTGGTTACCTGCTTTTCCCACCAAAGCATTTTCCAAACGTTTGATATTCCCCCCTCCCAAATCCTCCTTATGATGGAAACCCCCCCCCCCCCCCCCCACCTTCTTTGTTTTCCTAACAAAATGGCCTGCGTAGGTTGCTTCCTGCCTGTCGTCTGTTTTAAGCCTGTTAAGTTTTTTTTTTTTCGCCCTTTGTATTTGCCTCCTTCATAACCCCCCCCATTGCGGAAGACTCTGTTGGAGAAGCTTTTTCATTTAGCGCTTTTCCCCCCTCCCCCATTAGCTTCTCACCGCTGTAAGTATGTGGTCAATATTCCTTTTACCCGGCGGGGATCGTTGCTTGTTTTTTACTGTTGGGCACGGCCCTTCATAAAACAGTCCCCCCGAGGTAACCCCCTTTTTTCTGTGTCCCTCAGGACCGGGTTTTCTTTCCCTTCCCAAGGCTTGCCTTCCCCCGTCGAGAGGGCCTTTCACACCCCCCCCGATTACCCTTTGGGATTTCCTGCACTTTCATTCCTTGTTATTAAAGCGTTTTCTCCCCGTTCTGACTTCGTGCCAAAAAGCCCATTTCCACACGTCCCTATGTGTTTTTCTTTTTGCGTTTGCATTTCCTACTCATCCCAAAGTGAAATCCTTTTCAGAGAACACAAACTATCTTCCCCCCCCCCCCCGCTGATGTGCTTTTTTAACCCTCCTTTATGCTTTTCAAGTTTTTCTTCCCCCACCACTCCCCTTCTTTTTCTAACCTGGTGTTGACCCAACCCCAAGACCTTTTGTGGCGCCATCTCACCCTCTTTCCATTTCTCCTCCTCCGTGTTGTTGTTTTTCTATACCAGCCTTGCCCCCCCTCCCCCATTGGTTAAGCGGTGTACCCCACAGGTTCAGGAATTTTTTATGAGCTTACCATTTTTGACCTCTCCACAAGACCCCCCCGCCATAATATTTTAAAAATTCTCTTGCCTTTCACCCCTTCTTACCTTTTCACACGCGATGTTTTGCCCCTTTTGTTTTCCATTTCCTTTGAAGTCGGGAACCTGGCACGAAAAAATCTATTTCAAGATGATTTGGGATTTTTGTGCTTTCTCCCCGTTTTTTATAACGTACCTACCAACCTGGTTTGCATAGAAAGCGTTTGTTCTGAGGTCTCCATTTCCTATTATATTAGAGTTTTCCCCTGGCACTGGTTTCTCGAACCCCCTTCCCCCCTTTCTTCTTTGTTGGACCAGCCAATCTTTTTCTTTTTCCCCCCCCGTCTTGAATGGCTGTTTGGAAATTCTTATGTTTCCAGTTGTGAAACCAGAGGCACTCCCCCGGATACAAAATATCTTTTTTTCTTTGTACGGCTTTTTTTTTCTTTGGTTTCCCGTGATATCCCGCCCCAACGGAGTTGGGTTCGACGTTCTTCCCACACACTTCCCGGCTTTCCTGTCACCTCCTTCCTCTTTACGCACCCCCCTTAAAGTTCTCTTCAACTGCTTACCGAAGGCGTTTTCCCAAGGAGCCCCCTGCAGTCACTCCCCCCCGTTAAAAACCCCCCTTCCTCCCCCGATCCATTACTCGCACTCCCGCCCGAGCACGTATACCAACACTCTTTTTCTTTTCCCCCCCCTTGTCAGTCCCCCCCCCGAACTTGCTGGCCATATTGGCTGTTTTTCCATTTTTTTTCACAGCCGGTAATCCCTTCCTGTGCCGCTTCCCGGTTCCACCGACTCCAAACCAGATGTAACCCCCCTTCCGTCCCTCCCTTTCCTCCTGGCTCACCTCAACCCCCTTTCATTTCGTACCACCCCAATGGCTCTTGCTATGACCCTCCCCCTGTTTTCCGATTTTTGGAAGAGATTTTTTTTTAGCCCGGAAAGCCAGGATGGCGCGCCTAGTTGCTGAAGACCTCTCATTTTTCACCCCCCGTTTTGTAGGAGTTTTTTTTCCCCCCATCCTTATGCTTGTT
>Ga0179591_1354188_pt1 | contig 18166 bp, 16 predicted proteins | sample CZOMad2_1_08_16f_FD_182891 | JGI IMG/M metagenome (GOLD analysis project Ga0179591, IMG submission 182891) | Vadose zone soil fungal communities from Angelo Coast Range Reserve, California, USA - CZOMad2_1_08_16fungal (PacBio error correction) | ecosystem: Environmental > Terrestrial > Soil >... | reverse complement strand
TTTGTCTTCCCCCCCTTTTGTCCACCCGTGTCCGGTGATTCATAATGCCCTGGCTTTAGCCCGCCAAACTTCTCCCTCCTTGACGAATTTGTATTGGAAATCCCTACCACATCTCCTCCCCCCTAAACCCTGTTTCTTGTATCCTCGTTCCCTTGACCCCTTTTTTGTGCCTATTGCCCCCGCCTCTGACGGACCTTTTTACGTTTAGTTGTTCTGTTGGATTTGCTTGCATCCCCATTTTAGACCTGTCTCCTCCCGCTAATATCTGATGTTTATTATTTTTTTGTGTCCTAACTCACAAGGACAACGCATTAACTACTTTACAGCAGCACTTTATTGCCGAAAGCTTTTTTTGCGCTTTTTTCCTTTTTTTTTGGAGCATGCCCTCATTTTCTTTTTTTTTTTTTTTTCTTGCGTCCTGTTTTCTTGTCCTCTTTCCAGTGATTCAATGGGAACTCAGATTCTGTTATATTCTTGAAGCGCGGTGGACTTTTGCCCGGGTCTTTTTATCCCTACTGTCCTTGTGTGTTCCCCCTTTTCCCCCCCCTCCACATGCATTGATCTCTGTTCTTTATTATTTCCCCTGCCTTCCCCTTCTGTTTTTGCTGGAAATTCACTTTATCCGGAAAAATACGGTCTATTTGGATTCAATGTATTCGGCGCCGTTTTAGGGGTTTCCTTTTTTCCCCCCCTTTTTTTTGTTTCAATTTTGTTTCGGTTTATTCATTAGTCTTTCTCTTTCTCATTTGCTTTCATTTGGTGAATACAGTGTTGGCAACACTTTTCATTTCGTTCAGATAAATGCAGCCTCAATATTGGCTCCTCTCTTCCATCAAATTCTTAGAAATTCCTTTTTCCCCGTAATTAGCCCCGTTTCAGTCCCCTCTTGTCCGTTTTTGTCGCTTGGGGGTATGTTGACCTTTTTGGTGGTCGGGTTCTTTAATCTTCCAATGCATTTTTGATTTCTCCCCCCCTCCCTTCTTTCACTCCGTTCCAGTTCTTTTTTTTTTTCGTCAATTTATTCTTTCGTCTTACTAGCCATTGGTAAAACCGGACAGTCCCTTTCAATTCTTCTCCTTCTTAATTTTTTTGTTTCGCATTAGTTTTCTTTTAACCCTTTCCCTTTTTTTTCTTTCGGTCTTGTTTCTGGAAGAAATGTTGCTTACCGCTGAAATAGGAGCTTTATGGGAATGACACGCCTTGCTTGCCTATGGGGCGAGACCCCCAAAAGGTTGATAGTCTCTGTCATAGCTTTCTTCCCCTTTGTTTTCCCCGTAAATTTTTCCCATGCCCGCTTCTTAAGTCCTTTATTCGTTTTCTATTAGGGATTTTTTTTTGGTGACATGTGCACTTTTGTGTCATCTTCAAAAAAGGCTTTTTTTTTTTTCCTCAACTTTTTCCTTTGTTTTTTTCGTTTGTCCTTATTTTTTCTCGTGTGCCCTGCCCTTCTACCCTTTCTTATCAAGTCTGTCCTCCCTTTCGTCGGATCTGGTTTTGTGTTGAGCTTGGACCACGCACGGACCCTTTTGAAAGTTCACTTTTCTTTTTTTTTTTTGTCCCTTCCCTCCTCGGGGATTTGCTTTTTACAAACCGGTGAGCACTGCCGTTTGGAGAAATTTTTTTCCTGCGACTGATTTTTTCAGTTTTAAGTACCTTTCTCCTTACGCTCTTTTTTCTCTTCCCTTTTTTTTCTCAATCTGGTTTTTGCGAGGTCAGGTCCCCTCCCATCATTCGGATCTCACAAGCAGAGTGGTGCCTGTTGATTGGTCTGCTTCCGTCCACATATTGTTAGGCCAGCCCTACCTCCTTTGCCGTTCCCAGTTACCGAACACTTAAAATTTGTTTGCATTTCTCTTCCCTTCTCTCTTAGACATATTCTTGACGCCCTCCATGTGCCCCGTTTGTTATTAGCGTCGGACCCCTATGTGGCCTGCAGTACAATAAAATTCCCCACCCTAGATGTTTGTTGTGATCTTGAAAAAAATTTCTTGTCCCCTTTCTTAGGATTTCTTTGGCCCCATGTGCCTATTCCCCCTTCTCCTCCTCTGATTGAATCTTTAGATTGGAATTAACTGGCTCCGTGGCTTTTATTTTTTTTTTTTCTTCGACACTGGTTGTTCCCCCCCCCCCAGATGCGTTGTCTGTTTCCCTCCCCCGTCCCCCTGTCCGGGTACCTTGCATTTTTTTTTTTTTTTTATCTTTTTTTCTAAAAGGTTAAGTCTTTTCAGGTGATTAAACCAGTCGAACATTTATCGTTAGTTTTTGATCTTGTTCACTCCGCTTGCGAATGGCTCCGGTTATTTTCCCTTTTTTTCGTGTTTTCGTGTTTTTCTGCCCCCCTACTTTTTTTTCCAGTCGGCCCCCTATTTTCCCGCAGATACAATCGTCTTCCTTACCGATCAGGCCCTCCCGTACTCTTTCAACTTTTTTTTAAAAGGATCTAGTTCCAGTTCCCTTCTTCCCTGTACACCTTTTGCAAGCTTCGATCTGAGTTCCTTCCGGATTTGTGTGATAAATACCAAGCGCAACTGGGTCCGTGCTTTTGTTATCGGCACCGTTATCTTCTTCTTTTTCTTTTGTTTAACTGCCTGTTCTGTTTTATTTTCTTTTTTCCTTGGTCCCTCTTTATTGCTTTCCCATTACGGTACCCTACACGTTTATGACTTTCTTTCCGTTTTCGCATAACCTCGTTCAATTACCCCCGTGAACTTCCCCCGTTTCTTTTGATTTCGCCCCGCCTTTTCCGCCCCTATTCTCGCGTCAGTCTCCATCCCCCATTTTTTTCCCCCCTGGGAATTTTTACTTGGCGAACGGTACTCACCAACTACCCTGTACCTGATCTTTAATGGCCTTCCCCCCCCAGACCCTTTCCGAAGAAAGACCAGTCCAGCCGGTCCCTCCCCTTACCTTTTTCTTAATCACTTTTTTGCGTTTCCGGTTTTGAATTCCCTTTGGGTTTCATGTGTCTGTCCGACCTACTCATGTTTTGTTTTGGATCTCTCCACCCTCCTCCCTACAAACCAGGACAGCCTTGACGGTGCGTGGGAGCTTTGGTTTGCCTGGTGTCTTGGTATTTTTCTCATTTTTCTTTTTTTTCCTCTGTTTTTTTTTCAAGGTTGTTTCCGTTCTTTTTATTCAGTTTCCTTTCCCCTGAGAAAGTTTTTTCCCCGCTATTGATGGACTTGAAGGCTCGGACGATATTGAGTGACGGTTCTACTTCTCCCCCTGGTCTCATCGTGGTTATTTTCTCTTTTCTTCCTTCTTGTGTTTCCTATTTCTGGTTTCCGTTTGTCCCTTGTAGTTTTACGGAAATTGAGGTTCATCCCAAACTTTCCCTTGGACAGCCCTCAACTTTTCCACTCCGTTTCCCACCCCCTAAGCCTTCGCACGACCTTTGTGCCCATCCCCCCCATTGTATGTGCCCCTACGTGTTGGTCTTGGGGTCTATTCCCCGTTCTTTTCCACACGTGCTCTTTTCTCCTTTGGGTAATCTGTGACGGACTTGCCTAGTGTGTACGAAGCTGTTTGTAACTTCCCTCGGTGCCCCTTCAAGTTTTTTCCAGGCTGTCTGAATTGCTTCTTTTTCTAATTCCGGTTTCTTTTTTTCTTGATTTATTTTTCTGTGTGTTTCTCATATATGCTTTCTTAAGACTGGAATAGGTTTGGTGGGCATCCTACCTCAGTTACCAGGATTCGCCAATTCTTTTTTTCATTCGTTCCTTCTATCACTTCTTTACTCTGTGTCTCTTTATGCTCTCGGGTTTTTTGTTACCTTCCCTATTTGTTAGACTGGACAGTACGGACCCTCCCATAACTGTAATCCGTCTGGATGGTACCGCGGTCATCTTGTCTCCGTGTCGGTGACCACCTCCCTCCCCTTCACCTCCCCCGTTTGAAGCGATTCTCCCGCGTTATGTAGTGATGTTTCTGGATTCGACGGCGCCGGGGTCGGCGGGTGAATTCTATCTTTCAATTTTTTTTTTCAGACATTGTGTTTTTTTGTTTTGTTTTTTTTACTTGAGTTTGTTTGCCTGAGGAAAATTCACCGCTTTTCCCTGCTGCCCATTGAGCTTTCCGTCCCCGTTGTCTGTTAAGTTCGCTTTCTTCCTCCTTATCTTTTATTTTTCTCTTTTTCGCTTGAGCCCACTCTGAGATTGGTTCCAAATAGAATTGGGCTAATTCAGAGACACATGGGAGTTTGGCCCGCTCTTCCTATTGGTGAGGATGTTGCCTGGTTCTTTTTTTTACTCCTGTTTCTCGGGCCCCTTATTTGTCAATTTCCCCTTATGTCTTTTAGAGAGGGTCAGGTGTACTGCCACCACGTACTTAATTTGAGGCGCCGCGATCATTGCATTTTCCAGAACCTTTTGATTAGGGTTGTTTCGCGAACACTCCCCCCCCCTCAGCCCCCCTTATGTTCCGTTTGGTCTTCATTTTGGAAAATCACAATTTCTCATGGGGCCATGCCTTGTTTTCGGCCCCGCCAGTGCCCCGCTTTGGCTTGAAAAGAAATTGTTTAAGTTTGGTGTCTTCCCCCTTCCCCTCCTGTGTCTTCACCGGGTTTTCTACCCCTTTTTTTTTGCCTCTTTTAATTTTGTGGTTGCAGATCCCCGGATTGTAACTCTTCCGGGGCGACCAGCCTGTCTTGGTGATTGAACTCGACCTGATTGAAGTCTGCCTCTTTTCGTCCTTTGTTTGGTTGTGTCCCCCTTTTCATCCCTCATATTAAGAGTAATTTTCGATTTTGATCCCTCTATCTGAACCACAGTTTACCGTGTGCTTTTTTAGCCATTCGCTCGTTTCTCTCCTTTTTCCCGCTACTTTTGTTTGCCCATCTTTTGATGTTAGTTGCATTAAATTGGAAGGACCCGGTTCGTTGGATCCATCTGCTCCCCACACTTGATCGTTGTGTCCCCGTTTTAAAACCAACTGTGCCCCCCTGAACTCCTTCCCCCCTGTTTTGCTCGCCCCTTTTCTGTGTTTTCTGTTTTCTAGTTCTCTTTCAACTGGGATGGATTTGGTCTTACCAATAACTTTTTGAAGTATAGGCCATTTGTTCCTTCAGTGTGCCATCTGGGTCCCTCTCTGTCTCCCCCCCTTTTTCTGTGTCCCCTTTGTGTTTTCCAAGCCTGTCCTGATTTCACTCTACGAAAGGCCACTTAGTTGCGTTCTTTCGCCGAGTCCAGGTAATCCGCTCGACGGCGTCGGGCTTGTCTGTTTTGCCTTTCCCCCGCACAGCCCCGTCTGGTTTCTTCCTTCTTTGACCTTTTCGTTGTTTGTTTTGCTTTTGCATTGTCCCCTGTGTCCCTCACGGTCCAAATTTCCATTTGCTTGCCGTCGTTCACGCGTTCTTGAGCCTGCTTTGTCCAGTGCTTGCTTTTTTTTTTCCTACTGCCTGGCTTTCTTTCTCCCTGTTTGTCTTGGCTCTCCATCTCTTTGTTTTTTTTCAGATTTTGGCTGTAGCTTTTAATTCCAGAAAGGCTTCACTATAAAGGCTGCCGTGTAATAGCCGGTTCTCGTTTTGGTTTGGTCAGTGCCTTTCCCTTGGGTTCAGGTTTTTTCTTTTTTTCTTCTTGCCTGTACTTTCGTCGGCATGTTCTTTTCAGATGTTATATGTTGGAATGAGTTGATTTTCCGTCAATCAGTTTATCGATGTTTGCTTTTCTTTTTGAACCTTGTCTCTGAGGGGTTCCTTCTTTTTTGGTCGGATTTAGGAGTGTCGATTCTCCGTCTTTTTTTTTAAGTGGGGAAGGATTGGCGGCGTCTAATGTAAGGATGATATCATTGTCAGTGTCTGTTACTTCTCCCTATGGTCTCTATCCTCTGTGTTTTTCTTCCTCCCCCCCTGTACCCCTGTTCTTTTTTGTTTTTTTTGGTTTTTTTGTCTCTTGATTCCACACATTTTTGGATACTCTTTTTTCTTTTGACCGTGGCGGTTCTTCGCAGTCACTCCCCTTTTTTTACGTTCGCTCCGACCACTTTTTCCCCGCCATTCCCCCCTCATCATTATCCTCTGTTTTGTATGTTTTATTTTCCCCATCCCAATTTAGCCTCTTCGAACAGTTTCGTGCCTCAACCACCGCTTGCGGATACGACTTCATTTTGTTCTTTTTTTTTGTGTTTTTTTTCTTGTGATCTTTTTTGAGACTCCATTCCCCTGAAAAAATCGCCTAGTGACAAAGAACCCCCCCCTAGTAATAATTTGTTTTTGTCCTTTTTTACTCCTTCGCCGCCCTTTCCCTGACTCTTGTTCCAGTCTGTTCTTCTTTCCCTTCTCACATATTACGGGTTGTTGTCACGATGGAGCGCTGGCACTTTTCTTAAAATAATTCCTGGCACCCTGGATAATTCGGTGAGCTTCCCGCTCTTTACCTTTCTTTCCCTCTTTGACTTCCGGTTTTTTCATATTCCTCCCTCACCCCCTTTCAATAGGCTCCCTTGGTTCGTTGAATGGTTTTTTTGGTGACACTTCGGCTGTTTGCCCTTGGCAACGGCTAGTTCACCCTACGGTTTTTGATGCCTTTCGTTGTGCGCCTTTCCCGCCTTGTCTTGTTGTCCTTTGTTTCGTCTTTTGTTCGTTGTTTATTTGTGAAGCTTCTGGAAATATGTATTGCGGAGAGTTGGTCCCGGTGGTCTTCCCAAAAGGGTAACTTACGATAACTTTTCATGTGCAAGTTAGTGTTTTTCTCCCTTCCCGCTTTTTCACGTTTTTTGGTTGTTTTTCGTCAATCAGCGACTTCCTAAAAATTTCTTAGATGTCTTCGTCAGTTCTGTTTTGCTTTTACGTTTGGCGGGCCACCCTCCTATTCCTTTTTTTTTTTCCTTCACCCCTAACCTTTTGTTGATCTGTTCCCTTTTTTCTACCTAACTATATGACTCAGGTTCCGTACGGCCAAGATGCTCGGCCCGATAGATTTCTTTGTGTTTCCCCTCACTAGACATTTTAGTGGAAGGATTTTGCTTTTTCCTCTTCCGCTCTTCCCCCTTTTTTATTCGTGTGGTTCCATTTATAGTCACTTTTTCCTTTTTTAACTGAGAAAAGCAGGATGCTTTATTTGCCGGACAAATAGTTTTGCAGAAATTTCTTCGTAGTCCGGTCCAAAAAGTTCCCTCTGCCGAGTTAGCCTCTTTTTGGGCTTCCCCTTACTTTTTTGTGAATGAATTTTGCCACCCCCCACACGGTGTCTTTTCCCCCAACGATGGTTTTGGTTTTAGTACCAGTGTGCGCGGGGCTATGCCCCTCTTTGTGTCTCCCCCCTCCATTCTCACCCTTTTTCGAACGTTTTTCTGTTTATTTGACCCCTTAAGCAGGGATGGCCTCACCTCTTTGTTTTTGAAATTGGATAGTTCCTTTTTTTGGTCCCGGGAAGATACCCCCTCACTCTTTTCTCCCCCCTGGTTTTTCTTGTTGTTTTGCGTACATTCACTACAGGGCGAGCGGTTTCTGGAGCAACAGCGCGGAGCCTACTTTTTTCGGTGGTCCTTTATTTCTTATGTGACTCATTCCCACATTTCACGGCCAGATTTTTTCCTCCCCTCCTCCCTCAGATGTCTCAATTACGTTTCTTTTTTTTCTCCCCTCCCGCGTAGGACAACAGAATTGCCCTGTTCCGCCCCAATCTCTTTTTTCTCCCAAGCCCGCTAAGTATTTCGAATTCGTCTGGCCCAATACACCTTCTTGTGTTCTTCTAGTTTCCTTGGGTTAAAGACATGTTTGTTGACCCTTCTCCCATTGTTCCCTATTTGGAAGTAAGCTCTTTTTTGTTGTCCCCCCTCGACGGTTACTCAATCCAGGTTTCAACCCACAGACCAGTTCTTGATCTGTTTTTATCAATCCCTTTTGACTTTTCTCTTCCCTCCCTCCTGGCTTCCCCTCCCTTTTTGCTCCGACAGCCTTTTCCCACGTTACCGTTGCAGATTCAATGGACGGGGCCTTTTCTTTGTCTTTTTCTAAAAGATTTACCCTCGTTGCACCATTGATTTTTTTTCCCCCCACGCTCTTTCTTCCCGGTCTTCCCCCAATTTCTTGTGGCCCCTTTTTTCTTCGGATCGAATTTTTTTTTCTCGTCTTTTTTTCATTCCTGAAAGTGCTTGCGTTGCCTACCGGTTTTGTGCGCTGTCATTCCCTATCCCTTTTTCTCCCCCTATTGTATTTACGCCTGTTACTACAACTTTCGTTTTGTATTACTCAACGGATTTTTCCCCTAGGCCTGGAAAAAGCTCCTTTTTCCACACGAGGCCCGTTCTTTACTTGTGGTTTCTCAATGGCTTCTTCCAACCTTTCCCCTTTCCTGTTTTGTTTCTCTCATGTCCTTTTTTGTTCTCGATGCACTGTTGGATTACAGTTAACCCCCTCGTAAATGTCCTTTTTTTTTCTCCTGCCCGTTTCGCTCATGCATTCTTTTTCCTTGCTGTTATGCCAGTTTTTTGACATCCAGGGTCTTCAAGTGGTTGATTGTTTGTGGAACTCCGGTATACAACGTTCCAGACCGGGATTCTCCCCACTTTCAACTCTGCATCAGTCCGTTGACTCCCAGGTTTTCCGAACCGCTTAGCCACCTCTTCCCCTCTGTCCTTTCCCCTGGTTCCCCTTGTGTATAATTTCTGGATCCTTTTGTTTGCCCCTTTCCCTTAAACGGACACCAAATTTTATACTGCACTTTCTCAATGTCTGAACCCCGACAGCCTTTCCGGTTTTACCCCTTCCCCCTGGCACCTATGCGTACACCTGTTCTTTTTTGCCTTTGGTTTTTCCTCCCTTTTTTGAGTTACTCTTTTTTTTTTCCCTCCTCTTTTTGTTTTTCTCGAGATTAAAACTCTTTTTTATTCAACCGGGCTCATCCCAGTACTTCCGGTTCGGGTGTGTCTTTTTACTTTTTTTGGTTCCTATTGGTTTTGCTTTTTTAGTACGGTGTTACTTAGTTCGGTTTGTTTTTCCTTAGTTCCTTTTTCCGTTGGTTTTTTTCCCCTTCCTCAATTTCATTCGTTGTCGTCCAAAGGTGAGGTACGGGCTTTCTTTAAGTTCCCGTTTTTTCGCAATTAGGTTTCCGCTGGTCTTTTCTTTGTACTTCCTAGTCGCTTATTGCTTGCCCTCTTGTCGTTTGCCGTCATGCAAAGAGGCCCCTGGATCCAAAGTGTCTTGTCGTTTTTAGGCTATTCGGGCCCTGAGTTCTCTGGTTACGTCTTTTTTTGACGTTTCGATTTTTCCCCTTGCCCCAAGCACAAGTCTTTTTCACTTGCCCTTGACGCACGATTGGCAACTGCGGTTTTTACATATGTCTCTGGTCTTTTCTCGACCCTTTTTCGGTAGGCACTTCCCAAATTAGCGCCCCAATGTGTTTTCTGTTGTAGCTGGGTTTAAATGGGTTCACCCAATGTGTGCTCAGACCTGTTCTCTAGTCGGCTCGGGATAAGTTGTGTACTCCCTTTCTGGATTATGCAACCTTTTTTTGTGACAATGTTACAGGATCTTGCCAAGGCCTTTGTCCGAGTTCGCTTTGGTTTTTTTTTCGATTGTCTTCTGCCGTAAACCCCAAGTTTTCGACTTTAATGGTTTTCTCTGCCGTATATGGTGGGCCCCAACGACGGCCCTCTTCTTGCGTCTGTGCCTTGAATCTCCCTTCCTTGTCCCCTCCCGCTCTTATGTTTCACGTAACTGTTTTTTTTTGGTGAAGGACGTTTAAGCCATTGGGCCGGACCTTCCGGAATGTTATAAATTTTTATTCATCATCTTCTTGCATTTTTTGGTTTTTTCCTCGAAGGTTTTGTATCGTGTAGACCCATTGTATTTTTTTCACCCGGTAATTTTCCCCCGGTTTTTCCGACTTGCGTTCCACTGTTTTGCAATTGCGCCTTCTTTATTGTTCGTTTTAGCGGTTGAAGCGAGCCTTCGGCTCATTATGAATTTTTTCTTTTTCCTTTTTTTTGTTCTTGTTTGCTTTCTGTTTCCCTCTTTGGTCGGTGTTGTTTGTGGGATTGAGGTCCCTGAGGATACAAGCGATTATGAACGTCCATCTTGTCTCTTTTAGATTTCGTGCTTATTGCACTTTGGTAGACTCTTACCAGAGTTGATGAACCTAAGGTGTTTGTGTTTTTCCCTTTTTAAATTATTCCCGTTTCCCCCCTTGTTTTTTTCTTTTTTTGTCTTTGCTCTTTCAGAAAAATACGAATTTTTTCCCCAGAGTCCTTTTCTCCTTCCTTCCTGTTCTTTCGGTTTTGATTCTTTGAATTACTCTTGCGGATGGGATTAATGGGATTTACACTATTTCCCTTTGGCCACACACTTTTTTTTTTTCTGTTTCGTCGTGTTTTTGTATCTAGTCCCTGGTAATGTCCTCCCTCCCCAAAGGTGGCGCCTTCTTTGATTGCTCGACCTAACAGTGGCTCAGCTTTGAAAGGTTGTAGCCCGATTTTCCAGCCTGATTTTTCTTATTTGTGGGCCCCGAGAATAATGGTTATTTTCAACAAGTCTCTTCCATTAGTTCCGATGTTCCTTTTCTTTTGTTATTTTCTCATGACATCTCCGAACTCTTAGTCTCCTTTTTCTGATTCTTCCTACTTTTTTGTTGGACCTTTGTACGCGTCGACACCCCGGGGTTAAACCGTTGTTTACAACGTTTTTTGTTTTTTTGCCCTTCCTCACCCTGGCTTTTTCCCTCCCCGCTCCATGGGGCGAAGCTGGAAGGTCAATTTTGAAACTTCCAGGACGGTTAAGGTTCCCTGACACTCTTTTGTTTTTTTGCCTCCCCCGGAAAGCGGTGTTTTTCTTTTCCCCCTCCCTGATCTTTAATCCATAGTAGCCTTCCTTCCTATGGGTTCCGACTTTTTTGTTCTTTTCAAAGATATAAGTCACAGGTACAGGCTTTGTTCTTTGATACTACCATTCGCCCTTTGTCCGTATGTTTTCTTTGTCTTATTTTTTCTTGACATTTTTTCCTTTTCTTTTTGTTTTATGTCTTAAGGAGGGTGGTTTTCTCTTTTTCTTGTCGTGGTTTTCCTCTTTTTCCACTTTGGCCGGCCCCTTCTCCCCCCTTTCTTCTAGTGGTTCATATGCCAACAATAGGTTTTGTTCCTTCCAACGATCCCACCACATATTGTCTTGTCCCCTTCACACCTTTTTTGTGAATAAAGTGGGTTTGATCGATTATATGGGCCTTATCTTGGTTTTTCACTTTTTTTATGGAGTGCGTTTTTTTTCCCTTATATTTCAATTTTGCTCAGTTTTTTCCTTTAGTGCCCCCCCCTGAAAAGTTTTCCCACCTGGGGAAAACTCCTTTTCAAAAAGATTTCCGTTAACTTGCTCCCTTTTAAACGTCATTCTGCCCGTTTCATCCTTTCCGTTTCCCTGCGCCTGGAGTCCTGTTGTGAACTATAAGAAGTATTTGCCGTATTGAAGCAGGGTGATAGCTAGCAAACCCTTTGGTTTTTCCGTGTTGACTACTATGGGGCGTTGCTGGTTTGACTGAATCCCTTGGCCTTCACGTGCCAAACTTAGTCGGGCATAGAAAGCGCTTGATCAGAGGGTCAGGCCTTTTTTTTCTTTTTCTTTGCACTGTCCTTTTTTATGTTGTTTGGGGGCTCCCCCCCCCTTGTGGTTTGTCCGCCAAAATTGCCTTTGCGTCCTTTTGATTTCCTTTCCCCCCCCCCTCTTTCTCCCTGTGAAAGGTTATTCTCCCACTCGACTCTAGTGCTGAGCCAAGTGATTTAATACACCGGTCAATTGTGGTTATTGGTCCTCTAATGATATTATTACTGGTCGAGGCGTGCTTTCGTTCACTTCCCCCTCCCTTACCGCCTTGTGGTCCCTTCGTCCGAGCGGGTGTTTTTTTTTCTAATGAGGCATTTACTGGTTTCATTTTTCATGGTAACTGTTTTTGTGCTTTCCCTGTCCCTTAGTGTTTTTTTTTTCTTTAGTTTGTGAAAGGGTTGAGCCTAGACGGCTCACGATTTTATGTTCTTTGGCCCTTTCTTCTTACTTAGCTTTCACATTTTGCAGTTTCAGTAGGTATGTTTTCAAATTTAGCATCCTCTTTTCTACTCCAATGTTTTTGTTGATTTGTTATCTCTGATATCTTTTGTTTTTTTTTTGGAAAAACATTTCGTTTTTATCTTTATGACTGCCCGCTTGGTTTTAGAGCAGAAAATATTCCGACGCACGTGCAGTTAACTCTTTCTTCTTGTTCCCGCCCACATAATTCCCTCCATTCCTGGTTTTCCCGCTTCACCCTCCGTCGCTCTTTTCCCTCTTCCCAGCTGTCGGTTTGCCATGCAAGCTTCCTTGTTTCTCCTCTCCAGGCTTTTTGCTGTGTTCTTGCCATGTCCGCGCCTTCCTTTGCGTTCAACGTCTAAACAATCGATAATGAGACCAGCAACCCTTTGTTCTTGTGAATTGTTTTCCCTTCTCTACTCCTCATTTTCCTTAGCTTTTTTTATGTTTCCTTGCTTTGTTATGCGTTTAAGGGTGTCGTTTGCTTGTCCATCTTCCGGTTTTTGGGATTTTTTCAGATGATGGTCTTTCAACATTCTCTTCTTTTTTTTCACCTCTTTTTAGCGTCTTCGAATAAAGGCTTTGTGGTTGAACCGGTGTGCACTCTTAGTACGTTTTTGAATGGTGTCGGACCAATTCTTTCCCCCTCGCTGGTCTACCCCCTCCCTCCTGTGTTCCATGAATTTATACAATCGGCGGCTGCTCATTTTGGCCTTGATGAATACCCTCCAATTTTGATATCGGATTTAGGTTATATTTTTCCTTGGCCTTATCTGGTACTGGTTTAGTGGGAGTGTGTTGGGGGCTTTCTCTTTCGTTTTTCTCTGCTCCCCCCCTCCCTGGCCGGTTAATTTTTAATGTTTTTTCTTTGCCCTTTGGGACAAAACGTTCCGGCTCTATTCCAATTCCAGCAACCTTATTGGTACCTTCCCACTCCCATTTAAAATTGGCTTCTTTGTTTTTTTTTTTCCACGCCGTCTTCCCACCCTTTCTCCCGTTTTATTTGTTACGTTCGTTGGGGACTTGAACGTGTTATGTTGGGTGCCATAACGATGCTTGTTTGCCCCCACTCACTTTTTCAGTTTTCCTGTTCAATATTCCCACTATCTATTCCTCGGAAAGTCACATTTTACCCTAGCTATTTTTGCACCCTGATGCGGGTTTATTTTTCTTTTTTGTGCAAGAAAATCTTACCTGTTACTTTTTCCATCTTTGTTTTCATCTCCTTCACCTCGCCGCACTTACTGTTTTTTTTTTCCTTATGCGAGATGGTCCTCCTGAATGTTCAGTATGGCTTTGTCCTTGACACGATGCATTAGTTTTGCATACCTTTCCCTTCCCTTTGAAATTTTGTTCCGTATCCCCACCTCTTACCCATCTATCCCCTCCCCCTTAGTCTGGCTTATCGGGGTTTTTTGTCGAAGACTGAAAACGACTTCACCGTTTTCTCTTGCCCCCGGTTGGCTCTTGTACCTTCCTACTTGCTCTTTGGGCAAAAGGTGCTCCCCATCATTAAATTACAAGTCTTTTGTAGTGTCTATTCTCTTGAATGGTGCTTTCACTCTTTACCCTACCCTGTGTTATTTTCCCCTTTCCTTCCTTTGTTCGGTGGGTCCCCCCTGGCTATTTCACCACCGTTGGGAAGGGGCTGAGGGATTTTCTCAATCTGTCGAGCACGTTTTTTAGCCTCCCTTTGCGGGTGTCTTCCCTTACGTTTTGCCTGTTCTCCTTTCCCTTTCTTTATTACCGGTCTGTAAATTTCCCTTTTCCTGTTACAAGATGTGGGACCATTCATCGTCAACGGAATCAACCGCCTCCTGCGGCTCATTCCGTCTCTTTTTCCTTTTTCTTTCTTTTTCCCTTTATATATTGGATTGGCGCCGAAGCCTTCGGTATTTTTTTTTTTTGGGTTGCGTTACCTCTTCAGTTGAGAGAGAGACACAAGAAATTAGGTGCCTTGGTGCAGAAAGGATTTTTTTTTTTTCTTTGCAGAGCAATGTACAATTGGTCCTGTGTCGCTCATCAACTATTTGTCCTGACATGTTGCATCTTGTTGCCTTCGCAGGACCTAATCCCGCAACCAGTTACTTTTCACCTTCTCTTTTCAGGTTTCTCTTGCTTCCAACAGTTTCTTTTTTGACACTTCTCTTGTCATATACCGCGGCTCCAGGATTTTATCCGTTCCATCCGAAGTGAAAGTTTGTCTTGTTATTTGTCTCACTGTTCGCTTTGCGTGTGGCTTCCTGCTATTGCTACCCATGTTTTCCCGTTCGGCCCCCCATCCCGCCATTTTTTACATTCTTCCGCCGGTCTCCCCTCTGGACTGTGTTCCCCAACCTTCTGACTTAAGCTCTTCTCGGTTTTGCTGGACGGTAAGTCTGACCAATTGCACTTTGTAAAGTCTCTGGATGCCCCCACCTACCTGGTCCTTCCCCCCCTTTTCTTTTCTCTTCCTTTCCTTTTTATTTTAGAAGTTTTAGGAGACAATTTTTATCAGAAAGTTCCCCCTTTCAAAATGTGGTTTAGGCCTATATGGTACATAGCATTTTTTCCCCGGATGCCTTGTCCCACCGGCTTTCGGAAACTTCGGAAGGTCTGTTTCCCGATTGCTCCTGCTAGAGTAGTTTACCATTGTTGATTATCCCCGTCCCCCAAGCTTGATCAAAGAGTCTTTTTTTGTCGCTGTGCTCTCATTTGGCACCGGGTGGTTGCTGCTTGCCCTCTTTTTGTGTTTTATTTCTTTTTGCGGTCGTAGTGATTCAAGGGGGAATGTTTTTGGATGGATGGGGTTTTGTCATTTCGGTATAAAACGTCCATCACGGATGCTCCATTTGCATAACCCTATGACAAGACGTCTTTTTTTGTGCATTCCTGGGCAGCCTTCATTCGAACGTGGAGTTTGGGACTTTCCCAATGCCGCCTTTAAATCCTTCAGTTAAGAGGAACTGGTCCTTGCGTGTTCCTTCACAATGTTTACTGCCCCCCATACCCTCCCATTTTTTCTCAATGCCGGCCCCCTTTAAAAGAAGCACTAATCTATGACATGCTTAAGTGCTTCCAATTATTTTCTCCCTGGGCACCTCTGTGTCCTCGCCAGCACGTATGATGAGGGATAGTGTCGATCTTATAATGGAGTTTAATCTATCTCGTAAATCTCGTTGTTGTTGCTCTTATTGTAAACTCTTTTATTTTCTTCTTTTTCAGACCCTTCTTATTCTTTGCGCGGTACTTCTTTCTCGCCAGTTGAAGATGGTTGGGTTTGGCCGCGTCCCTTGGTGACGCGTTCCTTTCCCGTTTTTGCCTCCGTCATGATTTCAAGGGTTGTTCATTTTGTTTTGGGTTTCTTTAGTTCAAGTTACGGCTGTATCCTGTCAGTTTTTCTATTGCTGACTTTTGCATGGTGTCTCTTCTTGTTGGCTGTCCTGTCTAGACCTTTTCAAAGTTGCCTTGTGTTTTTTATTGTGGACGGGCTTTTTGGTTTTGTTTGTCTGTGTCGTGGAATTACTTTTATTCCTCTTTGTTTTTTTGCCCCCTGTTGCTCTCCGCCAACTAATCCCCCCTGTTTCCCTTTCTCATCATACTTTGGGCAAAATTTCAGTAATCGAATTTCTCGTGAACACTTTGCTCTCTCTCGATCCCCCTTCCAAGTTAATCTTCTTTTTGTGCTTTGTTGTGTTAAAGCCACCCTGCTCAACCGTGGAAGCATGTTTTTCTCCATTTTATAAGGTGTCCTTCGTTGCTGGTTTAACGTCCTCTGTTTTTGTTGTTTCCATGGTTTTTTTGTTTTTCTCTATAGCCGCTTTTCCTAGTTTCTTTGTTTTTTTGCGATTGTAGCTTGTTAAATCTAGAAGCTTTGTTTTTATTTGGGTCCTACCTTCCGTCTTCTTCATTCGGAGCCCTCCCTACGTAGTTAATGTTCCTTGCCTTTTGACGTTGTCCTTAACATTGGAACGGACCCCCCCCCCCGCGGCACATTGCCCCTTGTTTGGGTTTTTTTTCCCTCCCCCTTTTTTATCGTTGTGCCTACTTTTTCGGGTTAATAACCTTGCCCCTGTTCCAGCAGTCAGTGAAGCGTTTCCGTTTTTCCTATCGTTAATCGTCTTTTGGCTTCGAAGTTTCTCGGTTAGTTTTTTGTTTGGCTTTCTTTTTTTATTTTTTGAAGGGTCGCTTCTGGTTGAAGACCCCTCCGACAGGTCTGTGGTTTTTTTCGCGGATGATTTTGCTTTGGACTATTACCCGCTGGGCCCATGCGTCCCCTGCTGTTGCCATTGCCCCCCTTTTTGGTCTTCTTTCCGACTTTAAATTACCTTTTGTGTGGCTGCCGATCTTTTGTATTTTTCTGCGTTTTTTCTTTTGGTGTTCCCTGTTCCTTGCCCTTTCTTTTTTTTTTTCTTGTCTTTTCTTCCTTGCTTTTCGAAACTTTATAGATTTATTGAGGATCCCCTAGAGGATCCGGCCAGTTCTTGTTTTTTGTCCCCGTTCTTTTTTTGTTTTCTGTTATGGGGTTTTTTTTGATTGTTTGAATCTATTTTTTTTTTTTCCCTGGTTTTTCATTCTTGTCCTCCGGTTCACTTTTGTTGGTATGAAAGAGTTTGGTCGTTGAAATTTGTTTTGTTTCCCGTATAAGGAGGCTTTGTTTTTGAATGTCTCCTTGGTGTCAACATTTCTATGTTTTTGTTTCCCTCCCCGAAGTAATTTTGCCTTTATGCTGGTTTCTTCCGGCACACGCCGCCTTTCCAAGGATGCTTAAAGTTTTTTCAGGGCTTACCTCCCCCCCGTCCAGCATGCCTTTTTGTCCCCCCCAACTGTTTGTCTTCCCCATTTGGTGGGTTCCTCTTTTGCCCCCTCCGTGTTATCCGTTTGCGAATAACCCCGTTGGGACACACCGGTGTTTGTTAGTCCTCACCTCCTTTGTTAAGATTTCCCGTCCTTTTTCTCTCTTCTTTATGGTTTTTGTAGACTTTTGTTTACCTGGGGAAGGATCATGGACATTTTGTCCGTTTTTTTGAATCTCCAGCGGCAGGGTGCTTTTCCCATCGCTCCCCTACTTTTTATTGCGAGGACTTTTGACGATTTGATCTCCAGTTATCGGCACTTTGTGTTCCCCAGGTACAGGGATTTGTCTGTCATATTACCCTCGTCTATTTGGGCCGAGGTCCCTTTATCCTGTTAGTTTCCATCTCTTTTGTGTTCGTTAGCGAATTATTTTGAGTGTAAAGGCAAATTTGTTGGTTAACTTTATTGTCCACCCTCTATTGCTCCCGTTGGTGTTCATTTCTTTCATCTTACTTGTACCCCACCCCTTTCTGCTGAAAACATGTCACCATAGTGTTTTTTGATCATTTCCTTTCTTTGGTTTCTGCTCCGTCTTTGTCCCCCCTTTTTGATGGTGTGCCTTACCAACTAAATTTGGCGGCCCCTTTGGACCATGCTCTTTTTGCACCATTGGGTTCAATTCTTTTTCCCCCACTCTTACTTTCTTTCCCCGCTTAATCCCGACACGACAACAGAGGAAGACTGTGTCCCTCTTGACGTCCCCTCTTCGCTCGAGTCCCGTTTGTTGAATTAGTATATTTTTCGATTTTCGATCCCTGTAATGCAGGTGCCCCCCTTTCAATCTTTTGGCCGGGTTTTTTTTTTTCTTTTTCTTGTTGATCCTCTTGTACTTTGCGTTTTAGGAATGGTTCCTACTTCACCGGGTAAAAGGTAATTTTTCCTGTTTCACCGTTTTTGCCGATGGTCAGTGACTTTGGTCTTTTTTTTTTCCTTTCTACTTGTGTGCCGTTTTTTTGCGGTGAGTCTCCAAAACCCTTGAAGAGTTGCGCCAGTCCTTGGAAACGAGTTTTCTGATCTGGTTTCCGCACCTGCTGTCGTATTTTCCTACTGCCTAAGGCCTTTTTTTGGTGTCAGCTATTTTCGCTTTCCTTGTGTTTTTTTTTTTTGATTTTTTTTCCTTGTTCTGTCCCATGGTCTATCCTCGTTCTTGGAAGGTTTCGAGCGCGGTGCCTGTCTGGAATTGAGCGTTAATTTGTATCCCCGCTTGTTGCCCTGATATTTTTCAGGCATGGTGGAATTTTTTTTCTTTTTTTAATATAGTTCGCATCTTGCTGTGTGTCAGGTTTATTGGATTTTGCTATCTACTCCAAGGGGTCTGAACAAAGTTCCTTTTGTTCCTACATT
>Ga0179591_1285552_pt1 | contig 18173 bp, 19 predicted proteins | sample CZOMad2_1_08_16f_FD_182891 | JGI IMG/M metagenome (GOLD analysis project Ga0179591, IMG submission 182891) | Vadose zone soil fungal communities from Angelo Coast Range Reserve, California, USA - CZOMad2_1_08_16fungal (PacBio error correction) | ecosystem: Environmental > Terrestrial > Soil >... | reverse complement strand
CCCCCCCCAGGCAGGTGGTTGTTGGTTTTGTTTGGTGCTGAAGTCTAATCACCCATCCCCCCCCTTCCCCCCCTTTCACTAGATAAGGTGGAATTACCCCAAATTTTCTCCCCTTTCCTCCTTTTGGAACAGTCAAGTGGCCAAAAAACACATCCAAATCTCGTTGAGGACTTACGGTTCTCCCTTCCCCCTCCGAATCTTTTTTGGTTTTTTTTTTTTTGTCTTTCCTCTCTTTTTAATCATTGTTGAAACCCCCCTGACAGCGCGCCGACTCAGACATCGACCTGTTTTTACAGGAATTGAAGAAAAACCCTAACAGTTGCGTCTGTCGGTGATCGTTATGTTCGATAGTTTTTTTGGTTTTGCTCCGAGTTTAGTGAGGCGGCGGCGTGGGTATGGATTTTTCTCTTTTTTCCATTTGTATTGAGTGATTTGATCTCTCGGATGGAGAGGGCTGTCCTAAAATGGAGTTTTTCCGCTGGAGCGGGTGTGAGGGTTCAGCGTTAAGTATCGATTCCTCTTTTCCCCCCTCTCAGATTCTTTTCCTTTTCCATCGAGGACCAACTTAATCTTTGGGATTCCCTTTTCTCTCTCCTCTTCCTCATTTATACGTATCAAGAGATCACCACAGCCATTGTTGTGAGAATACCGATTAACTTCCGAGTAGCGTCCGGCAGCGCTATTATTAGAACATCTCCCCCCTCTCCCCCCCCCTCACCCCCACGCCGGCCGCGGAATTGCCAGGCACACCTATCCCACAACGCCTCCTACCCGATCAACGTCCCACGATTAGACGCCCCCCCCTCTCTCACGCCGCAGCGAATTCCCCTCCCCTCAGATCTCACCGTCCACGCCGCGTATCACCGCCTTATAACCTCCCCCCTTTTTCTTGTTTTTTGCTTCCCACCTGCGGCCGTGGATTTTGACTTGTCTTTGATGGTTAAATGAGTACTCGCCCTGCTCTCTCCCCAAAATTAGATTCTGTGCGAGTTATGGCTCCCCCAACCTTCTTCTCGGATTGGTTGCCACTGTTTCCGCAAAGCACGATTTTCAGCTCATTTTTTCCGAACCCATCTTCCCATGATTTGGTTATGCGATGGCACTTGGATTGCGTGGCGACCACCACCTTCTTCCCCAAAAATCCCCCCCCCCCCACTACAACCCTTTCACCCATCAAACACCAACGAAGCCCTCCCTCCCACCAGAACATGCCCAATTCAAGTAGTCTTCTTTATATATGTGATGGTATCAATCTGTTTTTTATACCCCCTTCTCCTTTCTACGGTAAATCCCGATTCCGCTTGTACTATAAAGACTACATTGAATTTTCTTTTTCTTTTCTTCACGTTGAGAGACCTTATGCCCCGTCCCCACCTCCTCCTTTCCCCTGTTTCCTTCGCTGCCATCGAGGGATAACCATGTTTGCTTGAATCATTTTTTTTTTTAATGGATTTACACCAATATCAGTATGGCCATTGACGGTCGGCAATTTTCGTCCAGTTTTGGTTGAACCTTCCTCTTCATTTTTTTGAACCTACTTTATTTGCCACGGTTGTGTTTATTCCCTGTTTCATGCAAAGATCTCAACTTATCCCGTAGCTTATCCCCCTTTTCATCCCACTGTGCACATCGGCGCCGAATTCACCTTTGCGCTTAATCTGGACATTTTCTCCCTCACAGCCTCTCGGCGGCACATTTATTGCGCAACCCGCCTTTTTTCTTTTCCCTTCTCCTCTCTCCAGGTTTTTTGCGCTTCGTCAGCGCAATCCAGTTGCGATTAATCGTTTGAGACCGGTCTTGCATTATTTTCATTTCCTTTCTTTTCCATTCGTTATTTCTCCGTTTTGTCTGACATCTTCGACCAATTCCCCCCCATTGATCTTATTTGGAAAGTCAGTTTCTCTTTTGCCCTTCAGACTATCCCCTTTCAGCATACGATTGTCCTCTTCCCCCGAAGGGGCGGGTGTTACTCTGAAAGCATATGCCCTTTGATTCCCAGTTCCTTCCCTCTCGCCTGCCCACCTCACTTTCCCATTTTCCTTCCCCACCCGATGAAATTCATCCCAAACCAGCCATAGTCAGTGACCGTGATTTTACTTCTTAGTTTTACCCCCCCCCCCTTTCTTTTCGTTAGCATTCTCGGGGTTCTTAGTTTTCCAACTTTTGTTCTGCTATGCCTTTATCCCTTTAAACCACTGAGTGATGTGGGCTCTCCTCGTAAAATTTTTCCTGCCCATGCCGATAGATTTGAGACAGATCGCTATCTCTTTTTTCGTTCTTCGCTTTTTTTCCGGATTTGAATCAAACTGATTCTTTTCTTTGCTTACCTTGTTCGGCCAAAGACTGTTCCCGTGTATTTTTTTTTCTTCTTCCCTCTCCGAGTTCTTAATAGATGAGGGCGACGGGAACCGGCACCTTCTTTTTCCGTTCCGAGATTTCCCTGTGTGATATCTGCCCCGAAGAATGTCTTTCCTGTCGTTCACCGTTTTAGCTTTCTAAACCCTTGCTTACTTTATTCTTCGATTTTTTTTCCAGTCCCCTGGATGCAGACATCTCCTTTGAATCAATAGCTTTCCATTCCTGTTCTTGTTATCGTATTGCCCTCTCCCTTCGTGGGCTCCCGTCCGCCCCGAGAATTGGTCGGATGCAAATTTTCTATCCTTTTTTCGTCCTTTTACCGCCCCCTCAACGGTGTCTTTGCGCGTTTTTAATGGGACCGTGAAAAACCATGCTTTTCCATGCCCTCCCACGAACGTTTTACGACAAAGATCATCGTTTTCTCACCCCTCCCCCTTAACGTTTTCGTCAATAGCCCAATCTCAAGCTTTTCTGACCATAGCCTCGTACTGAATTTGAGCTCCTCGATGAATGTTTCACTTCACTCTAAATTAGTAACATGGACGCCGAACTTTTAGTCTTCTTACCCCCTCCCCCCCTCTCGGGAAGATCTTCGACTACTCTAAGTCTGGCGTACTACTTTTAGTTTTTTTTTTTCACTAGCGGATTTTCCTTCTTTAGAGTTTCATGCATTGATCACTGGCGATTTTTTCTTTCCCAGGTCTGAACCTCTTGTTCTCCCTATGCGTCACGGTTAACGCACGCCCTGGTCGTAGCGCGTTTTTTGATGTCTGTCCTATCCCTGCCCGACCCGCACTTCTTCGTTAATGAGAATGCCAGATAAACGAAACTTACACCAACCCCCCAAAAGAGTCTCGCCAAGAGATTTAATTATCGAATTCGTTAATTTTCCGGCCCCCCCCCCCGTTCTGAATTGTCAGCGATGTTTTCGCTCGCACACTCCCGAAGTTCAACCACCCCCTTCCCTTCCCATTCGATCTCCGTTTTGGCGCGACGTAATTGCTGCGACTTCATCTTATTTTTCTCTCTTATCAACCTGTGGTCCCCCTGGCCTTCAAAACGTGCGGTGGTAGCTCGGCTCTTTTTTTCATTCAAAGCTCCCTTCCCTTCAGTAACGCTGTAATTTTTCTCGTATCAGCTACATTGAACTTGATCCTTCATATCCCTTTGTCTCATTCTATACTTCATCTCCCATGAGCTTTATCAAGGGCGGTTACGGCTCTTTTTTGGGTAGATTTCTTTCTCACCTTCCCAAGTGCCATTCGATGGCTACTCAATGGCGATAGCAACCTCCTCTCACTTCCTTTCGGTTGTAGTTTCCCTCTTGTCTCTTCCTCCCTTTTCTTACCCGCAGCAGTCGGCAGACCTTTCTTTTGAGAGCTTCCCTTTCTTCTTTTATCTTTTTCCTTTGCAGACTCCATGTCAATTCTATTGTACAATTCTCCTTCTCAAAGGTCTGCGATTCTCTAGTGCGCCTCCCTTTTCCCCCTCCTTTGATTTGCTTGTGGAAGAGCAACCCGGCCTGCAGTACAGGAATCCACCCAGGGTATCCGCCCCTCTTTATTTTTTTTGTCTGTCGAGGATGTGACCTTTTTCTGACCCCCGGATCCTGAGGCTACTCAGCTCAGGTTGCTTGCACGCGTTCTAAATCCAGAGACCTTTTTCCCCCCAGCCCGACCTACTCTCGGCCTTCGTCGTCAAACTTAGGAATCTCGTGTCCGTTTGACCCAGATCTCTTCTTGACACGAATCAAATTCATCTTTAAAAAAGTCCTTTTTTTCCTCTCTAAGCCCCTTGATTTTCGACACGTTGTTTTTGAAAAGCTTCGGCTATGACAAGGATACCCCTTCAAATCCTTAGTTTTCCTATTCCCTCCCCCACCCTTTTACATCCTTCCCTTCATGCCAGGGACAGTGCTTCATCTTCACACTTTACCTTCTTTTCTCCCTTCCCACGATGTTCTACAGTCTTTGCCGCGAAATCACATCTCTGTCCCCCTTCTCTGCGACTGAATAAGTTTCCCCCCTGGCACCAAAGCCTATCTCTTTTGGCCTCCATTATTGCTTCGGTCCTTCCCCTATTTTCCCCAAGTTCCTCGTGTGTGTTGAATGGAAGCCTTTTTTTTACTCCCTCACCAACCAAACGGTAGGCCCACGCCCCCTGCTACAAAAGTTCAAGGGTTACTTCCCCAATGGTCACCCTCTTCCTTCTTTTTTTTCTACGGTTCTCTTCCTGTGTTGACGGCCCTCTTTTCTTGGTGGCTAATCTTTTATGCCGTTGTAACCAAATCCCACCCCACCCAGGCAAATGGGTCTTTTTTTTTCTCCTCACAAGTGGATGACTTGTAAAACAGCGGCCTTCAAAGGCTTTTTTTTCTTCTTCCTTATGTGATTCCGACACTAACTGTATTCGTACTCTTTTCTGTCTTTCCCTTTCATTGAATGTTCCACACAGAATTAAGGAGGCCCTCCTCCACCCGACCCCTCAAGAAAGGATTGTTCTTTTCACGATTTTAAACTCGCGGGTGACGTTTTTTCACGCTTGCCCAGTATTTTTAACTTTCCATAAACTACCCATTAAGCGATCGGGTCAGACCGATTCTTCCCTTTCGTCTTATTGCCGCTGCCACATTCCTCAACTCGGCGTTTTCGCGAAGTCTTCTCCCGAACTCTACGTGTTCGCCAGACCGCGGTGTTTTACTTGCACGCTTTTTTTCTTTGCAGTTTCCCCCCCTTTTCTCCCCAAACCCATTCTATCCACCTCAAACCAGACACACAACGCTTTTCGCTCCCCAAGGGTTATGATAGTAACAGGATTGCGCCTTAAGAACTTTCACCAGCCTGCATTTAAGAAATGAATCCCGCTCTGTGTAAACGCCTCGCCAGCACCTGAGTCCTTTACGCCATTATTTCGTAACTGCCCCCTTTCTCTGTGTCAAAACGGGAGTACAACACCGTGAGGCATGAAGTTCGTTGGTTTTTTTTGTTTTTTTTTTTTTTTTTTTTTTTTTTTTGTTTGTGTGGTGGGTGGTTTGTTTTTTTTTGGTTCGTGACGCAAGCCCTAATCCTACCTTTTTCTCTTCAATACCCTACAATCCCGTGTATGAATAAGACCACCCGCTTCCCCCCTTCCTTCTCCCCTTTTACGATTTGCCCTTCCTTTTTGCGTTTTGGCGATGCGATTGTCTTTTTTTTGTTTCTTGTTTCTTAAGGTCTCGTGCAGACCAAAAAACCCCCGTTCCCATTCCCCCCATCCCCCTTGAGTGGTACCACGCGGCAACGGGGGTTTTTTTCTTTTGGTGTGTTTTGTTGTGCTGCGTTATAAAGGCAAACCAACTCATTTTTTGTCGTTTATTAATGTCTCTTTTCCGAATTTGGTGTTGGTTTTTTTTTTTAAGAGAGAGAAAGGTTAATTCTTTGAAATCGCCAGCTGAGAGACTTTTCTTTTTTTTCTTTCAATCTCCCCCTCCCCGGCTGATTCGGTATCAGTTTACAGGTTCCCTCTCCTTTGTAGTTCCGTCTCTTCATTCTGGGGTTTAGAGGAGGTAAGTGTTTTTTCTTTTTACTTTGCACTTCCTGGGGACTGGCGAGTGTTTATTATAGTGGGTCTAGAACACTTTTTTAGTTTGTTGAAGGGAGTTGTTTTGTTTGTTTTGTCCCTTCTTCCTTTGTGGTTCTTTTTTTTTTTTTTTTCTTTTTTTTGGGGTTTTTGGGCGTTTGTTCTTGTTGTTTTTTTTTTTTTGCCTGGTCGTTTTTTTTTTTTTTCTTTTTTTTGGTTTTCTGTGAGGTCCTAATTTCTTTAGTTATTTTCATCTCTTCTCTCCTCTGGACAAATTAGGAGGCAATTCCCCAATTACCAAGGACATTGCTAGTGGGATTAGTTCTGATCTCCGCAGATTTCTTCTCCTCCTAGTTGGTCTTCTGTCTAGATTTATTCAACCCCCTTCTATTAACTAGCCCTTTACTTTTTTGCTACCCAATCGATTTGAGAAAGAGCTATTTTTTTTTCCCAGGTTTGAACCTTCTTCACGACCCGCATCCCCTCATTTACCTAGAATCCCCTCTCCTCTTTTCCCCCGCGCACCATCGGATAACCACCACGCATAGCCCCTCCAACCCTCCCTTTTGAAAGACCCGCAGACCACGCAGCCCAGACAGCCCCCAAAGACTTCGCCCCCCCTCCACCGACACGATTCCCTCCCAGCCAACCCCTACCCCCTCAACTGCGAGGGTGTGCTGCCCAGATTCCAAGTTCATGGCAGAGTTTCCTTTTTCTCCCTGACCTAGCGGTCGATTTTCCCTGGGAGCCGACCCGCGCCACACCCATCTATTCGTACTTTTTTTGACCGTTTCCCCGCGATGTAGGTGGTTGTTTCCCTTCCCTCCATCCCTGTGCCGTTAATGTTTGTGCCGCCTGCTGCTTTTTTTCTTCTTCTTCCCTTTTTTCTTTTTATGTCGGCCCTACCCAGTCCGCCCCAAAAAACCCCCCAAAAAGAAACTCTTCCCCCCTCCAACTTTCTCCAAACCAACGAACAACGAAATCCTCCCCCACCAAGAACTGCGTTTCTTCGATCAGAGACTTTTCTTTTTTTCCATCTTTGGTTTACTAATACAAGGTTGTGGGATTTCTACTGGGATCCTCCTTCCTCTATACTCTCCTGCGGACTCAACTTTTGATTTATTACGTTCATCCCTCTTCCTTTCAAATGTGCATCCCCTTGATGGTCCATGACAATTACCCAAGTCTCGTTAAAACGATGGTGGCGTAAAAACTTACTTCTTCCCCCCTTTTCCCCAACTTGTAGGTGTCCTCTCTTCCTTAGCATAACCTTTAACCGCGCGGTAGTGAGGTTTTTTGACCCTATCTGTTTTTTGTCTGTCACTTTGCAGTTGTTCCCTTCCTCTTTCTCCTTCGATCCTTGCTCCCCCCTGTGCTGTTTCTGATTTTCTTCTCCCTGCCCCAGCGTCATCGAGATGATCCTCTTCCCTTTTTCCCTCTTTTCTTTTCCGCTCCTTGCAGCCCTGACCTCTCTGAGGGGCGGCGCCTGAGGCAGTGAGGCCGGCGCTTTTCCCCCTTCAACCGCGAATTTCCTCTGAGACAAACAGCCGGAGGTGTTAGTTCTCTTCCCCTTTTCCCGGGTTTCCAACAGTCCAGGTTGGATCCGCTCCTTTCCCTCCCGGATTTTCCTCAGGCACAACAACTGAGGTCGTTTTTCAACCAGTTTCAGTGACGCTTCCGACTCTCCGTTACTTTCATTAAACTTTCGCCTTACCGCGTTTTCCTTCTCAAGAGTTGTTCTCTTTTCCCCTCCCAGATTCTGAGCCCCGTCCCCGAGAACCCCAGCCCTCAGATATTTTTGTCATAAACGTTCCAGAGAACATGCCTTCATAACCACTCCCCCCTCTGAAGATTGACCGGATGTACACGTTCTTCGGCCAGAACCTTGTCCTATCTTTTTTAAATTGTTACAGTCGGATCCCATGCGAGCCTTTGAGGCCCAACCCTTCTCTGGCTCCGTAATAACCGTTCATGATCGCTCACAATGAAGGACCTCCTTTCCCCCCAGACCCGATCTGGCTTTGTTGCCCGGGTTATATGCCGTGTTCCCTTGCTTTTCCCCTTTTTTCCGTGCTCTCCTTGAAATTTAATATTGTTCCATTCATCCGGATTCTGAGATGCTTCTACGGTTTCAACGCACCTGCATTTACTTACGGGGTTTTTCTTTAAGAAGGAAACTCCCTTACTGAGTTGATCCCCTGGAAGAGAAGATCTTCAAAATGTCTTCCCTCTGGTTTCCCCAAATTGTTGTTTGAAGACCTGCGAATTGATAGCATTTCTTTGTTTCCTCATTCTATGGTTATTTCGATCACCTCTTTTTCTTGGAAGACGGGCTCGTGCCTGTCCCGATAAGGAAGTATTGTTTTTTTCCACCCGATGTGATTCCTTGCAATTCGTTTCAGAACGACGCCGTAAACTCTTTTCTTTCCGGACGCCCCCGATAGAACTTTGTCTTTTAACCGGTCTGAAACCTCCTCTAATCCCCCCAGAGTGCGAATCGTTTGCTTTCCTCCCTTTTCCCCCCCAATTCCCTTCCCCGTGCAAAACACCTTATGCACCCTTCAAGCGTGGCCATTAGCGCTCCTAGATCATCGTCTTTGATTCCCCTTTCCGTTCTTTGGGAATTTTCCTTTTTCAGTACGACGTCTTCAGCCCATCCAGGAATTGGTCCCCCCCCTTCTTCACCCCCGCTTTTTTCCCTCAAATGCACGTTCGGAACGGGTCCCCCCCACACCTACCCCCCCCCCCCCGCTTTTCTCGACTCTCTTTCTTTTGATCCTTTTTAGTTGAAGCACGGGAACGCGGCCTCCTGTTTTCATCTCTCTCCTGCTATAGAATATATTTCTTTTTTTCCTCCTTTTTCTTCCTTGAGATAGCCGCGTTAACCGTTTTCCCCTCCTCCCATGATTGGCAAGAGTCGGAGGATTCGATGTCGTGCGTTAATGCGAGACCCCTCTTAGTAATCCCTTAGTTTTTCATGTCCCTATGATTACGGCTCCTTCTCGTCCAATGGAGCTCAGTGAGACCTTCCTTCTGCCGTGCCCCGCTACCACCCAGGTCGAATTCGTCAGCTCTGTTAACCCGGGAGTTTTAGATCGCCAACTCCGATGCTGGAAGTGTCCCCCACCCTCTTCCGCCTTAATCCCCCTCCCCCTTTTTTTTTTTATCTCTCCTTCAGGTTTCTTTTAGAGTTTGGGGGTCTCCAGGCATCGGTAGAGTTGTGCCGGAGTCGCCACTGGTGTTTACCCCCTTTTTTCACCAGATGGTTTTTTTGGCTTTCTTCTCCTTCCTTAGTCTAACTTTCTCAGAATCTTTCCTTTTTCTTATATTCTTCCCCTCTAACTCCTCTGAAGTCTTCGATGTTCGCGTGTCGAAATTACGCCACAATACCTTTTCTACCCTGGTTTTTTTTCGTGGACAGTGATCTACTTGCCCAAAAATCCGTATCAATGCCTCTTTGGTTTAATCAATGCTTTGCCATCTCTTTTCTCTGAAGGACAGGCCGTTTCACGCTTTCCAGAGGCACCGGTCGCCCCTTTTTTATACCCAGGTTCTACTACATTCCTGCCAGCGTGGCAAGATACTGGGTGCATTGTCTTTCCCTCTCATTGGTTCCCCCCCATGTTACAAGTAACCTTTTCCTGTAAGAGTCCCCCCTTCTGGAGGATCGGGACTCCCTCCTTGTATGCAACTACTTGGAGTTTCCGATAGAAGTGACTTCTTTTGAACCAGCATCCCCCCCTTCTACCCTGACGCCTTGGACGATTCGTTTGCATATAAGTTGCTGACCCCGTCCTTTACCTTCCTTTTCCACGCTCAGGGATTGTTCTCACGTACTTGCTTTCCGACATTTCCTCCCCTCTCCCTTTTGAAAACCACGCCGACGAATCCCTTATCTGCTCTGTTTTTACTTACTTTCGTAACCAGCCCATATGGATTGCGCCTATCCGGTATCCACATTTTTCAGGACTCCAATGTAGAACTATGTTTTCACATTTTCAGGTCCTCTTCCGATATGCAATGTTTTTGACGCTTTTTTTTTTCTACTTCCACCCTGACATCCAGCCGTCTGGCCCTCCCGTCCCCCCCGGTTGCATACTATTCCCTCTTTTCCCTTGCCCCACCGTCACCCTCTCTCTCGAAAACTCCGGATGAGTGGAATTACTTTTCCCCTCCCTTTGTCCGTCGTGAAACCTTTCTCCTCGAACATTTTAGAGCTGTCCGTCCTTTCACCAAACACCCTCTTTGGGTCCAACCCTTTCTATGATATTTCTGTCCGATCCCTGGACGGTCGATTTCTACGGCCCCCCCCCTCCTGGTTTTTGACATTCCCCGCGCTCGTCGGATCCACTCTTTCCTAACCATTAAGCAACCTCCCCTGGATAAAAGTAATCCAGTTTTCCGACGTTCTCCATCCCCTACCCTCCCGTTACCCCCAAATGTCACGCTTACTGGATGGTTTTCTGTTTTTTCGGTGCGATGTTTTTTTTCCTTTCTTTCCTTCAACCGTGAGGTGGGAGTGCGGTTTGCAATAGTATTGTTTTCCCCCAGTCAGGCTTCCCTTCCCTTGTGTTTTCTATCTACCCCCCCCTACTTTCTTTTCACAGCGGGACAGTTCCATTGTAACCCCCTTTCTTTCTTAGAGCGGTCTCACGATCATTCTTCTCCAATTTTTTTTTTCTTTTTGCTGCCCACTATGCCGACCCCAGCGTCTCACACCGAAGTGCTAAGCATTTATGTATTTTCTCTCCTGTGAAACATCCCTGACGTGGTCCCTCTCTTTTCATGGATTTCCCTTTGTAACCCCTTTTCCCTCATGTCCCCTCTCCCTCCGTTAAAGCGAGGCGCGGTCAGCAGAAGTCTTTTCTTTCTTTCTCCCTCCCCCTCCCCTAGGAAATTGCTCGATTCGCTTCCGCCGACATTGAGTCTTTCTCATTTTTATTGTTTCTCCCCCCTACCCTCAGGTGGGGTCTTGGTGTTTTGGTGACGGGAATGAGGAAAGCTGCCATTTTCTTTTTCTTTGACACCACAGGATATTTTTCCCCCCCCTCCCCTTCAAACAACCAACGGCGTCGTTCATCTTTTTTTTTTTTTTTTTATTAGGCGAGAATCCTGGCGCCTTTGAAATCACTTTTTTCCCCCCTTTGAGAGCCTCCGTTCCCCTCACAAAGTCTTGGGTAAGTCTCCTCCCCCCCCCTGCCTATGTCATTACGCCATTCCCATCTTATCTCGCTCCTTCACCACTCTTCCTGTTTAGCTTTGGGTCCAATGACCAATCTCAGGGAGATTAACATGCACTTGCCGTTTCTTTACCCTCCACCCGTACAGCCAGGCTGGTCTCCCTACATCATTCTTCCCAATTTTAAAATACTTCCCCTTCTTTCCCATTCCCCGGGACCGGCGCAGGCTTGCACTTGCAGATTTCTTTTTTCGGTGCAGATTTTTCCTGGAAGCGTTTTTTGGTTGCCGTGTGCGTATGACTTTGGCTTCCCCCCTCCCCCACATCAACATAACACTTCCTTCCCAATCCCAACATACAGTGGTGTCATCTTTTGACTTCCACCACTTTTCTTCTCCCACTATTTGTTGTACCACGTTTGACCACCCACAATCAACATCTAGAGGTTTTTCTTTCATTCCGTCGCTTCCGTCCCTTTCTCTATTTTTTTGTTGACCGAGGAGCGGTAGCTCATTGAACACTCACCTTCCTCTAACTCCTTTTATTTCGGACTGGTGGTTATCTTTTCATTGACCACCCAAACCCAGTCCCAGGACTGTCTAGGATGACCTTTTTTTGTCCTTTGGTCTTTTTCATGAGATTGTGTCTTTTTCTTTCGGTTTGTTCTGATCGACGGCGCTTGAACCCGTCCTTTTCTTGGACCTTCTTGGTCCCTTCGCGATCTTGATGTGTTCTCGAGTTGGCGCTGTCCCCAAATATAAGGCTTTTTTTTCTCTAGGGTTTGCATCTTAGAGTCACTCCTCCTCCCTTCTTGTCCGGTTCCCCCCCTCTCTCAATCCTCTCTCTCCCCAATCTTAGGATTAGTTATTTTAGAACCCCCCCCCCCTTAAGGGAGGGTTGATCGAAGTTCTCTCTCCTCCAATTTTTTCTTTTCTCTCTCAACGCGACCCACCCACCGCCAATTACTTAATTTTTGATCTCCTACCGATTTTTAAATTACACTTTTTTTCTGATTCTTTCTCTCCAATTCCTCGCTCTCTTACTTAACTATAAAAGATCCCCGATCTCCCATCTTCCCCCACGACCCGCATCTCTTTCGCTACCCATCTTACCCCCCCCGCCGCTCGATTTCACCCCCCGTCAACTCGTTACAGTTACCTCCATCCCACGCATCGTTCGTCCAAGACGATCAAACATTCTCCCCGATCGCTTTGATCCTGTACACCTACACCAACTCCTCTCCCCCCCAGAAACCCTGACCGGCAGACTACTCATGTTTTTTCTCCCAGGTTACACTCCGCGAAGTGTCTTTCTTTCCTAGATTTTAGCTTTTTCATGTACGTCGACGTTTACCCACCCCTCCCTCTATTCTCTCTATTTTCTCCCCTTTCCGTATCCAAAAGACTATTTGAGTTTCTTCTTTTTGCCCACTTGTTACCCCCCTCGATTGAAGCTAATGTTGTGTACTTCTGCCCCCCCAACCCTATTTATGTTTTGAAATTGTTACTTTGGATTTTTTATGTCGTGACTCCTGAACCTCTCGTCCACCAACAACCCCCCCCCAGCCACCAGGCGCGCCCACCCCCAAAACACGCCCCAACCCTCCTTTCTCCCTTAAGCACCCGGTCCCTTTTTTGATAGATATTTTCTTTTCCCCTTTTTTGGAGGCATTTACCCAGGCTTTGTAGGTAACTGGTAACCTAGACCCCACCATTTTTGAGTCTTAGCTTGTTAGAAACCTCCACTGATCCTCCCCCAATGTTTTGTAAATCGACCTTTTTCTTCCTCCCACCTCACAGTAATTTTTGCATTCCGAGCGCATCCTCCTTTCGACCTCTAACCATTTTAATGAATCTCCCTTCATTGCCGCTCGATTTTTGCCCACTTACACTTTTTTTTCTTACGGGCTCTGTTTCCCCTGGAGACGTTTCAAATGCGCTTCCTGCTTCCTCACTCCAGGTTTTTCCAACCCGTCCCTTTTTTAGTTTTTTATGGATGCCATACCTTGTTTTTGTCAGAGTCCCTTTTTCAGCTAACCGCTTTTTTCTACTTTATACCGTCTCTTTCATATTGCACTACTGTAGTCTTTTTAGTTTTCCGGGGAGCAATTTTCCTTTTTTCCTAGTTTGGGCTCTTTCTCTTGGTTAGCCCGACAGCCGAGAGGCGGCGGTACATCTGCTGAATGAACCCGCCCACGCCCTTGGATTCTCCTTCTCTCTTCTGCGCTTCTACCGCTGCACCCCCTCGAAGATCACTTTTTTCTCCCCCCCCCCCAATCCGGTCTTTTTTCGAGCCGACAATTCTTCCACATTAGGTGGCTCCGCATCGTAATGTTAACCACCCCCTTTCTAGTCGGTCGAGCAATCCTATTTCTGAGCATAATCCTTCTCGACCTTTTTAGCATTCAACAGATGTTTTCCCGAATCACAAGATGTTGTTCCGACCGGGTCCGCAATCCTCCTGACGGTTTTTCAAATTCGTCAGATTGACACCCCTTTTGTGCCTCCCCACTTCCTCTACCACCGCTTAAAGTATACCCCTACCTCGTTTTCTTTTGTTTACAGGATTTCATTACGTTCCTTCACTTGCCTCCTGTTCGCCTTTTTTTGTTTTTTTTTTACCGTTGTGTTCAAAAGTGGCTCCATGAGCTCCAGGTTTTTTAATTCACCCCCCCCCCTGTTTATTACCTTTTTTTAGAGCAAGTCCCCCCTTTTTATCGTGACCTCCTCTAAATTTGGCAAGCACATGATTTTTCTTTGTTGACCCCACGTTTGCTCTTCTCCTCCATTCTTTTGGATGCTGTAAACCTGACGATTGGCACCCTAGAAGGAAACATCCTATGCTTTTTTTTTTTCCATTCTTATCTTTTTCATTCTATCACGATTTTTCGCCCGAGCATGATTTGCAATTTGACTGACCACAACCTTGCAGTGAAGTATTTCTTTTTTTCCCTGGTGCCTATCTTTCATGAATGAGTTGAGGTTCTGCCCGGTTGCGAGCTACTCTGTTCACAAAATTGTCGAGAACTCGTTTTCCCTCCCAGGGCCTGTTGTGAACGACGAACTTTCCTCATCGAGAATTCTATATCTTCCTTTCATTTTTCATAGTATTACCTTTTTCTGCCCTAACTTAATTTCGTCGACAGAAGCAAAATCAAGGAATCTTCTGCGTTGCAACCAAGCTTATCGTATGTTTGAAACTTGTTCGTACGCTCTCAGCCCCTGACAGCTTTTTCCTTTTCAACCTTGTCGGCGACTGATGAGTCCCTTTTGTCACACACCCCCTGCGCGCCATGCCGACACGAACGTCTAAGACAATCTTCCGCGTCTTGACTGTTGTTTCTTACTGGCCCTCCTAAATTGTCTCTTTCCAAAAAGTAGTCAATTCCAAGCAGATGGCACTTTTGGCCCCCTTTCCTCTATCCTGTATTGAGTCCTTAGAGAGTCAGTTTTTGTTTACTGAACGAGCAAGACCTCAGACGAAAGCCACAATTCCTTTCTTCTGTACTGTTTCCCCTCACATATAACCCCCTCTCTTTGCCCGCAATCGTTATACCGACCGTTTGATCAACGTCTTCTCTAGTAACTGAAGTCTTTAGCTTTGCGCCGTACGCGTCGGCAGCTGCCTCAGATTTCGAAGATTTTAGCATCTCGCCAATCCTGGTTCGACTGTTCTTTTTTTTTCCCTTTTTAGTCGGTAAGCCATACGCCCGTCACCGGAACGCGGACACTTCTTTCCCTCCTCGGTAGATGAGTCTGATGGACCGACATGATGCCACTCTTTGTTATGGAGATTCCATACGTAAACGAAACACTTACCGGCGTTTCTCGCCATTTTTTAGTTTTCCTAATCCTTTCCCAGTTAGACGGTCGCAAGACTGTGTCGCGACTGTTCCCCACCTTTGATCCGCTCGAACATCCTTCAGGACTGCTAGTGCACCCACCTCCTCAACCTGACATATAACTCTCGTTTTTTTGTTGTGTTTTTCTTCTCTCTCGCTTTTCGATCGAGGTTCTTTGGACTTCCAGGCTGGCGAGTTGTGCGAGCGCTCACAATGGCGTCCAAGTCTTGCCCAACTGACGGGGTTTGGTAGAGAGCACTTTCACTCGGCATCTTCTCCCTTCAAAGCTACCTTTTTGACGCATCCCGGCCAGTAAGTTTTCGTTACTATGCGCCTGGTCCCCCGAACTAACTTCCTCTCCCCTCGGATCTGTAGTTTTAACGCCACCATTCGAATCCGCAACCCTTCTTTTCCTTACCGGATCTTCAATGTCTCTTCTATCAACCTTTATCGCCAGTTTTGTTGGACTCACATGCTGGCAAAATCTCCAAATCATGCCAGGCCAAATTTTCCCCCCTTCCTCTTCCTGTAGCTTTACCTACGCTTCGGAATCTCGCTCTTAACCCCTTCGTCATCCTTCAAGTTTGAAGCTCGCATCGAGGGATATGGGTGCAGACGATTTACTTCATGTTTTGTTTTCGTGAACGTCCATGTAAAGTTCTCGGTTCATCTACAACTTCTCGTCTTCTCTTCATCCTGACGATTGATTAGGTTTGACCGCCCTGGCACGCTTGTAATTGAGACTATGTTGGAAGATCAAACGCGAAGTTTTCTTCTGTGTACCCCACCTCCGCACAACGCTCTCGCCCTCGATGTTTCCGTCTTTTCGTGTCGGCATGGGCCCTCGCCCGGAGTTACCCCCCTCTAGTCCGGTCTGCCCTCTCCTCAGTTTTTAGGCCTCGTCGCGAAGGACAAGTTCAAGAACGATATTTTTCCAAAACCTCCCGCCTACAGGCTTTTCCCCCGACTCGACTTATCGCATCCCCTTTCTTTCTACGGATACCTCCGTAATGAAGGCTACTAATTCTCGATTCAGTCACTTCGTCTTCACCACAGTCCTTTCGGTCACACTTCGGTTCCCACAAGCTTTTTTTTTCCAAGATTTCCCGCTCTGATCGCAAGTTGACGACCCCTTCAAACTCCAGTCATGGCCTTTTTCTCTTCTTACTCACCCCCCGGCACTAAGCTTCAATCGGTGCGCTGCCCCCTTCATGCCTCACTCTTCCCTTCTTGTGCCCAATCGGTTGAGAACTGCGAACAAACTAAATTTTCCCTTCTCCTTGCGGCCCCCCTAACCGATTCGAATTTGTTTTCCTGTTACACTTTTAGTTTTTACTAAAACGTGACCCCCCCCAAAGCCCTAGCTGATGTTTGGACAATTGCTAGAAATTCGCCGATCCTTTGTCTAAGTTGCCTGTCTCCCAAGGCAATGTCATTGGTTTCAAAAACCGGGTATTGAAGGGTTAGCCCCTATTCAAAACGAGTAATACCGCCACCGGCGCCAAAGCTCCTCCCATGTTTACGACCTTTCCTTACCTGTCCACTATTCCTTTATGTTTTTTTTCTGAATTTGCCTCATTTTCGGCGCGCCAGTTGTGTATTCCGGCCCAAATCTCCCTTCTTTGGGTCCGGCATCTTATTGTTGTCCAAACCGAGCCCAGATGCATTGCGCGTTTTCCTCCCCCGTGTTGAAGAGTTGCCCCCCCCGTAATGTACGACAATTTGATTCCCCCTTGAGTAAGGGAGGTCAAGACTCCCTATACCTTTTTTTTGCCCCTCATTTGTTTTGCCTTGCTGACTCTTGACGCCTCCGTCATCCACAGAATTGTACCATTGATGGCCCCTTAAATGAAAACCTCATCCTGAGACTGCATTTGTCACTATTAGTCGCTGTCTTACGACTGGATAACCCCGTTTCCTCTCTCCCATGCTATACCTAGCCGTCCCCCAGTCCAGCGTGGTTAATGCTCCTAGGTATATTCTTTCCCCTGATGAGGAATTCGAATGAACCCGCATTTAGGAATTCAACTCCTTTACTTATGTTTCGCGCCGACTTTACGCCTTCCAGACCCATTGTTTGAGACCCGTGTGACCTCGCATTATAAGAATGGCTCTACTAAATCATCACTTTTATCGACCAAAACAATGACATGGTAAATCCGCTTTCCCCAAACTAACTCTTCGGTTCCTAAGCAACCCTGTTTTTGACCCACTCAGCTCAGATTTGGACTTTTCAAGTCCTTGGTGACACGCCTTCCCTCCTGACAGTTCCTGCCCACGATCTGTTTTGAACCTCCTTTTTACGCAAACTGATTTGCTTTCCGCCTTTGATGCGCGATAAGCCCACCCATTTCCCCAAGTAGCTTTCTTCTCCTCGCCTTCTAGCGACCAATTTGGAAGAAGGGTGATTCGTGATTCCCCCATATAATCCGCAGGTTTTTTCCCTTCCATTCTACACCCCGCGTTATTCTACTGCCCCATATTTAACCCGATACTACCTATCTTATACGACCTACGGGACCGGGCGTGATTGCGTCCAGTTTGCTACTTCTCTTTTTTTTGGTGTTTTGGCTGAGCTCCGCGGGCGGTGGTTTGTTTTGCCTTTGTTGTTTTTTTCCGGAGAAGACCCATCCCCTCAAACAATAACACAATTTCATTCGCCATACCCCCCCCCTAAGTTTGTTTCAATCTCGTCCCCTTGGTCCAGAGTTTTCTGTTCCCGGTGAAAAATTGGCCAACACACCCAACTCATCTCGGGTTAGTGATCCTGATCCTTCTATGCTTCCGCGATATTTTTTTCTGTTCCCTCGATCCCCTTTTCCGACGAATTTTACCAATCGACGCGCCGATCAAGTCGAAATTCCAGTTCCCCCGTTTGGTAATATGAGGCAGCACCCTCCAGTCTTTGCGTCGGGATGGGCCGGTGTACTGTCGCACGGCCCTTTCTTTAAGACGGGCGTGGGATCTTGCGGCTCTTTTGATCGCGCGGTGTTGTGCCTGCACCTTTCTGGTCCAGGTCCTTCGGCGGCGTGGGTTCTCGTGGGGGCTCTTTCAACTTGGGATTGGTTTTTTTTTTTTGGTGTTGTTTTTTTCTCCTTTTTTGTTGATGACTCTGGAGCGCCGGGTTTCCTTCTAGGAGTCTTAATTCATAGGCGAAGGTGTCAAGCGATAGCAAGCCACGAGTTCCCCCCCCCTCTGGACGCAGCCAAATTATTAAGTTGGTTTTTGCATAGCCGT
>Ga0179591_1313798_pt1 | contig 18176 bp, 26 predicted proteins | sample CZOMad2_1_08_16f_FD_182891 | JGI IMG/M metagenome (GOLD analysis project Ga0179591, IMG submission 182891) | Vadose zone soil fungal communities from Angelo Coast Range Reserve, California, USA - CZOMad2_1_08_16fungal (PacBio error correction) | ecosystem: Environmental > Terrestrial > Soil >... | reverse complement strand
CCTCCTAAAAGTTAGATGGATCTTTATCTCTAGATGGGTTGGTATCGGTTATACGTCATTCCCCTTACGGCTTATAAACGACAGGTCCCGTTATCAAAACGTCAAAGACATCCCTCGAGGCAATTTCCACTTCTGGACGAGCCCATCAATAAAATAGCTTTCCCTTAATTCTTTTCCTTCCTCAAGTCTCGCCATGAAAAGGGGATTATCTACTGGTTCTCCTTAGAATTCCCTAACCAAATCAACTTGTTTCGTTAAGATTTCAGCAAGCATTCCACTTGACCCCCCCGTTTTGCTCCAAGTACCGCCCTGACCCCTTAGGTTCAGTTTCAATCCAAACGCCCTTCGCCTTCCCTTAGCTGGTTTTTTTCGGAAAAGACCTTGCAACTTAAAACCCCTTACCCTTTAACTTTTCGTTTCCCGAAATTTCGATATCTGGTCTTTCGACACTTCCTACTGGACTTTGTTGTTCACTTTGCCCCGATTGAATGAGTCCCGCTTTCTGCAAAAGCCGTTGCTTTTTTTCTAGTCCCCGATCTCGGCAAATTTCTTTCTTTCAAGCTCCCGCTATTTTTCATATCCCACTCTCATCCGGAGGCACCGGATGGCTTCGAAACCGAGTCCGCACCCCCCCCCTTCGTTCCAAAACTGTCTGGGACCCCCTCACATAACGTATTCGGCAAATTTTTTCCATTACGCAAAGGCCCTACCAGCGGTCGGGGTTCGTGAATTTACACGCCTCAAGATGGGGATGCCCGCCCGTCGCCAAAAATTTCAAGTCTAGAAGGCCCTCTAACTGATGAAATACGCCACATTACAACTTCTCGGATCGTTACGAAGAAGAAGGCCCCTGTTTTCACATTGGAGAGGTCAGTCCCCGACAATCTCGATGGTCCATCCTTTATTAAATATTAAAAAAATATGTATCGTCCGTTCATCCCCCGAAGGACCTTAAGCACACCCTTTCTAGATTCTCCCAAAACCATGAAAGGTTGACGTCTTCTTAAGTCAGCCAACTACTCTTACTCGCAACCGTCAACCTGCTTGATAGTCCTTCCGAGGACCTCTTTCAATTTCCCAACAAGAATCTCCGCTCATCCCAAACCCAACCCCGATGATTGTTCTTGTGAGATGAACGGACAGGTCGAATTTGGTCTACCCCGCACCCTTCAAAAAAGTTCAATTTTAGAAAATAGGGTCCGATGGGTCTGGACGTATGCCGTTTTCGTAGTTCGGAACGGAGGTAAAATGGACGGGCCTTGGACAAGACAATTCCAAAGGAGATAAACTCGCGCTAATGTTCAAGATACACAAGGGCGGACATGGTCCAAGAATCTGAGTATTAACCACGATCTCCAGGACCCCGTGGTCCACTTTCTTCACCCGCCGGTAGTCCAATTAGCTACTTCCCTCTTCCCTCCTCCGTATGTTCGTCCAAAGTGCGATCGAACCGACGCCCCGATTTTCAGTCACATCGATCGCAAGGACCGTCTTGCCGTCCCAAGTTCCCATAGTTTAGGTCATCTACCTCCTCAGGCGATTTTTTCGCTATGTTGACAAAAACACTCAAATAATTCTCGTCTTTTAGTTAGATCGATTTTCCCCTCCATCCTAGTGGTTAGGGCGGCAACCCTGTATAGAGCTTGGTTCGCAATCTCCTTTTCGAGCATGTTCCTTGGCTCGGTCTTCCGTCTCGAAAATTGTGCCACCGCGAATTATCCTTTTGGTATCCCCCCCGGTTTAACCCAGACTCTTTTCCATTAGGACTGCTCTCCTACGACGCACTCGCTACAAAGAGGCAATCGCAACTTTATGCTTCCCCGCGCCGCGGGTCCGCAGCCACGTATTTTTTCCAAAAAAACGCCCAGTACCCAAATTACCCCGCTCCTTCAAGCTGCTTGACAAAGTATCTCCCCTCTTTTCCACGGCGTCTGTGGCCTCGCCGCGCCAACCAACCCGGTAACCTTTCTTCCCTGGTTAATAACGATACGATTGTTCCACATGTCGAAATCTACCACTTGGCGATTAACTCTGAAGTCCCCCGCGATCCTCGGCTCCCCCAACGCCGATGCGGCGGTTCTTTTTTCCCCTTCTCAAATGGCAATACCCTTTTGAAAAGAATCTGTCCCCCCCGGATCCAACGCAAAATACAGCTATGGCCTTCTCCATTAAACTACTTGCTCCATGAAAAAGCGGCATACCTACGCGCACAACGCCCACTCTCTCAATGACTTCCGCTCCGGGCCGACCTACATGCTTTGCGCCGAACTCCGCCCAAGAACCCAACGGCTACAACGATCGCTATGTACGGGTAGACAGGTTCACCCTGGTCAAAGACGCGAGCCGTACTTATAACCCACCCCCAGCGAAGCTTCTTCACCTACAAACTGACATCTCCCCAATCCTGCCCTTTGTTAAGAATACGAGTCCGCGTGCGAACCTTGACGGAACGTCTGGGCTGGACACTTTTATAAGCTTCGTTTGAGGATTAGTGTTGCGATCTATGTACCAACGCATCATTTCACCTGAGCTCCGTTTTTCTTCGGTTTTTTGTAAAAGCAATAGTCCTGATTGCTTAAGTCAAACTTGCACGGATTTCATCTCATGCGGTTTTGTAGGCCGAGGAGGAGCTGTCTTCGGCCTTTTCTTTGGTGTTTTCCCAAAGCCTCTAGGTGGCCCCAAGCTGTGGCAAGGAACGAGCTGAGGCGAGTAGTCTCTTTGCAACCATGTCCTTTTCTGCGACTCGCTCAGCATCTGAGCGAACCAAAAAGCGGGCAGGACATCTGGTGGTAAGCGATTAAGACGCGTTATAGAGTCCTGTTTACCCAACACCTTAACGAACAAACGCGGCCTAAACCACAACTTGCCAATCGTCTTTTCGCCGCTATGATCGCTCACCAAAAAGACCACCCCTTCGTTTCTCGTCACATTTCGCCGTTACAAGATCCTCGGAGGATTAACCACTTTTTACCTCAAGTCTTCTCTCGTACCCCAAACAACTTCAACATCAAGAGATCGAAACTAGTAAACCACACGAGCCCCCACGACTCACAACTCCGAACCCTTTTCGGCTCGACAATCAGTGACTTCCCCTTTTTTATCCCTCCGTGCCCCCTTTGCTAGATTCCAACGCCATCGGCGGACTCCCGACCGCGGTTATTACCTCCCAAACCGGCCTGATCACTTCGACGTCGTACAGTTCGAATTTCGCTTGGAAGACGTCGCGATCGCCTTCGGCTTCTTCATCAGCTCCCAGCCGTCACTCTTTTTTTTTCCTGAAAAAGTTCGAGCGTCACGACTACTCCACCCTTCACGGAGTACACCCCCGGGAAAGAATCACCGGCCTGGCCTCGCCTTATCTGGAAGCGACTCGTCAAGTTTTGAGTGATGGGGTCGAGTCACATCTTCCCGGCTCAGACCCTTCCACTCATCTTTCGAAAGATTTCGGGAAATCATACATGTCACCGATGGAAACCTCCCCACCTCAAGTTAAATATATCCCGACGTCGTCTACCCCGACTCCGCAAATAGAACGCTCTTCCCTTTAATGTCGCCTAGAAAATGGATTAGACGGGTCCCCAGTCCTGAATTCCCCTCCCGCTAGCTTTCCTCTTTCCGCGATGGCTTTTTAACAGTCTTTTATAAACGGCTCTGCTCTCACACGCGAACTCTCTTTTAATCGGAATCATCCGGTTCTACTATAGTGTAAAATCTCTGGCTTCTGGCCCCCCCCTCATCGTATGCTAAACTCTATTACTCCTCCCCCCTCCCGTTGTTTTGATCGATAGTCGTTTGGCGCGTGCCGAATTGACGTCGAGATCTGAGTAGGCACCGTTTTCTGAGGCTGAGGAGGGAATGCCGAGCTTGTGAGTGACGTTGGCTCACGCCTTTCACGCCGTGGTCCTAAACCCCAAGAAGCCTTCCGCTCAGCGGGAACCGTTGAATGCCTGAGCTCGTCGTTCTCAGGACTGTTGATCGACAACAAAGTTTCTTTTGCGTCCCGAAATGGTAAGGGCATTGTAATTTTATATGATTTTAGAGAGTCTTTACTCGGGTGCAGGGATGAGTCCGTGAGGTTGTGGGAGATGGTCCGGCTCCTTTTAGATTTCAAAAGGGTTTGTTACGACGATTGAGTTTTGCATCAGCAGATGTGGTTTATCCCTCTTCAGTGTTCTCGCTGCCCATCAACTGCAAAATTGCGGTAGTCGATGCCGAGCGGTGCGTACGTTGCTTGTAGGTTGACGTTCGTTTTCTCCGTGAAGTTTTCGTGTTCTGTGAAGATCGACGTGAATATGTGCGAACGGTGTGTAAGTTGTGAAAGCGAGACGAAGCAGACTTTTTGATCGCGCCTCTTCCGGCGAATTCAGAGCCGACGAATCTATTTTAACCCATTGGGAGTGTAATCGAGGCGTGAGTTTTTAGAAGATGTCGGGGGGCCCTCGTCCTCCGCGGAATTGCCGCTTTGGCATCCTCTTATGTAGATGATGGCGAGTCGATCTTAGGCGTCAGGCCCCTTGTTAGATTTGTGTCTTTGTGTGTCGTTATCGCTAGCTTTTTGTTCGTGTTTCGTCGATCTGGATCGCTTTTTTAGGAGAGTGTCCACACCGTCGAGGTGAGACGCCGCCTCGATCTTGTCCGGAGCCATGTGATCGAACTAAACTGGGGTGTGGAGCGAGCTTTCTGAAAGAGCGATTTTGGATTATTAGTTGACTTTCGTACGGTGGGTTGTCCACCACCCCGTTCTTTCCCGACTGTTTATTACCGCAATTCAGTACCAGATTTCCGGCCCGCTTTTTTCCTTTGATTGCCAATTTTGGAGGCCGCGTGCACCCCAGTGGTCCAACACTCTCTGCTTGGCCCTCGCCCTCCATCTGGTTACACCTTCTCGTCTTTCAGCAAAATAGAGGCGTGTATACCGTCGCATGGCTTCCCCCTTACCCACCCTGAGTTTTTAGCGCTTCCTTTTCGGCCTTTTTCGCCATCCTGACTGGGTTCCCAACAACAACCGCCTCGCGCGGCGTTTATAATGTGAACTTTTTTTGCTTTCCAGAGATCTACCCCACCGAACCTCCGTCCTTTGGGTGATCCAAATCGGAGTACCCAGACTAGTTTGCTCGTCTGTTCGCCTGAAGTAGCTCTTTGCTTTTTCTTTTAGGTGAACCTTTGTGGTTCTCCGTTCCGTGCTCAAGTCGTATTTGACCATTTTGACATGTATTAAGGGCTCCTTCCCCAGACTCGCTTTGAGTGTTTTAGCTGTGTTATTTGGTACTTGACGTCCTTTTATGTCTTGCCGCTGTAGCGGAAGTGGCGAGTTGTGGTGCTGAGTAGTATGCCGTTTCCTTTGGAGGCCGTCAGCATGTATGGTTTGCCTTCGGCGCACAGCCCTGATGTGCGTTCGTTGAGTACTGCTGGACATTCATTGAGCTTTGAGCAGTGCGAGGTTTGATGAAACCTTTTTCTCTGCTCCCCCAGGAGAAAAAACCCCGGCTCTCCGCGGTCACGTCGTTAATAGTTGGGCCTCCGTAGATTTCGTTTCACATGGGTTCCAACGCTTCTCGTTATCGCGCACTGCGTACCCCCCAATGGTTTGGAGATTGATTCTAGGACCTGCCCGACGTCGACACCTGATTGAGATACTTGTACCCGAAGATGGTTACGGAGCGTGTTTGACGTTTCGCGGTCGGTGGATAAGCCCTCTCGACTCGTGTGAGATTCCTTTTACCTTCCTTCGGGTTGTCAACGCGCTGACTTAGGAGAACGCGGATCGAAAGCTCCAGCGTCGTGTCTTGATGCTACCCTCTTGCTCAAACGTTATCGTGGTTCGTTAGAAAACCATGCCGAAAACGGGGTTCAATGGCGTCCCGCCACACTCTCTCCCTTTTTTGCCGCCGTCCCCTTTTTGATTTCTGAAGAGGCCTCTGGCGAATGCTGTCTTTTTTGTCAACGATATTCTCGATAGAAGCGTCTGTTTCGTATTAAGACCAACGTCTCTTGGGTCGTGGCGGCGTTGTGGTTCGCTCGGTTTGGACCTTTGGTCAGCAATGACGGCGGTTTTAGGAAATTCCTGGCTTCACAGACGGCTGAGTCAAGACAGTTATCATTGATGTCTGCTTTTGATTCGAGAGCGGCCCCACGTTACAAATTTAGCTTGGATGTTGACTCGAACTTGCGGACCAGTTTTCCGCACTTTTGCCTTGCCGCCGCTTGTAGGACCACGTTTTTTTCTTCCCTTCCTTTCTGAAAGGGATGAGCCCGTTCTCCGTCTCCCCTAGACGGCCTACCTTCCTCCACCGTGTAACCGCTGCGAAGAAATTTTTTTTTACGTGAGGCATGGAGTCCAAATTCTCCTTCCTTTCATACAAGGAGAGCGATGTTTGTGACGTTTAGCGCGAGCCTTTGAACAGGCGTCCTCTTGGCCTCCATTGTTGTTGGTCTTCAGGGGGCTTCGTTGAGACGGCTCTTGCGGCCCGGGAAGGTGTTTTGCGAGTCCAGATCGGATTTCGTGCCATTTTGCATATTTGAGAATTTAGACTCTGACCCTTCTGATCCTTTGATAAAGGGCGTTCATCGATTTCTTTCGCGGGGCCTGCGTCAAATTGACCGGAGGCAGCTTTCTTTAGGCGATCCAGAAGACGTTTTCGTTGTCTTGTGTAGGTCAGTTCGTTTTAGTTCGGGATTTTTTCGGGGGGCCCCACTTTGCCAGTTTACTAATTCACTAACCAGTAGTAGTAGTAGCACTTTGTCTACGTTTCCCCCTCCGATGGCCCCCGTTAATGGTGGTTTGCTGGCAGTGATGTGGGGAAGCAGACTGTGCTTAGTTCAGTCCATCTTTTCTTCGTGATCCTTTACGAAGATGCGGTGATTTTTCCTTGCAATTTACCTGACTTTGACCGCTCGGCGGCGACCTTTTATTTCATCTTTCTATAACTTTCAGCTACAAAAACTTTTCTCCGGAGATAGCGAGCCTTCCCCAAAACTTGCCTCTTTGGTTAAGTTCGGTAGTTCTGCCCCCCAGATAAGGCTTCCTCGCCGGCGAAGTTGCCGGTGATTTTGTAAAAGTCGCCCGATTTTGTTTGCTTTAGAAGTGGGTTCTTCTTGACGATGCGTGAAGACAAGTGATCCCCCTGAATTTGGTGCTTTTGGTGAGGAAGGATAGTCGCCAGGTTTCTCCAAACCCGGTAGGGCGCTTTTTACGTGTTTTCTCCGATGAATGTCGTGAAGTCTTTAGGTGCTGGTAATCTGTGCATCTTTGTATGTCAGCAGCGGGATATTGGTGGTTCGTTGCGAACGCGTCCCGTTGAGTCCGCCGTTTTTGACTTCTACCCCCCAAATACTAGTTCTCCGCTCCCATCGTAACTGTCGATGATCTCTCTCAACGTTCTTGTTGCTCTTAGCTGTCCCTACAAGTATGATGGAATCCGTTTGGTTTAGTTTAGAACTTTTCCGCCGGTATCCCAGTCGCCCTAAGGCAGACGCGTAAACGCCTATCCTCCCAAAGAACGAACCCACTACTCTGCGTTTTACCTTGAAAAGATGGCCCGTACATCACCCACTAGCTTTCATTTTGCCCTCTGCCTCTATCGCTCGGCGCCACCTGGTCTAGACACTGGTCGGCCTTAGCGTCTCACCAAACACCGGGCGACCTGTCTAATCGGCACCAGACGTTAACACCAAGGAGAATAGAGAAATCGCCCCACCCGACGTTTACGTTCGACATTTCAACCCCCCCTTCCGCAACGTCGTCCGGGCTTTTGGACCCTTCCTGGATCTTTTTCGCCGAACGGTTAAACCCAAAACATCACGTAGCAAGGGGCAATTTCGATTTTTTGTTTTTTTTATCTGGGACGCCCCCCCTATTTTTATGACAATCCGATGAACCTTAAGTCTGGCCAGGTCTCCGTTCAAGATTCAGAGGGCAATTTTGCGCTGGAACGGCTATCGAAACCGGATTTCAATCTACACTAACGACTCGACCCAACGTACTCTGCCGCACCAGCAGCACCTCAGAGCACACCACATGCTGGCCTCAATCAAGCAGAAAAGACTTTTGAAACGTGGCACCTCGCGTGGACACCTTTACTTTACCCCATGCGACTACGCAGTGTCTGGGTTTTTCCAGACAAGCTCTGGCAATGGTTCTGCCTCACCGTCGCCATTGCGCCGCATGTCCTTTACACAGAACTTTGCTCTTTGCTTTCCCCCCCCCCCCCCCTCCCGAGAAATCTTTCCCTCATGGTGAAATCATTGGTCGCTGTCATGACCATTTCTGAAAATCGCCGATGCATCGCTGTAGAAAGAGCTTTCACCTATGTCTCGCAGCCCACCACCCCATCTCAAGAAAGCACGACACATTATTACACACCCTGTCCCGGAAGAGGCCGTCGTCGCCGCGGCACCTAAGCCGCCGAGCCTAGCCCAGCAACGGGTTTTTTGGCCGAGGGACGACTGGTTACCGAGAGCCGCACCGTTCAAAACACCCCCCCTCATCGCCATTTTGTGTCGCGCTTCGTTTTAAGTCCTATAAAGCACCGTACCCGATTTTCCGCTTTACGTTTAATCGGTTCCGTGTGATTATTTTATTGCGTCTATTTTCGACTCGGTGGACGGGCCTTTGCCCGCGACAACCTTCTCCCCCCCTCGAATGCTTTCGGGCTTTTCGCTCTCCCCAATTGCGGCCTCGGTCGCATGTATCTCTCACGACCAAGCTCTTCCCCTTTAAGCAAAGTGGGTAAAAGCTCTCTTGCCTAATAGAACGGTTAATTTCTATTCGATAAACGACTTTATCCTCAGCCGTCTTCATCGGGCTCGACTCCCCCTTGCCTTGCTTCCATGTGTTTGTCACAAAGTCGTCCCGATCCTATCGCAGTCCATGACTCGCCCGACCCCAACTCTTGTTCCACAGAGGTTTTTTTTCAACTTAAGCATCCGTTTTTATGTTTCGCTTGCCTAGAGGTAGACCCCCAACCCAACAGAAGTCGAGTTTTGACCCGCTTCCCAAAGAAGGGTCCGTACGGTCAAGATGGTACTTTCTCGGATATATGGTGGGCGTTACGCCATACGTTTAGATGCCTGGATTGTTGCGGGGACGACCTCTTTTTGACAGCGAATATCTTTTCTTAATCCCAAACCCTACCCCACTAGCTTAAGAAATAAATTGTCTCTTTCTACCTCCTTTTCTACTACTTTTCCGGCGTTTCTACCAGAGGAACAATATGGCAACTTCATAATTCTTAGCCGCCGCCCTTTTCCCAACTGAAGCAGACACGTCGTCAACTTAGGACCACACACTGAAGATCCAGTATACCTATGTTATAATGCGTTTTCTTTTACGCATACTTTTTTGCCACCAAACAATGGGCCACCGACTGCTCCGATAACCCTATGGTTAGAAAACCTGTCGTTAAAAGTTGGTGCCTTCTTAAAGATGAAGGAAAGGAGCAGCCCCCATCGCTCAAAGCCGATTTTTGCTCTCGGCGTTCTTCGGATTCTTGTTTCCTGATTTCTACAAAGGCTACCCCGAATTTGCTCCCCCGCACACAGAGCCCGGCTAACTTCCATTCCTAATGGCATTTTGTATATGCCTGAAGGCGTTCCCAACCCCGACTCAATGTCTCTGTCCGCCTTTTTTCAAAAAAAGCGGCATACCTACGCCGCACCTACACAATTTCTCCTCTCGCAACAACGGCTGCCAGACCACGCTGGGCAGACCTGTTAACGACCCCTCCCCTCCAAACCCAACGCTGCACGCTTCAAGTTTTTTTTCCATTCTCCCTTCGCCAGTCCCCATAAGACGATCGTCGAGCGTACTCTGAGAAAAAACACCACTTCTTCCTCTTCCCAGAAACCGTCAAACCCTTTTTTCCCACCCCGACTGCAAAGCTTACTCTACGTTCGCGGGACACACTAGTGTGCCTCCCTCCCTTGATAACCTATAGCGTTTCTGATGGAGTAGGTTTTTTCGATCTGTCCTCTCTCCTCCCGAGAGTCCACCGCGATTAAAATGAACCTAGTTCATTAATTGACCTTTGCGTCATCTCGTAATGGAAGCGCTCATCTCTGATGTTTCGAGAGGCTCGGATACGCGAGTATTCGACGCCTCTCTGGGCTGGAAAGCGGGTTGAATTTTTCCCCCAACGACTGGACCGAACGAGTTTGCGCCGGCGCGGTGTTGGACACCAACACCGTGTTCGCGGAGAGCGCGCATACCCTAGCTCCATTGCCCCTAGTCGGGTCAACCCCAGCGGGGGAAAATTTCCTGGCAGCGCTTTGCGAAGACGCGGGGATAGGAAGGTTGTTGTCACCCCCAACAGACATCCCTACTCCCCAACCCGCTTGACTAAAAAGTCACCACTGTCCTCGCTTTGCTTTTTTTTTTCACACCCCCGTCTTTTAGGTCGTTCACTTCTGACACAGGATCGAGGCGCGGCTCCTCGCACAGTGGTAAAGTCCCCCACGATCCCTCCGATAGAACGACAACACTCCCCCACCAATCCAGCGCTCCGAAATAGACACCCACTGCACCACTCGCCTCCCCTACGTACCTCCTGATCGGCATGCCCTAATCGGTTTTTTTCAGGAAGAGGGATGCCTCCTTTGCCAAGAAGAGGCTTACTCTGGCCCTTCCACATAGTCGACGACCCTCCCCCTCACTTTCTTACCTACCAACGGCCCTGATTCCCCTACTTCTTTCATGTAGTATTGTTGAATTCGCTCCAGCAGTCGCGATCTTCTTCGGTCACTTACAGATCGCTCCCAGCCGACCGTTTCTCTGCGTATGAACCTTCGCCGCTCAAGAAGTAAAGGAACATTCACGGAGTAAACCCCTTTCAACTATCACCCTTTTTTCTTTTTTCCTTTTTACGCTCTGAATCGACCGTTCCCAAGTGTGCCGGGCGTCGAGCACATCTTCCCGGTACGACCACATATGACTCGCATATCGCGTCAGATCTTTTTCTGACCATAACCTCGTTCCATCACACTCCCCCCCATCCTCCCGTGCTTTCATCCTCGAAAACACTTTAAGTCGTTAACTCGAATTGACTCCTAGGAAACTTCTACCTTCCTAATTTACGTCGCTCAAAAACTTCTTCGCGGTCCCCTTGTCCCCTTTTTCCCATCCTCTCGCATTCCTTTTTTCCTGCTTGTGATATGAACCCTTCTTCTTGGCTTTCTTTCCCCATTCGGAATAGCCAGTTTTCCCTTTGCATTCCCGTAGCATCATCCTTGGCCTATCGTTCCCTCGGCGTCCTATGAAACCTCGCCATCGCTGCCAGAATATATATATTTTCTCCCTCTCTTTTTTTTCTGAGCAGAGCTTTCATGTGCAGAGGGCTATTGAGAGGGCATTCCGACGCCGAGATTTACTATTTGCACTATGAGGCTTTTTTTTTGGACCCGAGGCGGCACTTCTCCTCCTGATATGCCCCCCCTTTGCCTTCAGATGAGTCTTCCCGCTTCCTTCTTTCGAGGCTTTTCGGTCCCTTTCCTTCTGATTTTGACCATTCAATCCCCCCCAAATGTTTTGAGGGCGCCTTAAATGATGGCATGATTAAGTTTCTATGATCTATCTTCGGTTCAGAATTTTTTGTTTTGTTTATGAGTTTTTTTTTTTGGCCGATGGTGAACGTCTTGACTCTTTGATTTAACCGGTACTGATGTCATGATTTCTTTCCCTGATGTGGAAAGCTGATGCCACCCTATTTTGGCGATTTTCGTCTACATAACTTTAACCTCGGTCGCAGATTCCCGATCGGCGTTTCTCATGCCGTGCGTAGGTGACCTTTCAGTTGGTCCCCCTCCTGAATGTGGTTTATATTCTTTTCTTCGCCAGGTGATTCTTTAGAACTGGTTTAACGTGCTGGTGACGCATCAAACCGTCCTCCTCTCTTCTTACTGCGCGTCATTCCAGCCTCCTTCCTCTCTAGGGCCGCAGGCCGTTTTTTTTTGGCGTAATCGACGTTCGGGGCTGGATTCTTCGATGTCTTTTCTTTTTTCTCATCTTGAGCCTATTCCCATTTTATTTGCTTTTCTGACGAGGGTCCGATTCATTTTTGGTGAAGTATTCGATTTGTTCTTCTGTGTCTCGTTTAGCGTGTTTTTGTTTAGTGGTTGTCTTCCCGATGATATTTAGTTTCCAGTTGTAGGTTCTTTCCCCGATTCTTTTTCTCCTTTTTTTTGACGTAAAAGGGTTCTTTTAGCTCTCCCTTATTCTTCCTTTTATTACGGGTGAAATTATTCTTCCGTGTTTTTATATTCGTGTCTTCGTTTAAACCACCCCGTCCAGCGTGTCTTCCGTTTTTAAATCGCTTCAGTAACCCTATCCGGCTCTTTTTCTCTCCTATTTCCAATTTTTAGAATTGGAGGCGAGCAGCCACTTGGTTCCCCACAATTGATCGCCGCCCTTTATTTCACATCTTGGCCCACCTAGTGCGTTTTCCCTCCCCAGATATTTTAGACTGAAAGCTCATACGGCTTCACTTTCCCCCCTGCTCTGCGTCTAATTTATTTTTTTCGCAACTTCGCTTTTCATTTTCCAAAACCTTTCGTTGCGATTCATGTTGAAATTTTTCTTGGAAAGATCCTTTCCAAAACCCCCTCCCCTCCAAAGACCTTTCTATCGGTATCAAATAGTGGAGAGTTCTACGTCGTTTAGACAGGATTTTCTTTCTTTTGGGTTTCTCTTTTTTTGGGGTTTTGTGGTTGAAATAGAATTCGGATTTTTTTTTTCCAGGTGTAAGTTTTTCGACGTCGTATTTGCCCCGGTGACTTGTCGACCGGTCTCTCGACTTTTTTATTGTTGCTTTTTTTTTTTGGGTAGTTGACTTCTGACCATCCATTTTAGGTATTGAAGACGTTTTTTTTAGCTTGCATCCGCTATGATTTGGCTGGAGGAGACGTCTCGAGTTTTCATTGATCTTCATTTTCCTCTCTGGTTTTTCTTTTCTTTTTTCCGCCCCATGCTCCTCTGAAGTTTTTGATCCTTTTTCCCCCTTGATGTTTCATTTGAAAGACTTTTTCTTCTTTCTCTTTATGACCCCCTTTCTTTTCGCCATCCTCAGCGTTCCCTTTTACAAATACTGCTTTCTTTTATTTCTTCCGGGAGCTCGGTTTCCAGTTATTCTGGCACTCCCTGGCCTAGACCAGTTTTTTTTTTTACCTAGGATCGTTCTTCTCTCCAGTAGGTGTAACCGGTTTTTGAGCTGGTGTCGAGGCAAAGACCTCAGCAGTGCCCCGATTGATGTTCCCAGCTTTGTTTTTTTCAGTTTGAGCTTGTTGAGTTGTCTCCTTCCCCCTTTTGAGAAGTGGACCTCCTCCCCGACGAGGAAGCTTTAATCTCCCACGTTGCTATTACTCTTGGTATTTGGAAACGTCTGCTTCCAGCGGATGCAGCGCCCTCTTCCTTTAGTCGATTCTTCCCCCGAGTTTTTTATTTTAGAAACCCCCTCTCTTCTCAGGTTTCAACTTATATTTTAGACGGAGTCGCCTACAATCATTTCCCGACCAAGCTATTTAGCCCTCCCCCATTAATCGCACATTACCCTCGTGAAGAATCCCCTTCATTTTTCCCCATGTGAAGCTTTAACTCTTTTACTTTTTCCTTTTTTTCCCACCGATTAGAGGTTTTCTTTAGTTTTTAGATTCCCCCTCTTAGTTAGTCGTCTCTTTTTTCTTTTATCAGTGGACCTACTTTCTCACCTATAGAGGAGGGGTAGCATTCCCATTCTTCATTAATCTTTCGGACTCGCCCTTTTCAATGGATCAATGAACCAGCTCTTGATGACCGAGATCTTTGGAAAAACGTTTATCCCACCTTGGCTATTCTTAGGTTTAACTTCCCTGGGCCCCCCTTTAAATTTTTTTCCCCTTTAGAGAGACTCATCGTCTATTTTTATCTATTTTTTCTCTGTGAGGGCCCAATTGTCCCTTTTCTCCTAGAAATTGAATTATACCCCCCCTTGACAATGAGAACTAAATCTTGACAGGCGTGTATATTATCCAACTAGCAAGAATTCATCTCCACCCATGCTAGAGATGTTTTGTTACCTTAGATCCTCTCTTGAACCTCTTCTGCCTATTCCCTTTCTATCCTTTCCTTTTTCGTGTTAGTTGGGATTCTTTTTTTTTTCCTAGTTTCTCCTCTTTTTTCATCGGGCCCACTTTAGTGGTTTTTTAGACGATAGGTATGTTTTCCCCACAGGTGACTTTTTGCTCCCGGCTCTACAATTTGAAGATATTTTATAACGTTTGCGATTCCCACTGTTGTTTTTTCCCCGTTTGTGCCTTACCCTCTCTCTTTTCCCCCTGATTTTCCTTATTTAGTAGGATCCCTTTTTTTTCCCCATTTTTCTTTTTCTTTTAGTTTTTTCCGTGCCTTCTGTTTTTCTTCTGGTTTTGTTTTTGTTGGCGGAACACGATTTGGTATTTGTATTCTTTAACCTCCCCCCTCCTTTCGCTTGTCTTATTTTTTTCCCCCCACTTTATTTTCCAGTGACCGTTTTTGCTCCTTTTTATGGGCTGTTCCCCATTCTTTTCTGGTTACTGTGTGATGACGACTTTCTTCAGTCCCTCCTTTTTGATGAGTCTGTGTTTTTTCCTTTACCGGGTTTAGAGCTCCTTTCCCCAAGATCCCCTACTCTATGAAGAGTAGACTCTCAAGTCCCTCCTGTAGTGTCTTGTTCTTCTTTCCACTATTCATTTTCAAAATTGCAGCTCTTTTTTTTTGGACTCTAACTCCTTTTTTCCCCTCCCTGTCCTTTTCTCTGTGCCGGGTATTCCCGTTCTCTCCTCATTCAAGTCAGGTGAAATACGTCCTTCTTTCTTACCTCTTCTTTCTTTAAATGTCTCCCCCTTCTGGGTGTATCGATTTCTTTCGCCTTGTGCTCTTTGCGATGCGTCCTCAACATATAGCCTTTTGCTTTTTCTGCCCTGGCCAAGCTCCCTGGTTTCGCCACCCCCCTGTGAGGTTGTCTCTCTCTTAGTGTCATCTCTTTCCCCGGGAATCTAGGGTATTTTCTCCGCATCCCCATTTTCTTTTAAGCCATTTCCTTTATAGTTCTGGGCCCCCTTTCTTGCTCTCTTTGAGGTTTTCCCTTGCGTGCTTCCGACCGGATGGCTAGGCACGATACCTAGGTCTACCTCTAAACAGAATGTCTAGTTTTTGAATAATCCTCTTTTTGGTTGAGAGAGATCATCGCCAGTTAGGGAGAGGTTCTTTTTTATGCCCCCCTCTTGTTCCTTTCGATTTATTTTTCATTTTGTACCTTCTCCCCTTACGATACTATCTTCAGACCCTTGCCACCCTACTCTCCAGATTCTTTGGTTCCTGTTCCCCAAAGATTTCCCCCAGCGTACTCCCCTAAAATCTTAAGGTCCCTTTCTCCTCATTACTTCGCTCCCCCGTTTTTATAGAAATTTTTTTTTTATCAATTCTCTTCTCCAAACCTCACCCTTTAGTCAATTCGTCGCATCGTGAAGGACCCCTTCCTCCCTAACTCTCCCTTTCCAACCTCGCCCGTTCTTAGAAAATTTTACCCACCTCCCCTTTCCCAGGTCGCCGTGTGCTCTGCAACCTCTTTTGATATTATTGTTTCATGTCCCTGGAAATAACCAACCTTTCCACCCGATCCCGCCCCGTCCCAAGAAACTTTCTCATCTTCTTCTTCAAATTCAGATAAGTGGTCCCCCTTTTTTTGTGACTCCTTGTCAGCTTTCCCTCCTCTATTCCCATCAATGTCTGGAATGTCTCACCTCTCAAGCTCTTTTTTTTACCCTTATGTTTTTTTTTCCCCGACTCTCTCCCCTCTATCTTTAACAGATTCCACTCTCCCCCCAGGAACCTTGAAAACCTTTTTTCGAGTCACCCTTTTTCTCCTCAACCAATGCGTCCCCCTATGGTTTAAACCGACACACTTACGCTATTTCAACTTTCCCCCAAGATTTTCCCCCTCCCTCCCAATGGAGTCACCCCCTATTTTATTGCCTTCTCCCAGACTTGTAAGCTTGTCTTTCCCGTAGCCCCCCCCCTTATAATTACTTCCCTACCTTTGAATGCACTGACCCCTACCCCCATCCCCCCTCTCCTTTCTGATTCCGCCCCCTTTTCCCCTCCTGACAGAGTTCCCATTTTTCAAAATTATTGTTGATTTCAGGCCCCTTTTTCCCCTGAACCTTTCATTCTCCCTATTTCTTTTCCCTCTTTCCTCTTTTTATAACTTCCTTTCACCCCGTCAGTGAAAAATACTAGCTTTTCTTTCTCCCCCATTCCCTTTGAAGATGCCCCTTTGCTTTCCCGAGTCCCACGCCGTACAGAAGATGAAGTCCATGCAACACCCTTACATGTAGCAGATTTCATCTGATTCCCTACTTTCCCCCCCTCTGAGATCCCGCACACCTACGCTCCTCCCTTTGTGCGAGGACCTGAGGTCTCTCGTAATTTCTAATCCTCAAGCCACCTTTAACCCCTCCGTTTTAAATTTTTTATGCCCTATTCCTTTTCTATTTTTTTGCCCTTGAGGAAAAATGTCTTGAACCTTTCCTGGTCCCTCCCAAGATGCCCCCCCCTGTCGATCCAACTCTCCCAGTAGAGTTCTCTTTCCACAAAGGTCTTCAAGAAGGTTTCTCTCCCTTGACGTCTCCCCTCGACCCCCACGCAACTTTCTAGCCAGTGGCATCCACTTTTTGCCACCCCCCGCCCTATTGCCTCCCTTCTTCCCCAGTTCTCTACCCCCGTCTACCCCAGTCCCTATTCATACTCAGTATGTTCGCTGTCCTTTTGCTCCCTTCCCCGCCGATACCTCTCAAAGTACTTTCCCCGATTCATTCTACTCAATCCCGATGAATACCTTTCCCCCGCTATTTTTCTTGCCTTCCTAATCTTTCATTTTCGATCCCTATAGTTTTTTCCCACCCAAATTTCCCCCCATTCATGCTCTGTTTAACTTAGCCCGAAATCGCCATGTTCTTTGTGCAACTCTTTTTTCCGTCTAGCTTCTCTTTTCTTTTCAGACCAATATCCACGTTTAGAGAATTGTGTTTATTTCTTCTTAGACCCCCCCCTCACCTTTTCCCCCCCGAGCAATCCTTTTTCTTTTTTTCACATACACACCAATCGTTCAAGAACTCCCCGCACCTCAAGGGTTTCTTATTTCGATTTCATTCTTACTACGATCGCAAGCCGTTTTCCCGCCTTCCCCCTTCTCCCACTTGTGCTTTTCCCCCTCTCCTCTTCCTTCCCCCCTTACTTGGCACACTTTTCCCCCCCACCACACTCTTTTTACCACCCCCCCTTTCCAATTCCTCCCCTCTCACACCTCCCCCCCTAGGCATTTAAAAGTATCCCCTTCCCTTCTGCAGTTTTTTCTTGTGTCCTCGCATACAGCTCCACCCCACCCTTTTTTTCCCCTCTGTCAGACCGCCTGATACTCTCTTTTTGGTAAAAAATTTTTTCTAATCTCCCTTTCTTCCTCTGCAAATCATGAAATTCCTTTTACCCTTTACCACCAATCCAGATTTCCTCTCCTGCTTTAGAGAAAATTCGACCTTTTTTAATTTCCCCATAGAACTGCCTTCCCCCCTCACCTTTAATTTTCATCCTGACATCTTTTTTCCCCCCCCGCTTCACTCCACCTTCGGAATTTTTCATCAGAAGGCCACCCACCCCTCGTCAGAAATGATAGCCCGCCTTCACCCTCGGAATCCCCCCTGGCGACCAACACCTCCATTTCATCTGCCTTTCCCCTTTATTTCACCCCTCCCCTTACCCCATTCATAAATTCTTTTCTCCCTCCGTAAAGCCCCACCCCTCACCCCCTTTAATGATTACAACTCTTTTTTTTCTGGTAATTGATAACCTCCCGAACCTGTCCCGTTCCATTCTCAGATTCTCGCCCTTCCATAGTCCCCTCTGCCACCCCCACCACTGAAGAATTCTCTTCCTACCCCCCCCCCCCCCATGAGTTGGCACCAAGCCGGTCCAAATCAATTTATTACTAAGTCTTCTGAGTCCCCCCCCCCTTACTTTTCGACCCTTTTTCCTTTTTCCCCTCTTTTTGCTCCTTCACTCGCTGTAGTTGAGGTCTTTCTTTGTCTCTCTCCTTAAAGCGTCTTTTCCTTTAACTTTTGAGCCTACGCGCTCCTTTTTTCCCAATGCAACCCTCCTTCTTCCTTGTTTGAAAGCT
>Ga0179591_1271352_pt1 | contig 18177 bp, 22 predicted proteins | sample CZOMad2_1_08_16f_FD_182891 | JGI IMG/M metagenome (GOLD analysis project Ga0179591, IMG submission 182891) | Vadose zone soil fungal communities from Angelo Coast Range Reserve, California, USA - CZOMad2_1_08_16fungal (PacBio error correction) | ecosystem: Environmental > Terrestrial > Soil >... | reverse complement strand
AGCGGCATTGATGTGTCCCCTCCGTTTTGCTTTTTTTTTTCCCCTTGAAATTCCGGCACCTTGAGAACCGGGGCGCTTTTGTTTCTTTTTGATGTTTTAACCTTCCTCCTGTGACCCCGCAAGCCCCCTTGGTCGACGAAACGCTCTTTAATCGCCTCAGTCCACGTTTTTGCGAGGTTCTTGCTTTCGCTAGACGTAATAGGTCGTCCAAACGTAACCAATCTTTTTGACGTTTTTCCCGAGCTCTTTTTGACTTTTCGTATCGTTGCCCAAGATATTCATCTCCAACTGACTCTCTTTCTCCGATGACCACTACGGGTAAACATACTTCATGGACGGAGCCTATTTTTTGAGCGGTGTAAACACGCGATTTACATGTCCTCTGCGTCTGACTTTTTGTGCCATTTGATTGGATAGTGAACCCTCGTTTTCCTGCAGATCTCGACGAACTGCCCCTTTTTCGAGAAACTTCTAACCAAGACATACAGGAAAGTAGTTTTTACCCCCCGATTTAGAGTGTTGGTAGACCCAGCCTGCACTCTGCCCTTCTACCGAACATTGGGACTACAGGCTTCTTCGCATCATAGCCCTCTCCCTCCCGCTTCCCCCCTTCTCCTTCCCCTTTCCGTCCCTCACGGCCTCCTACGTTTGGAAGTTTCCCGTTTATTGCAGGTCATTATTCTACGGGTAAGCGTTCTGTTTGCCTTCTCCCAGATTATCGTTCCCGCCAACAAGTAACGAATTGGTGAATCCCGGGGGGTCCTTTGTTGAGGCATCCCCGTAAACCCCCCCTTCTGTGACGCAGTGATCATTCGCGCTTTAGCTATATGAGTTCTCTTTTTCAAGGTCTGTCCCCCCCCCACAATCCTCCTCACAGCGGTTTCGACGTGTCTCGCGGCTTGTGCACTTGCACCATCACCTTTTGCCCTTAGAAGTTGTCCTCGCTCTGAGGGACTCAATTAAACTCCCCCCCCTTACATATTCTTTACTCACACTTGTTTTGCCTCTTCTTGCGAGTTAGTTCGTCCACTGAGACCAGCTGATCAGATTCCCTTTCTGGATTTCCTTTCCCGCCATCGGCCCCAATATCCGTCGTGCCGGCCATTTTTTCCTTTTAAACTGACACCCTTTCCCCGAGATAATACATCCGTGGCGTTCTTCGGAGATCGTGCTCTGGGTCTTTTTTCAACATCTTCTCGCACAGAAACTCTCCCGCAGCGCCCGCATGATTTTTCTCTTCCGCGATCTGTTTGCACCCCCTTTTTTTTGCGTTTTTTTGGTTTTTTTTCCCCGTCTCTCCTTGTCCTCTTTCCTCCCCAGTTTTTCACCGAGCGGCACTTCCCTTCGTGGTGCCTCCGATTTTTCCATAAACAGCTTTCCCCTGAACGGGGACCATGCCTGTCACAGTGGTAGCCAATTTTTTGTCCTGTTTGCACACCTTCGACGAATGTCCACCTTATACTTCTTTTTCTAAAGCTGGCTCCTTCCCTTCTTCCGCTTACACCAACCCCTTATGGGAGTAATAGGCCTTCCCAGAGGAGCGTTTCCTTTTCCGTCGTATGTGCAACAGGCTGGACGAGTGTCCCATCCCACCCCCCGTTTCTTCTCTTCCCCAGAATAAAGTCTGCAGTTCCCCACAAGTGGCTGCCTTTTTCTGATCGACTGCCTCCCGGGCCACTTGACTTTCCTCCTCTGTGAAGCGCGACCTTTTCCCTCACAGGGTGGATTTTTTTGCGCGGCGCTGTTGTATCATCCTTCTTGCTGCGCTGCCCAGTGCTTATGTTCGTCTTTCCCCCTGTGACCCCTTCCGACCTACTTTCATCGCACTCTTATTTCGTCGATGGGAAAAACTCACGAAGGGAACCTTCTAAGCACAATGCTTCTTTGGCAACATCGTCTTCCTAAATGAGCTCTTTGAAAAGAATTCCTTTTCTGGTGGTTACCCCCTCCTCATTGAGCAACTCGGTCTCTGGTCTTTCGTGACCGATTTCCTGAGCCCCGGCCCCGCTCATCGTGTTTAGCGGAAGGTTTCTTGCTTTAACTCTCCCCCGGGCCAGATTATTGTAATTCCAACCGGAACTTTCTTCCTGATTGCACATGGCAGCCCTAGAATCTTTCTACCCAAAACTCTATAGGTGGATTTGCATTTCCTTCCACTCTTTTTCCGCCTTCCACTCCCCCCCTAGGGAAGGCCCCATAATTTGCTACAGACTGTACCCAAGCGGTATCCCGGCGACGTCACGTTAAAGCGCTCTCCCCTTCCCTTTCTAGTTCCCCCCCTAAATCCACCGATTTCTTTTCTTGAGAATAATCGATTCTGAAAATGTGGGGTCGCCCTCCCTTGGGTATATCCACGCGGGCAGTGCCCTTCTTCGCTGCATTCGGTATGTTCCCTTTTTTTTTTTATTGACTCTATCTGGCTATCTTCTCGAATTGGAATTCCCCGAAGTGCTCCCCCTGATGTCAAAGGGGTTTGGCGTGTAATCAATCAGCGTCTTTTTTACGTCCTCCTGAAGCCCCTCGAGATGTTGTCATTTTCTCCTCTTCTTTTGTAGACTCGTGTCTCTGCAGTGTCTCTTTCTATAATATCCATCAATAATTTTTTTTCTTCCTCTTTCCCGAGTAGACTGAGTCCCCCCGTTTTACTCTTCATCGCGACATTTTAACAGCTTCGATGTTACCTGATGATCCTTTTCCCGTTTCTATTGCTTCCGACCCTCCCTGGTCGTCCTACGCTGTCGGTAAGTACTTACCTGCAAGCTCTAGCTCGAATTCCCCTGTTTTTTTTTTCACCTTAAACACGGCTCTTGAAGTGCAGCGCCTCGGCAGCTGACCCCCTTTTGGATTTTCTTCAACATCTTCTGGCCATTGCCTTAAGTTGATTGCGCAATCAGAGGCCAGTTGGCGGTTGCCGTAGGGCGGCTTGTTTCAGGGGCTCGCGGGCCACGTTAGTCGCGCTATTTCTGAGTTCTTCCTTCTTTAGAAAGATCCTTGATGCTAATTGGTCCTGCCTGTCATTTTACAACTATTGCCTCAAATGCAGCTTGGCCCTTCTCGTCGATTTTTTTTTTTTGTTTGACCTTACCCCTTCTACTTTAAGGTTAGATCGATTGTAGACCTGGTTTGTAACGAGTTTGGACGCTTTTGGCCTTGTCGTTTTTAGAGTTTTGAGCCCTCACTCAGAATTGGTGTTTTCTCGGAATGATCCTCGGCGATGAGGTGACTGTTGCTCTGGATGATGAGGGTCACGCTAGGCCCGGATTCTTCTTTCAGTGACCTCTTCTGCAGCCCACCTTTTTTTCTTTTCATCGGACCTAGAGTGAGTCTGTTTGAAGAATACGTAGGAAGTGCCTGACCTTCTCGTTTCGTTTGTCCGTCAGAGTCTGTCTTGGGTTGTCGTTTTATATTCTTTCTCTTCCGGTTTGATTCCCCCCGTCCCCTTCCCAAGAAACAAATGTGTTGCCGCCTTACGCGTATTCACACCTGGCTCCCTTTCGCCGTGAGGCCGTCGTGGCCCCGTTTGGGCTTCTCAGCTCTTTTCCGTCCTGGAATACACTTGCTACAAAGAGTCTTTTTTTTTTGGTCAGAGAGTTCTTTTTTTTGTCAACCGTAACAGCTTAATTTCGTTTTATTTTTCTACTTGAGGGACTCCTCCTTCCTTCCGGGTTGTTGGTTTTCCTCTCTTGTTGCAGCGGGTGAAGAGTTTTCGAGACTGAAGTTTTTATTGGGTCTTTTCCGGCTGTTCCTTTGCCGTGCCTCGTGCCTCCTAGGTGCACCCCCCCCTCGGCCCCCCCGTCGCAGCCCCCCGTCATTCACCCACTTTTCACCCCCCGGTACACAGACAGAGCCGTGCCCCCCCCTCCCACACGGCCAGTCCTGGCCGGCGCTGTGTCGTTTTCCGCTCCTCTGGTCATTGCTCGCCCCCGGCGATCCGCGCCCCCGACCCGCCCAATCCTCGCCCCCGACTCCCCCCTAGGTCACAAGTGCTTTTGAATGTGTACCTTGTGTCGAGAGCTTTCGTGGCCACCTCGTTCGATCACGAGCCTTTCTCGCTACCCTCGCGCCAAGAACGGACTCCCCGACACCCTTTTCACTTTTCCACATCTGTATATTTGGTGCCAGATTCTTTTCCTCCGAGTACCCTTTCACCCCCAGGATTTCCCCTTTGATGCAGTGCTTCAGACTTTTCCGACGCATATTCGGCAGCTTTTTTTTTCTCCTACTTCCCCGGCCTTCCGGTCCTTCAACATTGTGGATTCAGCGTGATTGAGATGTGACTTCTTGTAAATTTTCTCCTCCCACGCCGCGACGTTCGCAGCTGCCCCCCGACTTAATGTTCTCTTTGTCCCACACTTTCTCCAAGCTTCCCCCTTGTCCGGTTAATTTGACAAGATCTAAAGCAACTTTCTCTTTCCCGCATGACCTTCCTGCCCCGTGTGGACTGGATTCCTTCTCCCAGGTCACCCCCCCTGGATTAGTCCCCCGCAAAAGGTTCACTCCAAGTCTTCGTTTTTCGAAGCCGATGACCTTCCGACCCCGGCAGAGAGGGACTCCTTCCTGAGACATTTTTTCCTTGAGCAGTTCCCATAATAGGTTATCTTTTTCACACGTTGACTTTCGACGTGGCTGTGCAATTCCGTTTCTCCCCCTGCCTTCAGATTAAACTTTGTACGTCCCTTTCGTCTCGGCGTCAAGCTTTTATTTTTCGCCACACCCGCCAGCTTTCCCCTTTTTCACGGTGGCGGTGGCGTCTTCTTCCCCACTTTGCCGTTTTTTAGAGGAGACTTAACTTTTCCTTAAGGAATTGACCACTTTTCACTCGTACTTCAATTTACCCCCCTACTCCCAGCCATCGGACCCTTTTACATGTCTGCTTGGGAAAACAAGATATACCTTTTTTTTCCCCCCGTTTTCATTCTTTCTGTTTGTACTTTTTCGGAAGGCTGACATCTTCTAAAGAAGCTTAGCAGTCCTTTCTCGGTGAATGGAGCATAAGTACCACTCCTTACTCCTTCGGCGCTTTCATGGTTCTTTCCTAGGGAAGGCGATTCCTCCACGTTGGCCCTCCCCTCCCCCCCAGTGTGACCGTCTTCTCTTCAAAGCGTTAGACCTGAGTGGGGCCCTTCGTGGAGCTGGGAACATCGTGTCAACACCTGCACGTTTTTTCCCGCGACCTACCGCTCTTTTCTTCCCCCCACCTGCTCCTGAGATGCTGCCGGATCTTTCACCCTTTTCTCTTGCCCGCCCTCCTTTTTTTTTGTCGAGAGCGAGTCTTACTTCCCCTTTGATCTTTCTCGGTTTAAGTAGTGAGGCCATCCCTGATTTTTTTCCGGCGCCGGCTTTTTGCGGGCAGTGGGTTTAAGACCTCTTTTCCCCCCCCCACTTTTCCTCATTCCTCAAATCGTTGTGGGCAGGTTTCCTCGTCTAACGGTGGGTTTTTTGTCCTTGTTGGTTTTGCCCTTAATTTTGCCAGTCAACCTCCCCCCCTTCCTGCTCCTGGCCCTCCATTTCTTTCGGATGTCCGTTTACCGATGTTCTAATGTTTTAGCCTTCCCTCCGCGCGTTTTGTACATCAATTATTGGATATTAAATCATGATTTGTCTTTTTTTTTGTAGTACCCCTGACAGCCCCCCAAGGTAATTTCTCTTCTTTTTCTTTACCGGCCTTGACTCATTAAATCTACGCGGATGTGGCAGATAGGCCCCTTCCTAGCCCCGCGGGGTGAGATGACTCCTCCAGAACCCGGAAATTTTCTTGCTAGTTTTTTATGGTTTAACTTGAAATCCCTCCCCTCTGCTCTCCCTGTTAAAAGCATTTTAAAGGTGATTATTTCCCCGATCGACTTTTTCGCTCGCTTGTTCTTTTTCAACCGGCTCTCCCCCTTTACCACCTAATATCCTGCGTAGTCAATAGTTTCTGTAGTGGGAAGGACATTTTCCCTCCAGTAGGAAGTCCCTTTCCCTTTCTCCGGTTGTTTTTTCCCGCCCGGTCATCTTGCTCGATGATTCGTGATCTCACCTTTTTACTCGGCTCCCTGGTGAAGAAGGTTGTCCTCCCGGGACTTTAAGGAAAACGGATTTTTTTTGGCTGGATCTTCTAGAACTAGCGTTAGGTAGATTGACTGGTCGTCTTCCGGTTCTGTACCCCCCACCCCTTACGGTCCCCATTCGGGGGTCCAATCTTGTTTCTCGCTTGCCGCCACTCCTTAGAATGTCCCGCAGCAGTTCTATTTCTTCCCCGCGCGGCGTTTGGAGATGGAGTCCGCTAGTGACCCCCCTTCTCTCCCCCTTACTGAGACCAAAAGTTTGAAGACCTGTACTTGCGATTTCGTTGATCCTTTTTTAATTGCCTTGATTCCTTGTTCTTCTGGCCCGTCGGTAGAAGCTTCTCTTTTTTGTCGTCCACGCCGTTTTTTTTTGATTGTTTAACTTCCCCACCTTCCGGGCCCTTGTTGTATCGAGTGGGAACCCGTTTTTTGCTTGTGCGCTGTTGTTTTCCCTCCTGCACCCCTTTCACACACGGGGCATCGTTCGTCCTCACTTTTTCGTTGATTAGCGCGGGCTTTCGTCTCCGTGTTTGAAGTTGCTGCCGACTTTTTTCGTCTTCTGATTTCATTTTTACGGGTTGCCGCGCCGGCCTCGACGACAGTCTGACTCTTCCAATTTTTCCTGAGTTACGGTTCCCTTCCTCCTCCGTCCCCCTGGCCGACCCTCTTTTTTTCTTCCCCTTTCTGAATCCCTCTTTTCATCGCCACGGGGAATAGAGAGTTCCCCCTCTTTGCTTCACAAGTCCGTCCGTTTGCCCGGCGTACTTAGGATTTCGACCGTCCATGCGTTCCCCGGCTGTAAGTCGTTCTCCCTTTTCTCTCTTACCAATGATTCGTGGGAACGTTAGACCAAGATTGTTTCAATCGTTCTGACGGATTCCCCTTCCCTTCCTCTCTGAAGGTCCGGTTTTTTGCAGGCTACGGATTTTTCAATGGGGGATCCCGGATTCTCTTCGTTGGCAGATCGCACGGGTGAAGAGCCAGTCTTTGCAGCTGCTGGTTAGTGGCCGTCCACAATCTCGAGAACTTTTCACGGCTTCCATTTTTTCCTCCCCCCCCCCGGCCCCCCCCCCCCCCTCCATCACTCATGAGGAAAGCACCCCGCGGTGGGTAGGCAACCCGGTTGTCATTCGACCCCCTAGCCTCGAATGCCATAGTTTCCGGTCACCCTCAAGTAACCCTCCAGGGGATCGAATTTCCTGTGTCCGTTCTTTTTTTTCCTCGATATTTGCGCGTCGCTGCTCAATAAGCCGCCTTCCCAGAGATTCGATGTCCCCCCCTCGTACAAGGGTATCCAGAGCAGACCAGATTTTCCCCGAACCCAGTGCAAAGTTTCTCTTTTTACGTTTCACCCCTCGACGAGAAGGTCGGCCTGAATGCATTCCCCCGTTTTCGACTTTGACCTTTTTCGACAAAGAGACACTTTACCAGTCATTCGAGTGTCCCCCCTTGACTCACTAGCTACTCGTGCGCCCGCCGACGTTTCTAGCGTCCCTGCACTCCCTTTTCCCGGCTTCAACCTCTTAATCTTTCTCAGAGGAATAGTTTCCTTTTTCCCGAACATGCTTTTTAGCCCGATCAATCAGGGGGCAGAGGTTACAGCTGATAGTCGCACGCCCTTTTCTTCTGACGTTTTTGGCGTTCGCCCCTCAGTGGAAGATTACTATTAATCCCAGAATCACCTTTGACAGCGTGCTTCCAGAGATCACCCGGTGCGTTTGACGTTCGTACTTAAGCGGCAGTCGTCCTCGGTGACATTGAAGTTGACTGGAAGCTCTTTCTCTTCTTCTATAGATTCCTTATGTCCTCTCTCCCTATCTTCTACTCATTGTTTTGTGGGGAGAGATTCAGCGAGAGCCTTTCCTCTCGCAAATGCTATCCTCCTTTTCCTTCCCCAAAACACCAAAACAAAGTTTTTTCCCTTTCTTCCCTCTTGATTCGTTCCCTTCCTTGTTCTAGTACGCTAAAGGTCTGCAAGTGTAGGTATATATTGGTAAGGAATTCAAGGATTCTCCCTTTTCCTCTCGAGCTTCCGCTTTCCTCCCCACCACTTTCTCCCCGAACCGCGCATCGGCCTTCCGCATCTCTTTTTTACCACGTCTTCGGCCTTCCTCTCCCATGATCGCGGCGATCAGGTTCCACGGGTTTCCCTCTTGGGAGTTCTTCGAGTTTTTTTTGGGGCTCTCTTTGCTATTCCGTCGTCGGGTAGCCGCTAGTGCGGTAGTATTCCTTCTTGTATGTGTCCCCCCCCCCTCCTTTCCGAATGGCCCTGCTTCTTTTCGACTTTTTTAATTCCTCTCGCGGTACGTCAACTTTTAGCCGGGTCCCCCTTGTTTGGGTCGCACGTAAACCTGTTCTTCTTTTCCTTTCCTTTTTCCCCTTTCCCCTCCCTCTCTCGCGACTTTTTGGTGCAATGCGTTGGAAATGAAGTAAGGCTCTTTTTCGGTAGCTGTCGTCTTGCACCGCATTTGCTCAAACGTCTTCCCTCTTGCCGTCTCACGCCCCCTTTTCCCTTCGTTAAATCCCCCGAACCTGGTTCCTTCTGGGATGCTGAGGGTTACCCGCCATCGGCTTCCGATTCGATCTCGTTGTCCAGTGAGATTTCCCGAACACCGTCATGTGCCTTTCTCCGATGAGGTTTAAGGCTTCTTTTTTTTTGTTGGTGCACTTTAGTCATGAAATTCTCGATCTTAGTAATGGCGGCCGTCCCTCTTGAATGCATCTTTGGTCGATTAGTCTCTCAACACGAGCCCTTTCCCCCCCCCAGACGTAAGTATCCCCCAAGACTTAGCGACCCCCCTGAGAAAGTCCAGCCGATTCTGTACGGCTTTCCTTTTTTTGACTCTTCCTCAGTAGTGCCGGAATTACTTGCTCCCATTCTCTTTTTCCCCTTTTTTCAACTGTCGCAACCCGGTGAGAACTCGCCAGCCGTGACATCCATTTTTGGTCTCCTCGGTCCTCCTGGACGCCTGGGTGAAGCTTTCCTCTTCTCTAGGTTTTCGTTGGAATCGGGAAATTGTCCCTCTTTTATTTTTTCGCCGCCGTTCGACATCCCTTGGCAGACGAATTGTTTTTCTCCGTAATATTCCTACCAGAAGAATGGTTTTTCCCTACAAGAAGCCTTCCGGTCCCCAATACTCGGCTTATCGACTTCAGACGGGCCCACTCCGTTGTCCTTCTCTCTTAGGACTCTCTCCCTCCCGCTGGGGCGTGTTTGTCTGAGACCTTGCCATTCTGACCCGCGCCTTCCCCTCTCCGTCGCTTTTTTCTACTTTTTTTGATTCCCTTCAGGAAAAGTTATCTTTGGGCCGTTTCACCGCCTTTTTATCTCTATCGGCCTTCGGTGCCCCCTGGACGTTCCATATACCTTTTCTGGCACTCCTCTCTACCCCTGAAGCAATTTTGCGGCCTGTATTTTCTGCGGATTCTTTTTTGTTCGGTCTTTCCTGATACCTTTCCTCCCCAAACTTAGAGTCAGAGCTGGAAACCCTTGTCACCCCCTGATGTGATTGCTGCACCCAAGCCGCTTTTTTCTACACCCCGCCTGTATTTGGGGGGCGACCTGTTTTTTCTAAATACTCTCCCTACCTCTCTTCCCCCCCTTGATCCGCAGGGGTGGTTGGGGAAAAAGGAAAACCCCGTCATGGAGCCAAACCCGACTGGGCCCCTCCTTCGTGCCGGTTTCACCTTCACGATCAGCGAGGAGAAGCCAGCGGCCCCTCTTCCGACCCCTGACTTCCCTGTCAGGGAGCAGAGAGGAGGTGGTTCTTTGAATCCGTCCTCATCACTGGACTACTCTTTTCTATTTGCTTTTCCCATTCTTTGCGACCAGAGTCCTTCCGCACCGGCTCCCTTCCCGCACTCCTGGGCACGTTTTCCCGGCTCCTCCTTCTAGCCTCTTTTTTTCTTTTTTTCTGCCCATCATCGCCAGGTTTCGGTCCTGGTCGTGATTGCTCGCCCGGGGGCAGTCGCGCTCTTCGCCGCCTCACGGCCGTAGCTCACCCTTTCCCTTTCGTTCCATTACCCCCCCTACGCCGTGACCCTTTTTCTCGGCCTGGTTCTGACCATAAGCAAAGACTTATTTTCCTTTTCTCCGTAAATGTTTTTGATTTCTTCCCCCCCCCTCGTTGAGTTCTTTTCCCATCCCTCTCTTGCCTTTCTCTTACTATCTTTCCGACGGCTTGCTCAATCTAAAATCCCGCTGCAGTCTCTTTTTTTTGTGGAACACCGCCCTGACCGCCAGGGCCAACTTTAACTGATCCTTTTTCCAGATTTCCTTAGAACCCTTCTTCAAATCCCCCTTGCTCTTTTTCAAACGGCTGTCCCCATTCCCAGGAGGTCTTCCCTTTTACTCAGTCCGAAACAACTGATTTGGTTCCCTAGCAATGACTTCTTCCTCCCCCTCCCTCTTTTCCCTCGTTTTTTTTTTTTTTTCTCTGCGAAGACCTTCCTTATTTGTGACCCTCTTTGTACCTTCTTGAGTCCTTAACTGGCTTCGTTTTCCCGCCTTGGCGTTCAGGTTTCTCATGTCCATTCCTCAGCACCACCCGGTAAAGAAACCTGTTTTTCTGTCTACTCCCCGGTAGCCTCCTTGGTACAAGGGTTTTTCTTGGTCCTTGAGTTGGTTTGAGCCGTCCCTCGTTTTTTGTTCTCCACCAACTTCCGGCTTCCTGTGTCTTCTGTGCTATTGTCTGCGTTCGAACCTCCTTCCCCTACAACTGATCTCTTTTATCCAGCTTGACCCCTACTTGTGGCCAGCATCACCTCTTTTTCCCGGTCTCTCCTCTCAAGCATGAGGTAATAATTTTCCCTTTTCCTCTGGCTTCTTCTTTCACCTGGCCTCCAACGTCTCCGGCCCGTGACCGCGACTGACCTCCGCACTCTCCCCTTCCCACAGGGTTCTCGCCTCCCCTGAGGAAAGTAGCAGTGTAGGGTATTTTTGCCGCAAGGAGGGGTTTTGGGGTTCCCCCTTTGGGGGGTTGGCGTTTCGTACGGGTGCCAATTTTTCCCCTGCCTGTTCCCTCTGCTTCTTTTCCTGAGTGTGGTATTTCAGCTTTTCCCCTTTTCCTTTTAAAAGGGACGGCATCGAAATTCGATTTTTCCTTCCTTTTCTTTGCCGGATGAGGGATTTGACTTCTTCCCTGAAGGCCTGTGCTTTTCCGTAAGTTTAATCCTAGTTGGTCACTTGCATCCCTTGTTGGCCTTCCCGTTTGCAGAACATGGATGGGGTCGTTACGTCATTAACCCTCTCCCCCCCCGTGCTGTTCGCCAGTCCCTTCGTGCTTGGAGGCGTTCCTTCTTCAACCCACCCGTACTCCTTGTAACAGGATGTCGCCGGTTCTGGCTTGTTTTGTTCGCCCCTTCCCACCAGCCTTGTAAGTTTTGAGGACCACTTTTTAGATGTTGCGTCCTTTCGGCTTTTCTCATGCTCTTTTCCTCTTAAGGATATCATTCCTTTTTTCTCTTTTTCAGAATTGAAGCCCCCCCCTGGAATACCCTTTTTTTTTCCTTCTTCTTGCCGAGTGTGTCATTGGATGTTCTATAAGAAGTCTCTGTTCTGCTTCCGTCACCACATATGACGATTACCCCGACCCCAGCCGTTGCGTCTTCCTCTCATGTGTAGCACCTCCCTTGGACGGTGACATTCTTTCCAAGTGGAGCAGTTTTATGAGTTCTCCTAATATTCTCGACAATATTCCCCCTAGAGGTTTTCAGTCCGCCTTACTCGCATGAGCTTTTTTCCCCTTATCTTTTTAAGTTGAGAGTATTAGCAGTATTCGGGTTTTTCCCCAGAGATGGTGTCTCTTTTGACCTCGACCCTTCACCTCCCCATGTCTCTCGACGAGGAGTGGCCACTGTTCCTCCCCTTTAGTCTGCTTCTCACAGGCAGCTCATTTGGAAGACCGTTCCAGGTAGCCTGTTCCTTCTAAGTACCATTTCCTGAAGCCTAGTTCCCCCCTCGTCACCGTACCGCTTGAGGCTCAATAGTTTCCCGAGTTCAGTCTCCCTTAGAAAAGGAAGAGTCCCTTGTAGTTTCCATACCATGTTACACCCCCAGACTCTTTTACCAATCTCAAACAACGGCTGCCGGCACCCGACCGACTTCTTTCCCCCCCTTTAAACGCCCGTAAAATCTCTGGTCGATGTGCTTTACTCGAGTCTTTTCTGGTTTCTCGGATTTCGCCGTGGTAACGGTGGTCCCCGGTCTCTTCCACAGTCTTCCTTTGCTTCCTGACGCATTGAGGAAGAAGTCTCTCTTTTCTGAACCACCCCTTCCCGACTTCATGAGGCCCCCTACCTTGCAACAAAAATCCCCGGCGGCAGTTTTCGTCTGATCACACTTCTTTTTTTTCCCCCCCTGAACCCTTCTCTCCCTTAGACCACGACGAAGAAGTTCCCACCCTTTAATCCTTACTTGTATCCAGTCAATTTCAAACTTTCGAGTGGGCTCCGGCGGTGCGGTACTGCCACTAGACCTTGTTTCTCTCGGTTGTCCACGGAAATCCAACCGAGATTTCCTTTTCCCACCGCCCCACCTTTCATCGCTGACTTCCGAACCCGTTTCCTAGTACTCTTTATTTCCACCCCCACATCCGACTCTCTCCCCCCAGGCATCGTTGGTAGATTGAACCTTTTGCCTTCCACTTTCTGTCGCCCCTCAGGAGAGTTTCCATCCAAGCCGGCCTCACTACCTCGACCTCATACCAGCTCCCCGAGAACAGCTACTGGAGGACTCACCCGCATTGCTTTTTTCTGGGGCAGCGAATCGCAATGTCCCCCTTTCTCTTCTCCCCCTATCCCGGTTTTTCCTCCCAGACCCTATTATGCGATATCCCGTGTTTTAGTTTCACTCTCACGTTGAGAGCGTCTCTTCAGACTTCTTTTCCCCCGAAGAGCTCTGCAGATGCCCCCGGTGAGTTGGTTTCTAACCCTCTCCCTGGAACTTCCCTGGAGAGGTTCCATGAAGATCGAGCGTAGAGATTAGTCGTCAGTCCCCCTTTTTCTAATTGTCCTCCCTTTGTTTTTTTTAGATGATGACGCCCTTCATCTATCGTCTTTCTTCAATTCGTACTCCCCTCTTTCCTCTGAAGTCTTTTTTCATCTTTCTTTCTCCGTCAGAAAGCAAAGGTAGGTCGCCAGTATGACAGAGTCGCCGCTTCTTCCTCTTTCGTTTCCCCTCACCCCCCGGTCTCATACGAATCTTCATATCGCTGACCATGGGACCCGATGATTTCTTCCCTCTCCCTTGGAATTGACTCTAGTTTTTCTAGCCTGAAGCATTTCCCTTAGATCGATGCCCCCTTTGAAGTTTTCTCCTCCTATTAACGTTGCTTTTTCTCGCTCTTTATCGGCGTCCTGCTTGTATGATCATCGACGCTTAGGATCTTTTTCCCTCTTTTCTCAATTTCCTATCCTCCTCTGATTCCCAAAAGTGTAGAGGTTTGTTTTACTGAGTTGTTTTTTAGTCCTGCCTGGTTGGACACCCCTCTTTTTGCTGGCCTTTTTACATGACGGTGTCTCCTTCCCCCTCTCTTTGAGTGCAGCCCTCCCACTTCCCCCTTTTTTTTTTCCTGTGTCGAAAGGCAGGACATAAACTTTCCTTTATTGAATTCTGACTTTTTTCCCCCCCCGCCAGTCTCCCTTTCCTTTTGTTAAGTGTCCGATTTTGACTGAACTCATTTTTTGGATTTCCCTAAGCTCTTTCTTTTGAGATGAAGTTTCTCATTAGGACTTGCCCCTCGTAATTTCCGAGCTTTTTCCTGGTCTCCTTCAATCTTGGTCGTATCGGGTCGTATATCATCACCGGGTCTATCCCCCCAATAGAGACTCCTCGTCCCAAAGACCTTAACACACCCCCGCTTCCCCCTTAATATTTTCAGTCCTGGGCCCGGTTGAGGTTTGCGAGTGCGCTCAGCAGAATTCGAACTCTCTTTTCCCCAGAGTCGTTTACCATTTCTTGGTAGCGATCCCTCGGAGTCACTTAGCCATCCCTGTACCCTCATTCCTTTCGTTATATTTTGTCTTCTTTACATAGGCCCCAAGCTCTTGTTGTCCTAGGCTCTTCTGCTGTCACATTGTCTCTTCCTTTTTTATCCCTTTCCCTCTGTGCTTGGCCCCCCCCCTCCCTTCGTACACTAACCCCCCTTTGACTCTCAATTTCTTTCCCAATTTCGAGGGACAGGTTGACTATTTTACCCACCTCCTCCTGGTGACCCACCGTTGATCGCATACACGCGAACTTGCACTTTCCTCCTGAATAGTCTCGAATTCTTCCTCCTCGACGATTGTGGAACCCTGAAGAGGTTTCTCTCCCTCCTCCCCATTAGAGTCCTGGATCTTCTTGGTTTTCTCGATAGTTTCCCCTCATTATTAATCAGCGACGGCGATGGACTGCCAAATGGAAAATTCTTTGCATTCCTCCCCTTCTTCCCCCCCGAAAGTGGGAGAAGTTGGTAACAGTAATCTTTTCTTTGCGAAAGCCAACCGGAAGTTGGACAGGTATGCTTAGTGTTGGGCTTTTTACATTTTTGGCAGTTCTCCTTTGCCCCCGGCTCTTTCTCCCAAGTGAGCACGGCAGTGAGATACTTCCCCAAGTCAGACCCTTTTTCCCCCGCGGTCCGCTTCAAGCGCCCGTCTTGACAACTGCCTTTTCCCCTAAGTTGTTTTCCACTCCCCCTTTCTCTTACCCCCTCATTATTCTCCCCCCTCTTTAATTACTTTCCTCTCCCTTCCTCTTTGTTTTTTCATTTTACTTTTTCAACCCTTAACATGTCCAACTGCTTGCAAGGTTACGACCCCTCCCCCTCTAGATTCCTCCCCTTCTTACCCCGTCACTGAGATAAGACCCTGCTCTCTTAGCCACTTTGCCTAAGCATAATTACTCCTATAGGTCCCCTTTTCCCTCGATTGAATTTTTCCGTATGTCACTTTCTCTTTCAAGTGGCTACATTGAATAGCTTGGTTCGGGTCTTTTGTAGTCTTTCCCCTATAGCGTTTTCTCGTCCGTCCTACAGATTCCACACTTTCAGTTTTGATTGTCCCTATAGAAAGGGCCAGATTTTAGAGTTTCGACTAGGTACTTACGGAAGATGACCTGAACTTCCCCTTTTGTTGGGGCCCTTTAACTTCAGAGGCTTGAAAGTTGAATGAATAGGTTTTTCAGCTACCCCCTGAATTCTTAAGTTCGGTCTAATGATGATATGATGCTTAGATTAGGCTTTCCTCTTGAACGACCCTCTAGCCCTTCTTCCACTATTTAGGACGAGACGGAGCAGTCCAAAATTCCTCTGTCCCCCCGGTTCCTACTTCCCTTGGTTTCCCTTTTCCCTTACAATCTGGTGGACAGCCCCTTTTTCACGTAATCTCTCTTCCCGCGTTTTCCTTCTTCCCCAGCTTTGCTTGACGGTTCATTTGCTTCTCTTTTCCTAAATAAACCTTCTTGAGCGATCCCTTTCCTTTCATTCCCTCCGCCTTGCCCTTACCCCCCCACTGCTCCGGAGCTTCAAGATCACCCTTTCTCTTCTATATTTTCCCCCCCCTCCCACTTGTTTGTTTTGTTTCGATTTCCCCCTTCATTGCCTGAACGAGTGAAGTTACTTACTTCCTATTCCTTTTTTCCTCCTTTTTTTCCCTCCCCCTTTTGCATGTGTGTTGATCACCCTCTACCTCCTTCAAGAAACTTCCGTATTTTCCGATTTGTCGCCTCCCGCCCCCTTTTCCAACGGTTGAGAGGATGGGGTTCATACTTTACTTCACAGAACCCCCTTCCTTTCGCCCTTTTTATCTTTGCGGCTGTCGCGCTCTTCTTCGACACCTACACTCTTACTACCCAATCCTTTTATATCTGAACTAAAGCCTTGAAATCGACATACTATTCCCTTCTAGATCCTGCCTTTGTAGTAGCCCCCCTCCAGAATTCTGCACTGTCTTTTTTTCTCTTTGTAATTCTCCAGTCCTCTTCCCCTTTTTTACAAGCTAAGATTATAATCATCGAGAATCATGAAAAGTTGTGTAGATCCTCTTCCCTCCCGCCCCTGGACTGGTCTGTAAGCCCTATTCTTTTAGGCTAACGACTGACAGCTTCTCGCTCTTTTTTCCCCTCCAAGGTTCCCCATTTTGCACCAGTTTTCTTAGGTGAGTATCTTAAGATCCTTTTCCCCAACCTTTCGAATTTTCAACCTTTTTCCCCTCATCGAACCCGCATTTCGTACCTGCAATTTTTGGGATTTAAGTTCCTACCGACGCTCTCTCTGGTGTCGTCATCTTTCTTCTACTAGTGTATTTTTTCTGAACCTTTCATTGGCGGTGTCCGACGCTTTGGTTTTTTCCTTCCTTAATCCCCCCTCCCCCTTAGGGGAAGTCGCAGTAATTAGCGAGACCCTTTTCTTCCCCCCCACCACCCTCCCTCCCCCCCCCCCTTTCCCTACTTTAGTATTTTTGTCCTTCTTGTGCCGCCATCCCATCTTTGATTTTTTTTTTCCCATAAGGGACCGTAAGCGAGGGGATCCTTTCCCTTTCTAGCTCCAGTCCCTTTATTCTCCCCCTTCACCGCCTTACCCCCCACGATGTTCACGTCCTAATATTTTCCCCTTTAGCACGTTACCACCTTTCAGTAGCAACTGTATGATGATCCGCCAAAACCCCCTCTTACCTTTTTTACTATCTCCTTTTTTTTCTTCCATAGCTTTTCTTTCCATCATACGGCTTTGCCCCCCCCCCCCCCCCCGAGGGGCCCAACTTTCAGGGAGTCCTGCTGTGCCCACCCTTCTTCCCCTTCAAAACGTCTTCCCTCAGCTCTTCTTCCCACGCAGAGCCTCTTCTTGCGTGCGTTCCGTTTTTTTAAGGCTATAGCCATCTTTTAATGGGGGCCTTGATGAGTTCCTATTCTCTTTGACCTAGTCCCCTCCCTTCTCCTCTTCTCCTTCGAAGCCACCTGCTGATTCAAACTTTGAGTCTTCGAATCCAGACAGACATGGTTAGCCCCCCTGAGTTAATTTTCCGCCCCCCTCTTCCTCAGACCCCTGCAGATCCCAGTCTTTTTTTTTTTTTCTCCCGGTTCCCTGAGAATTGTTAAATTCAACTACCCGACCCGTTTCTTTCTCTTCAGTGCCCCCTACCTTTCCCCTCCTCTTTTTGAAGTCTCCCCCCAAAGGCTTGCAGGACAACTCTTTTCTCAGTCCCCCCCCAAGTGTAACAGTTTTCCATTACTTCATCTTCGTTATTTACTGACCTTTTTTTTCCCCTCTCCGGTGAGTCCCACTGGGTTGCCTGTCTTCCCTTTGTGGCTTTTTTTTTTTTTCCCGGGTGATCATCAACTGATCGAACGATACGAGATGGAGTTGACGACTTATCTCTCCTTTTCTCCCTCCCCTCCTACTTTCCTTTTTTCCCCCCCCTCCCGGTCACCCCTCATCACCACGTCTGATTCACCTCCAATGGACGGTTTTTTTCACACTTCAATTCTGACACATCCGAAGGATGCTTACCGTCATAATTCCCAGTCTCCCCCCTTTCAAAACTCCCTTTTCCCTCTTGTATCTACCTTCCGATCGCATCGTCGTTTTGATCCTCTTCTTTTTTTCCTATTTCCCCCCCCGCGACCCCCCCCAGAGCTAGTAGTCAACAACCAGGTAATCGAACTCATTTTAAATCCCCCCCCTTTCCAGTAAGTCGAAGCATGTTCGTTGCACCCCCCCCCCTCCTTCACTTGTGGAACTGTTGCAGTCCTCTTTCTTTCTGCTTTCAATTTCCCTTTTCTCCTGCCCTACGCCCCGATTCGTCCAAGAATGGATTTACTCCCCGTCTAATCTGAGGCTCCCCTCCTCACCTTTCCCCTCTCTGCTCGCCCTCCCCTCTTATTCTCACAATCTATTTCTCTGCTTTGCTGACCCCTTTTTGGCCAATTACGTTTGTAGTCAGATTCCCCTCTGTTTTTCCTTTCTCCTCCCCGTAACCCTTTTGGCTTTTCCGTTGATATTGATGTTTTCCGGTTCCAGCTTTCCCAACTCCCACTCGCTGCGAAAGATAGCGGTGGTTGGCGTTTCTCCTCCCCTTGAACAATTCAGTTTCCTCTTTAACAGAGAATTGTGCCTTGCTCCTCTTTATCCTTCGGCTGATTCTCTTCTGCGAA
>Ga0179591_1360541_pt1 | contig 18180 bp, 49 predicted proteins | sample CZOMad2_1_08_16f_FD_182891 | JGI IMG/M metagenome (GOLD analysis project Ga0179591, IMG submission 182891) | Vadose zone soil fungal communities from Angelo Coast Range Reserve, California, USA - CZOMad2_1_08_16fungal (PacBio error correction) | ecosystem: Environmental > Terrestrial > Soil >... | reverse complement strand
TTTCGAATTGTTGTATTTTTTCCTCCTTTCTCATCCAGATGTGGAAAAGTTCCCTCTTTTTTTTCCCCCGTTTTCTCTGTCGGGATTTTCCCCCTCTTTTTTCATCATGGCCGGAGCTTCTCTTTTTGATTGTTTGTTCTTCCTTTTTCCCTCAGAAAGATATTCCCCCTCCTCCCCCTTCCCGTCAAACAACGCCGTCCTTTTTTTCTGGATACCCCGCTCTTTCCCCCCTTCAAAACTTTTTTCTTCTTTCCTTTTTTTCTCATTGAAAACCATGGACTTCATCTTCCTCTCCCCCCGTTTTTTTTTTTTGAGAGGGGAAGTACCATGGTTTCCTTTTTTTTCTTTTTTTCCCCCTTTCTTTTTTTCCCGTTGACTTTTATTGACTGATCTCTTTCCCTTTTCTATCTTGCGGGTTTTTTTTTTTTTTCCCCCTGTTCAGAAAGTGCTGATACCTATCGTGGCCTTCTTTTTTCGCTCTTTCCCCCTTTCCTCAAATCCTGGACTTTTCCTTTTTTTTTTCTTCCCTCAAGCTGCGAAAAGATACCTTTCCTCCCTCTACCGTTCCCCTTTTTTTTTTTCCTCGAGACCATGTTTTTTTTTTTTCCCCTTTTCCCCTCTTTCTTGAAGAGCTCAGGAATTTTCTGGCAGACCGCCCTTTTTTTTCCCCTACAACATTTCATTTTCCCCCCTGAATAGCAGACATTTTTTCTCTTTTTTTTTCCAGAATCGTCTACTGTTCTTTCCCTTTTTACTCTTTTTTTCCTCCCGATAGTGAAAGGTTCCCCCTCTCTCCCCCCCCGACACTTTTCCCCTCTTTTTTCATAAAGGGAACGTTTGATTTTTTCCCCCCTTTTCTTCCTCTATCCAATGCCGCGTTTTTCCTCTTCCCTATAAGTTTATCCTTTGGCCACATTTTAAAGGGAGCGTTTTTTCCCCCCCTCCTTTTCTTTTCTTAGACTCTTTTACGGTTTTCTTCCCCTTTTTTCAGTTGCCCCTTTTTTTCCTCTAGGGCAGGGCAGGAATGATGCTTCTTCTCACGGATATGACATACAGCTTTCCCTTTCGTTTTTTTCTTTTCTTCATCAATATATTTTGGCCCCATTTTTTCCCCTCCTTCCCCCAAGGATTATTTAAAAAACCCCCCCCCTTGCTTGTTTTTTCCCTCCTTTCGGCTTGATTCAGGATTTTTTTTTTTTTGGAATAAAGACGTTTTTCCCTTTTCCTGATCTTTTTTTCCCTCTCGTGTTGGGATATACCTCCCCCCCCTTTCTTTCTTTCCAGATGTGAAACGACCTTTTTCCCTAATGGCTTTCCTTTTTCCCCCCCCCCATTGATCAGTACCGTCAAGGATTTTTCCCTCACGGCGGAACTTTTCCCCCCCCCCTTTTTTTTGATGAATTCCCTTTTTCTTCCGCCGATTCGAATTTCCTTCTAGGTCGATGGGGGAAATCTTCCTTTTCTTTCTTTTCCCTTTTCTTAAACTGTCTTCCCCCCCTGCAAAATTAGAATTCTTTTTTTCCTTTTTTTCTTCCCCACAAAGCTTGGGGCTTGAGGACACAATTTTCCCCCTCCTTTTTTCCTTTTCTTTTTTTTTTTCCCTCTCATCCTCTAATGGTGAACAAGTTCCCGCTCTTTCTTCCCTCTTTCCGATGGAAGCACTGCGACTCCGCTGTTTCCCCCTGTCCCCCCTCCAGCCGTTGCTTCTTTTTTTTTTTTTTTTCTCTGTGAAAAACATCTTCATGAATATTCGCGCCCCCCCCTCCCCCCCCCCTTTTTCTTTTTTCCGGAGGGGACGGATGTTTTCATTTTTTTTCATGCTGCTTAACGAATTTACCTCTTTTTTCCCCCTTCCTTTCGTTTAACATTTATTAGCAAAATCCTTCTTTCCTTTTTTTTTTTTCCTCCCCTTCAGTTTTCCTTTTCCCCCGTCCCAGAAGATTCCCTTTTTTTCCTTTTTCCCCCCCCCCCCTTTCTTCCTCCTCACTCCTGATCCTTATTCCTTCTGGTTCATCCGGAAGAAAAGGATTTTCTTTATTCCTTTTTTCTTTTTCCCCCTTTCAGCAAAAAATCCCCTTTTTTTTCCCCTCAATCGGGCGCCACATTGTTTTATCGGTCTCTTCAAACTTTCCTTTTTGACGGATCAGTACATTCATCCCCCCTTCTTCTTCTAATCCTTTCTTCTTCTCCTTTCCTTCTTTGGGCGACAGGAACGTTTTCTTTTTTCTTTTTTCCCCCTGGGGAGAAAGCAGCAAATTCCCTTTTTTTTTCCCCCCCCCCCCTATAGTTTTTTCCTTCCCTCTCCCTAGGTAGAGATTGGAGCACTGTGCCCCCCCTCCCTCTTTCCCCCCTCTTTGATCAGGGCGGGGGTTGTTTACCCCCCTCTCCTTTGCCCCCATTTCCTTTTCTTCCCAAAACAAAGATGATCGCCTTCTTCCTTTTTTTTTTTTCCCTTTCCCCATAGTGAAAACGGAAATCATCCCTCCCTGTCCCCCCCCTAGTTACCCCTTGTTTTTTTTGATTTGGTATTTTCTTTCTCCCCTTTTTTTCTTTTTCCCCCCCCCCCGTCCCCCTATTTCGGCGTTCCTTTTTTCCTCCTGGGAAGGCGCATAATTAGACAATTTACCTCCTTTTTTTCTCCCCTTGGATACTTTTCTTTCCCCCTCTTTCATAGCCAATAGATGTTTTCTTTCCCTTTTTTCTTGGAGGACCGACTTTTAGTCGTCTGCTTTCCCCCCCCTTATCCCCCCTTTGACTTTGGCTCAATACACGGGCTTTTTTTCCCTTCTCCCCCCCCCTTTTTTTTTCATGAAATTTAGAGTACGGATTAGGAGTTCCCCTTCTCCTTCTCTTTGTTACCCCTTCTCTCCTTCCCCCTGTTCTCTATATATAGGTCGGATCCCCCTTTTCCCTCCCCCCTCCAACATGGCTGGAAGAAAACTTGGAACGACCCCCTCCTTTTCTTTTTTTTCTCCTTTTTTCCTTTCCCCTTTGCCTGAATTCGAAAAACAGTTTTCTCCCCGCGGAATTGCCAGGATTTTCTCCAGATTCTTTTCTTTTCCTTTTTCCTCTTTGCCCTTCTTGCAATGATTAATATGGACTAATTTTTTCTCTTTTTCTTTTCCACTCTCATTATGGAAACATGTCCGACCCCTTTCCTATTTTTTTTTCCATCGCCTTTCCTTTTTTCCTCCCCCCCCATGGGAGAGGCTTACGGTTTTTCTCTCCTCCCTAAAAATCGTTTTTCTAAAGGTAATTTCTCCTTTCTTTCCCCTTTCTTTTCCCTTCTTTTAGGCAGGTCTTTTTCCCCCCCCTTTTCCACCATCGCGCGATGGACGCAGCTCCGTTTTTTTTTTTTTTGTCTTGCCTTCTTTCAAACAAAATACAAAGGCGTGGCTCCCCCTTTCCCCCCTTTCTTTCTTATCCTTATTCTCTTTTTATGCTCACCTTTTCCCCCTTCCCTTTTTTTTTTTTGGGAACATAAATTTTTGCGGAGATATCCTTTTCCTCTTTTTTTTTTCCCCCCCCCCCCAATGTTCATATCTTTTTTTTTTCTCCCCCTTGCCACATACTTGCAGAGGATTATTCCCTTTTTTTTCTCCTTCTTCAAGAAAATCGGGGAAACTTTTTTCCTCCCTTTTTCTTCCCCCCTAAATTCCGTTCCCCTTTTTTTCCCTTTTTCCTTCTTTTTCACCGCCTGAAAATGCAGTCTTTTCCTCCAATGTGATCGGACCTAATAGCTTCCCCCTTTCTTTTTCGGTGAAAGTTGATACTTTTCCCTTCCTTTTTTTCCTTCTCTTCTTGTCCTCTATTTCATTAAAAAAAATAGTTGTGCCATTCCTCTTTTCTTCGCCAAATTTAAAACATAGCAGGTAAAGGACCCTTATTTTTCCTTTTTTTTTCCTTTGGTCACCCCCTTCCCCCCCCCCTTCCCTATTAATGTAAAACCGTCCCTTCCCCTTTTTTTCTTATCTTCTATTAAAGTGCTTTTACTCTATTCCCCCCCCTCCTTTTTTTTGGCGGAGTTGCATTTTTTTTTTCCTTTTTCTCCAACTAGGTGCCGGGTTTGTAAATGGATTTCTCCTTTTTTTTTTCTCTTCCTCCATCGTATGCCGTGTAAATATGACGATCATACCCCCTTTCCCCCCCTCCCCTTTTTTTGAAGCTTCTATTTTTCCCCTCCCATTCACCCGTCTGTGCGGGCGGAATCATTTTTTTTCTCCCCATTATGGGGGCAATGTGGCCCTTTCCCTTCCCTTTATCCATCTATTCTTTTTTCTTTTTTTCCCACCAGTTGCTCCAATCTCGACCTCGTCCCCTTTTTTTGAAAAAAATTTTCCTTCTTGCTCGGGATTCTTCCCTTTCGAACTCTTCCCTTCCTTGACCTGAGCCCGATAACCGTAGTCATCCCCTTTTCCTTTTCCTCCCCCCTTGCAAAAGATTGATAAGGGTCCTCCCCTTCCCCCCCCCTTTTTTTCCCCTGATCGTTTTTTTTTCTTTTTTTTTTCCTTTCCTGCCTTGGGATGAATATGTTCATTTCCCCCCCCCTTTCTTTTGTCCACAATGCAAGTGTTTTTGCAACCCGTGTCCTTCCTCCTGCTGGTAAGTGTTGGCCCCTTACAAGGTCTCTTTTTTTTCCGTTTTTTTTTTTTTTTCATTGTTTTTTCCTGAAAAGGTTCGGACGACGGCTTCCCCCCCTTCCCCCGGAATCGTAGCAGCATGAAAAAATCTCCTCGTGTTCTCCCTTTTCCCCTTTCGAGCGCATTTCCCCCCTCCTGAAAGGATGTGTATTCGCTTTTAATGCGGTTTCCTTTTTTTTTTCTTACATGGGCTGTTTTTCTTTCACATCCTTTTATTTCTCCTTTTCCCATTTAGGATTAATTCTTCCCCCCTTTTTCTTCTCCTCCGACGGGAAAAAACATTAAAAAATACCCCTTTTTTTTTTTCCTCCCCTTTTCAGAATCGAGTCTTTTTCTTGGTTTGTAAAGGATAAGAATTAATATTTCGCTCCCCCCTTCTCCTTTTTTTTTCCCCATTTTTCAAATAGAATGCATAACTCTTCTCTCCCCTCCTTTTTCCTCCCCCTGCAAGGACACCCCCTCCTTTTCCTTTTTTCTCTTTTCTCCCGTATTATAATGAAGCGTTCCTCTTTTTTCCTCCTCTCCTTTCATAATCCATTAGACGCAATTTAGTTCCAGCCTCTTCTCCTCCGAGTCCACCTTTCCTCTCTTGCTTTAGAGATAGAACGATCCCCCCCCGGCTGCCTTCTTTCTTTTTTTTTTTCCCCTTGTCATTTTTTTTTAAAGATCTTTTTTTCTCCTCAATGAGGGATGGGCAACCAGAGCTTTCAACCTCTTCCCCCTTCACTAAGAAACCCCTTCTTTCCTATAGTTATCCAAAAGTTCTGTCCCCCCCCCTTCCTGTTGCTTTTCCTTTTTTTCCCCCCCTTTTGCACGGCATTCCGGAAAAGGAGTCTCCCCCTTCCTTCCCCGTATAAGCAAACGCGGCCCTTTTTTTCCTCCCCCCCAACTTTCTCCCCCTCTTCTTTTTTCAAGGCAGCATGAAAAAATCGCCCCCTTCTCCCCCCCTCAAAGTTCACTTTAATAGAGTCCCCCCCCTCCCCCCTTCTGGACCCCGTTTTTCTTTTTTTTTCCCCCCTTTTTTTCTCCGATCGGATTTAAATCCTTTTTTTTTTTTCCCCCCCTTCTGGATGAATCGGATTTTTCTTCCTTCTTCTTGCCTGTTTTCTCTTTCCTCCTCCTTTTTGCAAGTGAATATTTTGACTTTTTTTCCTCCTTTTGATGTTTCGGTAGCTGTTCTTCTTTTTCTCCTCGCTTTTCTTCTTTCTCTTTCTCCTGAAAGGGAATTTGATGCCCTTCCCCCTCAGGAATATTCACTATAGGTATTCCCCCCTTTTTTTTTCCACACCCCTTTTTCTTTTTCTTTATGACTTCAATGGATAATAGCTTCCTCCCCTCCCCCCGGAATCCCTTTTTCCTTCCCCCCCCATGATCCTTCCCTCCTCGTTGTTGTGTTCGAGGAAGGTATCCTCTTTTCCCCCCCTGAAAGAAAATTAACATCTTCCCCCTTTTTTCCCCTTTTTCGGCAATCTCGCTATTACCCTTCTTTCCCCCTTTAAAAGATTCCCCCTTTCTTTTTCTTTTTTCCCTTCCCTCCTTCCCTTATAGTGACTATTCTGCTTTTTTGACCACTGATGGGCAACTGTCATCCCCCCCCTCTTTTCCCCGTGATAAGCTAGGATGATGCAGACCTCTTTTGCGAAAGCCCCCCCTTCCCCCCACGCTAAAACCGGAGAACCATTTTTCTCCCTTTCCCAAAGGATGGATGAAGGCCTTTTTCCTCCCCCCCTTTTTTTTTCCCCCCTCCAAATTGTCCCCCAAACTACCCCCCCTTTTTTTCCCCCTGAAATCCGATCAGCAGCCTTTTTTTTAGATCGTTCTATGTTCCCCCCCTCCCCCCCCTTTTTTCCCGGCAGATTTTTTTCCCCTGTTTTCCCCCCAGGATGCAATCAATGCCGTGTCCACCCTTCCCTCCCCCCCCTTTTCTGTTCTTTTCCTTTACCGTTTCTTTTTGTTAGCGGTCTTTCTTTCCCCCCCTCTTTTATCACGGCCGGATTGTCCTTCTTGAAAAACAGCCCTTTGGTATTTTTGGGGGGTTTTCCCCCCTCTTTTTTCTTCCTCAGGCAAAACGCGGGCCTTGGCCCCCTTTTTCTTTCTCCCTTCCTGCGTGTCCAACTTTTTTCTTTCCCCCCCGTTTATAGAGAAGTTTCTCCCCTTTTTTTTTGTCCGAAAACTTGTGGATTAACTCTTTCTTTTCCTCTTTTTATCTTCCTTTTTTTTCTTTTTGGGAGAATCCCTCTCTTCCAGAATTGACATATATTGATGGTCCCCCCCCTCCCCCCAAAATTTTCTCCCCCTGAAATCTCCGGCCTTTTTTCTTTCTCTGTTTGGAAATACCTTCTCGACCTGACCCTCCCCCTCGGAGATGGACTTTCCCTTTCCTTTTTCATGACCGATGCTTTTCCACCTTTCCTTTTCCTCTTCTTCCCGATCTGAAAAAAACCCCCCCCCCCCTTTCTCTAAATTACGAGTACGAACGGCTACCCCTTTTTCCCCCCCCCCTTCTTCTTCTGATTGACCTTTTTTTCCCTTTCTCATGAAAGCGATCGGACTTTTTCCTTTTCTCTTCCACCCCCCCCCCCCCCCCCCCCCCCTGATATGTCTTGCTTTTTTTCTCTCCCTCTTCTTCTATAATTTTAACCAACACTCCTTTTCCCGTAGCAAAAAAAGCTTGGGGCTTCTCTTTCCTTTTTAATGTTCCCCCCCTCTTTTTCCTTTTCAAATAAACCCAAGTCAGAATAAAATACATTTCCCCCCTTTTCCCCCCGAAGGCAGACCGGTGTCTTTTTCCTCCTTTGCCTCCGACTTTTTTTTTTCCCTCCCCCCCCGCCCCCCTCCGATAAAACCGCATTAAAAAAGCCCTTTCCCTTTTCCCCCCCCCCCCTCGGAACTTGCTCATATCTCGAAGCATAAACCTTTTCCTTTTTTTCTGGGACTTTTTTGAGATTTTTTCATGCTGCTAACTCCCTTCCCCCTTTTTTTTTTTTCCCGGGTAAAAAATTTATAAATCCCCTTCCTGGGTCCCCCCCCCCCCCCTTTTCTGAGGACACCCCCCCCTTTCCCACGGAAGCGTTCTTTTCCTCACGGGGAAATTAAATTCCCCCCTCCCTTGGTTTAACAAAAAAAAAAATTCTTTTTTCCTTTTCCTTTTCAGTACGCGCCTTGGCACCCCCCCCCCCCCCTTTTTTTTAGACCATTTTTCCCCCCCCTTTCATTCCCAGTGACGTAGTCCTTTTTTTCTCCCCCCCTCCTCCGACCAACAAAGATCGGCGCCCCCCTTTTTTTTTTTTTCTTTTTTTTTTTCCCTCCTCTTTTTGGCCGGATCAGTCATTCATCCCTGCCCTCTTTTTCTTTCCTCTATGGATGCTAAGGGTGATCGGGGAGTCTTTTTCAATTATTTTTTTTTTTTTCTTTCTTTTTTCTCTGGCTTCGGTTATGCTCCCCGGGAGTGTCCCCTTCCCTTTCCCCCCCTTTTTTTCCAAAAATTCAGCAGGGTTTAGTTCTTTTTTTGTTCTCTGTCGAGATTGGGAGAATATTCCCTCTCTTTTTTTTCCCCTTTTCCTTCATAAATGATGATACGGGCGGGGTGTCCCTCCCTTTTTCCCCTTCCTTTCCCCCCCCTTTTCGCCTTTTTCCCCCCCACACGGATGATCAGCCCGCACATTTCTTTTTTTCCCCGGGAAAATCAGATCGCCGTCCCTTTTTTTTCTTACCCCCAGCTTCCTCCTCCTTTTCTCCCCATCCGGTTTTTTTTTTCCCCCCTCCCTATTTGTTTCTTCCCCCCTCCCCCCTTGAAGGCGCATTATTAAGACAATTCCCCCCCCTTTTCCTCCCTTTTCCCGAGGAAGATCCAGCAAGCTTTTTCTGTTTTTTTCTAGCAATCTCTCTTTTTTCTTCGTGGCGACGACCTTTTTATTAGTCCAAATGTTTTCCCTTCCCCCCCCCTGGGCTCTGGTTTCCTCCCCTTTCTTTCGGAAAAACCATGGCAAAACTATTGTTTTTCCCCTTTCCTCCGTAACGGGATTCTGATTTTTTTTTGTTTCTTTTTTTTCCCCGCCATCCCGTCCTTTTTTTTTTCCTTTCCCCTGTCTCTATTGAGTAGGATCACAATTTGTACTTCCTCCCCCCCTTTTTTTTTCCCTTTTTTTCCCTAAAAAGACTGAATTTTCAGCCGGTCCCCCTCCCCGTCATTTACGTAGTGGACTTTCCCCTTTTTTCCCCCTTTTTTTTCCAAAAGAGAATTTTTCCCCCCTCTTTTTCTTCTTTTTCCCCCTCTTTTCCTTCCATTCTCTTTTTCCCTTTTTTGTGATAAATATGGGACTGGAAAGACCCTTTTTTTTTTTTTCCCCCCCTCCCCGGACTGTTGAAAAGCCATCGACTTCTTCTCCCCCTTCCCCCCCCTTGTCTCAAAATTTCCCCCTTTCTTTTTCATCTTGTCCTTTAGAGCAGAATAAAAACTCCTTCCTTTTTTCTTTCGTTTAAACGGATTTTTTAGCCAGCCTTTTCTTTTTTTTTTTTTTTCCTTTCCTCACTTCCCCCTCCCCCCTTTTTTTTCTCTCTCTGTGTTGAAGTGGGAGGCATATTTCAAAACAAAACCCCCTTTCCTTCAAATCCCGGTTAGGAATCAAGGAGAAATACCCTCGCCCCCCCCTAAAGGGCCTTGACCCCCCCCCCCCTTTTTTTTTTCTCCCTAATTTTTTGCGGAATCACTGTCTCCCCTTTCCCTCTTCCCTCCCCCATGGCATATTATCTCCTTCTTCCTTTTTTTCCCTTTCCCCCCCACTGTTTTTTTTTTTTTTCCCCTTCGCATCCCCTGAAGCCCGGAAGAAAATACGGGCCTCCCCCCTTTTTTTCGAATTCAGTCCCACGTTTCCTTCCCTTCCCCTGCCTGACCTGTTTTTCCCCCCTCCCCCTTTTTTTCAAGTACCTAAACCTCTTTCTTCTGAGACCTTATTTATTAGGGCATGTTCCTCCTTTTCCTCCCACACCCCCCCCCCTTTCCCCTTTCCTAATACCGGTGAATCTATGTTCCCCCCCCCCTCTTTTTTTCCCAATAGGTTTTTCCTCCCCTTCAAGCCCCCCCCCCATTTTTTCCCTTCTTCCTTTGGTGAAGTTAAAAACATTTGGACTCGCCTTTTTTCCTCCCTTTTTTTTTTTCACTATCCATATACTGTCAACCTCTCTCTCCCCCAAGCGTTCGGCCTTCCCTTTTTTCTTTTTTTCATGTTCTTAATGCGCATGTCCTGGGCGGATTTTTTTTCCCCCTTTTTTTTTCTTGCCCCCCCGAAATAGGTTGGCCGGGGGTTTTTTTTTATTTCCTCTTTTCCCTTGAGCACTCATCCCTCCCCTTCCCCCCTCTCATACCAAATGTCAGGAGATCTGATTTTTTTTTTTTCCCTTTTTCCCCCCCCGTCTGTGGCGGCGATCATCGGGTTTCCTTTTCCCCCTCCCCTTTTTTCACTTACACCCCCACTTCCTTTCTTAATAGTATGATTTCTTTTCCCCTCGTGCACAGTGCTCCACTCTCCGTTTCCCCTTTCACCCCTCTTCCTTTTTTAAAAATTTCCTTCATGATACGGGAAAAAAACCCTTTTTTTTCTCTCCCCCTGACTCCATCGAAAACCGCTCCCTTTTTCCCCTTCCCCCCCTTCTCCTCCGATCATTTTCTTTTTCCTCAATGAATGATCAGGCAACCTTCCTTCCCCTTTTTCCCCCCTTTTTCGGCCGATCTTGTTGTCGGATCGATTTTTGCCTTTCCTTTTTTTTTAATATAGTCCCCCTCCTTCTTCACACTGCAAAAGTGTTTTTGGAAAAAACTTTTTCCCTCCCCTTCTTTGAGGATTTAAACGGTTCCCTTTTCCCCCCCCCTTCCCTTTTAAGGTCCCTTTTTCTCCCTTGCCGTTTGGGAAATTGGTTTCCTTTTCCTCATTTTTAGTAAAAGGGATTTTTTCCTCTCCCCCTCCTCCCCCCCGACTTTTTCTTTTTTCCCACCCTTTTCTTCCTTCGTTCACTCCCTTTCCCCCTTTTTTTTTTTCTGCTCTAAAGCAACCGTTTTTGAGTCCCCCCTCTCCCTTTCCTTTCTTTCCATGCGGGTTAATAACGGCGGATGGAATTTTTCCTCTTCTTCTTCTTTTTTTTTTTTTTTCTAGTCGCAGGATTCCCCTTCCCTTTTTGATAGGTGAGTTTTTTTTCCCCATTTCTTCTCTTCTTCCCTTGGTTTATTCCCGTTCAATCCATCCCTTTTTTTTCCCCCCCCCTCTTCACTTGGATCAAGGCCCAAGCTTTTTTTTGCTCCTTTTTTCCCTTTTTCTTTTTTTCTTTTCTTGGTTGTAAAGGATCCTCACCTCCCCCCGCATCCCCCCCCCTTCCTTTCCCTTTCCTGATAATTCTTCGATAGCTTTCTTCTTTTTTTTTTTTTTTTTCCAATTAGATAGGATTGCTGTTTGTAAGTTCCGGCCTTTTTCCTTGACGGCTTTCCCTTTTTTTTCTTTCTCTTAATATTTAAGGGCGATTCCCCCCCTTTTTTCCGAAAAAAAAAGTCTTTTTTGCGTTCCGACGGAGTCTTTTTGCTCGTCCCGATGCGCGGAGGCAAACCTTTTTTCCTCTTCTTTCCGGCAATTTTCCTTTTCCTTTTTTTTTTTTACATCCCCCCCTCTTCCTTCTGACTTGGGAAAAAGATCTTCCCCCCCCCCCTAAGAAAAAATGCAATATCAATGGCCCCTCCTTCTTTCCCCCCCCTTTTTTCTGAAAAAAGGGCATCCTTTTTTTTTCTTTTTCCCCCGTTCACAGGGTTGAACGCAGTCAGGACACCTCTTCCTTTTCAGTTTGCCCCTTCTTCCCTTCTGCCCCTTTTCCCCCAAAATAAAGGGGGATTTCCCCCCCCCCCCCCTTCCCTCCCTGAAACATAGGCAGTTCTTACCCTTTTTGCTAACCCCCCCCCCCCCCCCCCCTTTCTCTCTGACAAACAATACAGTTTATTTTCTTTTTTTTTTTCCCCCCTTTTCCCCCTCCCCTTTTTTTCCGACGATAGGATTCATCAGATTTTCCCCCTCACCTTCTCCGATTCCCCCTTCTTCCTAATGTTGGTAGTTATGCAATTCTTTTTTTTCTTTTCATCAGATTTGGGCAAGTGCATTCTTTCCCTCCCTTCTTTCCTTTTTTGTTTTTCTCCTTTTATCATTTAGCAGCTTTTTCCCCCTTTTTTTTTTTTCCCTGCCAGGTCTTTTCCCCCTTTTTTTTTCTTTTAATATTCCCCCCCCTCTTTTTTTTCTCTCCTTCAAAACAACGCCGATCTTTTTTCCCTCCCCTAAGCGTTCTTTCCCTTCCCCCCGGTAAGAGAATGGTAATTTCTTTCTCCCATAATCTATCTATTTTCCTCCTCCTCCCTTTTTTTTTTTTCTTTTTTTCTTTCGATATTTAATTTCCATTTTTTCCCCCCCTTCAGAAGAAAGCCTTTACTCTCTCTTCCCTTACCCCCTTTTGCCGTTGTTTTTTCGGACTTTTTTTCCTCCTCTCCCAGAAAGACACAAGGAATTCCCTTCTCTTTTTCCCCTGAACATTTTTTCTCTTTCCTTCTTTTTTCTTGCTGCGACAGCCGGAGATTTTTTCCCCCATTTCACAATGGGCAGACTTTTCCTGCAGAACCCCTTCCTATTTAAATAAGAAAGATAACATTTTTTCCCTTCTCCCCATTGTCGAAAAGACTTCCCCCCTTCGGCCTCCTTAAAAGGTCCCCCCCTTCCCCCCCCCTTTCTCCCCCCCGGAACATGCATCCCCCTACCCCTCCTTTTCATAGAAGGGTGAGAGATTCTTTTTCCTCTCCTGGCATCGTAGGAAAACTTCCCCCTACATTCCCCCCTCCCTTGTGTGATGTTGTACTAGGGATAAAGTTCCCCTTTTTTCCCTCTGTTTGAGGTTACAGATATTCCCTCCCCCTCCCTTTGACCCCTTCTTTTTATTTGGGGGCAACATTTGCACCCTTTCCTTCCCCCTTCCCAACAAAGAGCCTGTGCCTTTCTTTTCCTTTTCCTTTCCTTCCCTCCCCACCCCTGGTCTCCTTTTCTCTGAAGAGTTAGGGCAGGAATGTCCTTCTCCCCCCTCTCAAATGGGGGATTAACCCTCTTTTTCCTTTTCCCCTGATCATTGTCATTTTTCTTTAGTTCTTTTTTTTTCTCCTTCCCTAGCTTTGACACAAGTCCCCTTTCTTATGTTTTTTTCTTTCTTTCATAAAAAAAAAAACCCCCCCCCCCCTTTTCCCTTTTCAGGCAACTTGATGTCCCCTCCTTTTTTCTCGGGATTTTTCCCTTTTCCTTCCTTGCGGTTGGAATTACCCTCCCCCCCCCTTTCTCTCGGGAGATTCTTCGCACCGCTTCCCGATTTCTCCCCCCAGCTCAGACTTCCCTTCTTTATTCCATGACCGATTCTTTCTTCCTTTCCCGAAACTGGATATGACAGATCTGAACCCCCTTCCCTTTTTCCCCCCCCCCCTTCATGGATAAAAATACTTTTCTTTCCGACCCCCCCTCCCCCCTCTCTGAATTTTTGGAAGCAGGCATCCCTCCCTCCCAGCGATCGAACCTCCCCAGTCCCCCTTTTCACTATCGATTATTGTATTTGATAGAGGTCTTCTTCCCCCCTTTTTCCACCAATGGCAAACTCCTCCTTTCGTTTTTTTTTCTCCCCCACCACAAAAAAGCTTGGGGGCTTGAGACAGTTTTCCCCCCCCCCCTCTTTTTCCCTTTTTCCCGGGAGAATAAACCCTTCCCCTAATTCACCTCTCCTGCTGGGCAGAAAAGGGATGTGATTTTTCCCCCCTTCCCTTTTCCTCCGAATTGTAAAAGCCGCCCGGCTTTTTCCCCTCCCCCTGATTGAACCCTCACCTTCCCCCCCTTCTTTCATGAATAAGGAGCGAAATGGCGTCATCTTTCTTTCCCTTTCCCCTTTTTCCCTTTCCGGAGGGAACACGTGCGTTCCTCTACGAGGTCTTTCCCTTTGGGTCATTCTTTTTTTTTTTTAGAAAAAGTTGGTCGTCTGACCCCCCCCCCCCCCTTTCCTTAGGTCCTTCCTCTTTCCCTGATCCTGTCCGGGGGAAACCCCCCCCTCCCCCCAAAAAAAAAATACCTTTCCTTTTCCTCTCCTTCCTTTTTGTTTTCCAAAACACATTGCATTGTTCCAATCCCTCTCCCCTTTGAAACCTTTTCCTCTCTTCTTTTAGTCAGCAACGTTTCCCCCCCCCCCAACAAAAGATCCGTTTTTTTCCCCCTCTTCGGGACCCTTTTTTTTGCCGGATCAAGTTCATTCATCCGGAGCTTTTTTTCCTTTTTTTTTTTTTTTTTCTCTCCCTGTCATTTTATTGGCGCTTTTTATCGGTTTTTATCTTTTATTGCTCGGAAACTCTTTTCCCCCCCCCCCTTCCCGCAGATAGGGAATGTTTTTTTGATTGTTTTTTCCCCCTGGATAGTTTTATTTCTTTTCTTTTTTTTTCCCCCTATTTCTCGGGAGGGTGGTTTTTTTACCTTTTTTTTCCCCCCCATACGTCCTTTCCCAACACGATGAATCGCCGCACATCTTTTTTTTTTTTTTTTCCCCGATCGGTAAACGCGACCCCTCCCCTTTTCCGTGTTCCCCCCCTTTTCCTACTCAGTGATTATTCATGATCAATTCCGGTGGTTTCTCCCCCTCCCTCTCTTCGGCCGGCTCCCGCCAAACGTCCTTTCCCCTCCTTTTAACACTTTTTTTTTTTTCTCGAGTAAAAAGAACTGGAAGAGAAACTTTTCTTTTTTTTAACAAGGGAAAATTCCTTTTTCCCCCCCCCTTTCACCGTTTTTTTTTTCTTTTTTTTTCCGTCCGACTTTTTAGCGGCGGATTTTTTTTCCCCCCCCCATGTTTTACGTTCACCCCTTACCATTTTTCCCCTTTTCCTTTTCTCCCACTTTCCAAAAAAAACCATTGGACACACTCCTTTTCCCCCTCTTGCTGTAACGGATTATGATTTGTTGCGTAGTAAAACTTTCTTCCTCCCCTTCCTGTTCTCTCTCTTTATTCTTCCACAATTTAGTAAGATGAAAAAATTTTTCTTTTCCTTTTTAAATGAAAAGGACTGCATTTTCCAGGCTTTTTCCCCCCCCCCCCTTACGTCGTTTGACTTCCTTTTTTTCTTTTCCACAGCGAAATTCCGATTTTCTTCCTTTTTTCCCCCCCCCCTTCCCAGCATCTTGCAAGTATGTGCAAATGAATTCCCCTTTTTTTTTTTTTTCATCATATTGTTTTTTTTCCCTCCCTCGAAAGGGATATCCGACAAAAAAATTCTTTTCTTCCCTTTTCTTTTTTCGCTGTCCTTTAGAGCAGAATAAAATCGTTTTTTTCCTTTCTCCCCGGGATTCAACCCTCCCTCCTTTTGTATTTTTTGTTTGAAATATGCCTCCACTTCAACCATCTCTCTTTCTTTTTTTCCTCTCTTTGTTTGAAAGGTGGAGGCATATTTCAAAAACAAAACTCCCCCCCTTTTTTTCTCCCCCTTGAAATCCTTTGCAGTCTCTCCCATGCCCCTGCTAAAAATACCGTAAAGACTCTTCCATTTTTCTTTTTTTTTTTTTTTTTTCTCCCTTCGATGGCTTTCAAACAGTTCCGTTCGTTTCCTTCCTTTCTTTCCCTTTCCTCCATACTTTGCGGATTGCTTTAGTGTTAAGGAAGGACATTCCTTCCTTCCTTCCCCCCTTTTTTCCCATTCGGCTTTTAAAATTTCGTGGCCCTCCCCCCCTGCACTGCAGTCTTTGTCTTTCCACCTCTTTTTTTCCCCCCTTTACTAAATGTGATCCGACCTTCCTTCCCCCGCTTCTGTTCCCAGTTCCTCTGCCAAAAAATCAATAATTACGTTACTCTCTTCCCCCCCCCCTTTTTCCTGGTTTTTTTTCCTGAAAAAGCCCCTTTCCCTTTTTCTCTTTACGTAAATTTTCTTCCCCCCCTTTGGGAACTCGCCGACTAACAGTCGGTTTTTCCTCCCCCGGCTCTTGGCTATTAGATTTTCCCCCAAGCTTTCCTTCCTTTCCCCAAAGTCCACCTTTTCCTCTTCCGTGCGGAATTCTTTGGGCGGGAGCGCCGAACTTTTTCCCCCCCCCCCCCCGGGATTGAGCAAAAAAAAAAATGCTACCCCCTTTTTTTGATCCCCTTCTTTTTTTTCCCGATCGTGGCCGAACAGGAACAATTCCCCTTTTTTTGCCTGATTTCCTCGGAAACTTGGGATCCACTCGTTCTCATATTATATGGGGACTTTACCCCCCTTTTTCCTGTGGCTCACAATCGTCGGGTCCTTTTTTTTCCCATTCACTCTTTTCCCTTTTCTTCGGGAGGACATAAAACCCTCCCCCTTTTCCCTGTCGCCAATTAATTGACATGAGCTCCCCTCCCTTTTTCCGGGTCGATTTCCCGTTTCTACGTCCTCCGCCGATAAAAAAAACACTTTTTTTTTTTTTTCTCCTGCTTTGCTGGCACCAGCTGCCTTGACTTCCTTTTTTTTTCCTTTTCTTGAAAAATCCTTCCGTGTTTTGCCAAAGGCGCCGGAAAGGCCTTTTTTTTCCTTCCAAGCCGGTAAGTTGTTTCCCCGTACCCCTTCTTTTTTTTTTCCTGACTTCTTTTTTCCCTTTGGTTGTCAGGAAGAAACCCTTTCTTTTTTTTCTCTCCCCCTGTTACCGATTCCGGAACCCCCCTTTTTCATGCTGTTCCCTCCGTGGAAAATTCAACTTCTCCTCCCCGTTTCAGCGATATCCTCTTCCCTTCTTTCTTTGTTTTGGGCGGCGATCCGTTTTTTAGTCGCAGGATTTCAGCGGACTATTCCCCTTTTTCACCCTTCCTTTTTAGGCATTATTTCGGACTGGGTTATTTCCCGTTCCATCCCTTCCCCCTCTCATTGTCTCAAGCCCACAAAGCTTTTCTTTTTTTTTCTACTTGTCACCAGGATCGAATAATCTTTCGAGCCCCGATCACCTTTCCCCCCCCTCGGAACTGCTACTTCTTCGATCGTTTCATTTCTTTTCCCCTGGATTTCTTTTTTCCGTCGTCCCTATTATCCTGCGGTACTGAATCAATTCTTCCCCCCATTTCGGCACGGCCATTTCGTTAAGCATCGGTCCCTCCTCATAGTCCTTTTTCCTTTCGAGATTCGCCGATCTCTGTATTCCACTTTTCCCTTGCTCTTTGCTTTCCAAGAGAGATTCCGAATCAAGTTGTCCCCTTTTTTCAATTTTGGTCCGAGGGATGCTCCAAAAACCCCCTCCCACTAAGGAAAAATGGACCCTTCCCCAAATTTCCCCCATTCATCGCTGCCTAAAGCTTCTCTACGATCACCCTTTTTTCCACAGATTTCTAGAAGGAAAAGGCGCTCTTTTCCTCGCCCTCCCCCCCCAAAATACCGGGGGGGACGAAAAAAAAACCATCCTTAACAGTTCGGAGTGATATCTTCTTTCAACCTTTATCGAGGACAAACATAAAGTTTCTTTTTTTTTCCTTACCTTTCTACGATCGGGAGTAATAAGATTGGCTCGCCTTTTTTTTTTCGGTTATTCTTGTTCTTGCATTTTAACCTTTTCCATCAGCTTTGGAAAGTGCATTTTTCTTGCTTCTTCCTTCTTTATATGGGTCGCAGCTTTCTGCACTTTTCCTTCTCCTGCCAGGGATTTGATGACCCTTCCTTTCCCCCTATCTCCCCTTCCCTTTTCTTGACAGTCACAACGGCCGATCTTTCGTTTTCCCCTCGCGAGATAAGGGACAAACCCGGTTCCCCCTTGGGAACATTTTCAATATCTGTCTCTGTCTTTAAGCCTCCTCTCGTTTTTCTCTCTTCCCCCCTGGTTTCAATAAAGAAGATTTTTTTCTATCATTTGTTTGTTTCCTCTCTTATCCATGAAGTCATACGTCCAGTCTTGTTGACGGTCAGAAAACGTTCCTTTTCTCTTCCTGCTGCGAAGCGACAGACTTTTTTCCCCCCGGTTCCTTTCCGGCATGATTGCAAAGAAAGGGTCCATCTTCCCTCCCGCACCAGACAAATTCGCTTCCCCCCCTTCCCCCTTTATGGAAGAGATTCAGAAAACTTTTCCCCTGGAACGAAAATTGGGCATCTTCTATAACCCCTGAAGGTTGATTCTCTTTTCGAGCCAATGGATGATGAAGCCTCTCCCTTTTTTCTTTTTTTCCCCTTCCCCCCTCCCCACTGGATGTTGTCCAGATTCTTCCCGTCCCCTCGATTGGACTGTTATCCCCCCCTTGCCGAATTTTCCCCCCCCCCAACCCTTTCTTTAACCCCTTTTTCTTTTCCCCCATTTTTCAAGGGAGCGTTGCTTCTCCTTCTTTTTTTTTCTTCCCCCCCGCCAGCCTTTGGCCTTGCTGAGACTTCTTTTTCCTTCCCCCCCCTTTTTCTCAGTTTCCTCCTCCTTCCGAATGAATGGTGCTTCCTTCCTCCCTCCTCCCTGGAAAGACCGACCTTTTCCTTTGTCATTTTTCCTGGGTCGTCCTGCCAGAGGAGGGGGCCCCTTCTCCCTTGCAGAGA